>Ga0209777_10000789_pt1 | contig 49251 bp, 42 predicted proteins | sample FrelakmetHBP12HB_FD_187147 | JGI IMG/M metagenome (GOLD analysis project Ga0209777, IMG submission 187147) | Freshwater lake sediment microbial communities from the University of Notre Dame, USA, for methane emissions studies -HBP12 HB (SPAdes)... | ecosystem: Environmental > Aquatic >... | reverse complement strand
CTGCGACCAACCGGCTCCAACAAATCGACTAGAAATCGTTCCAAACGTTCATGGCACTTTCTGATTTGACCGTCGGTCATACCAGAGGCTACCACGGCTAACAACGAGTGTCAATACTTAACGTTGTAATACTTTTCCCATGGCTTACGCCATGGGCTACTCTCCGTCGCCCTCCGGGCTGGTGTAGCGTCCTTGCGTACCACTACGCTTTGGCCGCCCGGGCAGATGCAGGCAGTGGGGCGCCCGTCCAGCGAACATAGCCATCGCGGGGCAGGACGCGCGGCATATAATCGGATTGTGACTATCCGGTATGTGGCCCTTCTCGCGGCTGGCCTCGGGCTCTTCGGCTGCGCACGTAACGCGACTCAGAGCGAAGCCGCCGTGCGGCAGGGTGTCATCGACTACCTCACTCAGAGGTCAGACCTGAATCTTTCCCGCATTAAGGTTGACGTCACGGCTGTTTCGTTTCGCGAGAACGAGGCGGATGCGACCGTGGCGTTCCGGCCGAAGGATGCTGCGCAGGGCGGCATGCAGATGCGGTATACGCTGGAGCGCAAGGGCGACAAGTGGGTGGTGAAGGGGCACGGGCGCAGCGGTGGACAGTCACCCCACAGTGCGGGGCCGGGGTCAGGCCAAATGCCGGCCGGTGGGGCAATGGGTGCGCCAGCGGGAGCCGAGGGGGGCGCAGGATTGAAGCTTCCCCCCGGACATCCGCCCATGGAAGGGGCTCCGCCCTCGAAATAAAGAATGAAGCGCGTTGCCGTACTCGGGGGCGGTCCGGCGGGTGCCTTCGCCGCTGAGAGGCTTGCTTCAGCCGGCCTCGACACTGTGGTGTTCGACGACAAACTCGCCTGGGAGAAACCCTGCGGTGGCGGGCTTACTTCGAAGGCTTACAAAAGATACCCCTTCCTGATCCAAAACGAGTTTCCCAAGCGTTTCGTGCGGGAGACCGTCCTCGCTGCGCCGGGAGCGGGCACGGCGCGGCTCACGCTGCGCGATCCGCTGGTCATCTACTCGCGGTTCGACCTGAACCGGATGCTCCTTGAGCGGGCGGCGGCCGCGGGCGCGCGACTCGAGCGTGTGCGAGTCCTCGAAATGACCCGCAACGAGCGCTGGCACGTGCGCACTGCGGCCGGCACCATCGACGCTGACTTTTGTATTGTAGCGACTGGTGCGCGGAATCCTTTGCGCAATGTCGGGTCCGAATGGACGGGCGAAGACACAATGCGGGCCCTCGGATACTACGTCGAGGCTCAGCAGGAGCACATTGATATTCAGTTCCTGCCGCAGATGGAGGGCTATATCTGGGTATTTCCCAGGTGCGGGCACCTTTCGGTCGGTATCTGCGGAAAGGGCGTTCCCGCGCAGGATCTTCGGGCGCGGCTCGAAGCCTTCATGCAGGACCGGGGCATTCCCTATGAGGGCGCGCGGTTTTTCAGCCACGTTCTGCCGTCACTCGGCCCATCCGGATGGCGCAATAATCGGGTGTCCGGCCCCGGATGGCTCGCAGCCGGCGACGCAGGCGGGCTTGTAGACCCCATCACCGGGGAGGGTATTTACTATGCGCTCCGGTCGGCCGACCTGGCGAGCGCCGTGGTGATCGACGATGCGATCGAGCCCGCGGCAAAGCACCGCGTCTACCACAGCCTGCTCGAGCATGACTTCGCCGCGGACCTCGCCTTCGGCGCCGTCATCGCACGGCGCGTGTTCCTCGGCAGGTTCCTGTTCGGCTCCGTGCCTGAGCGCATGGTGCAGTTCATCCGGCGCAGCCCGCGGTTCTGCGAACTGATGCAGGATCTGTTCGCGGGCAAGCAGAATTACCTCGGTCTGAAGAGCCGGTTGCTCCGGAATCTGCAGGGCACGCTGCTCGACACTCTTTTCAGTTTTGTACTCGGCAGGGAAGTGGCCGGCGAGAACGAGACATGAACTCTCCTCCCCAAGCGAAGATGCGCCGTTCGGCTGAGCTGTTCGAGCGCGCTCAGAAATTGATCCCGGGCGGCGTGAACTCGCCGGTTCGCGCCTTCCGCAGCGTCGGCGGCACGCCTCCTTTCATGACCCGCGGCGAAGGTGCGCGCATCTGGGACGCAGACGGCAACGAATACCTGGATTACGTTTGCTCCTGGGGCCCGCTGATTCTGGGGCACCGCCACCCCGCCATCCTCGACGCACTCGCCCGCGCCCTCGAGACCGGCACGAGCTTCGGCGCGCCCACAGAGGGTGAGATTGAGCTTGCCGAAGCCATCTGCGAGGCCGTGCCTTCAATTGAGATGGTACGCCTGGTGAACTCGGGCACCGAGGCCACCATGAGCGCGCTCCGGCTGGCGCGCGCCTTCACGGGCAGGGACCTCATTGTCAAGTTCGAAGGCTGCTATCACGGTCATGTGGATTCACTGCTGGTGAAAGCGGGTTCCGGCATGGCGACTCTCGGGATTCCCGATAGCGTCGGCGTGCCCAAGGTCTTCGCGGATACGACGATTGCCCTGGCATTCAACTCCATTCCCGAGCTGGAGCAGTGTTTCGAATGGTACGGAGACAGAATCGCGGCGGTGATCGTCGAGCCGGTTGTTGGCAACATGGGGTGCGTACCGCCGGCCCCGGGCTTCCTCGAGGCACTGCGGGCCGTCACTTCCCGCTACGGCGCGCTGCTGATCTTTGACGAGGTGATGACGGGATTCAGGGTCGCCTTCGGCGGAGCACAGCAGCGATACGGAATCCACCCCGACCTGACGACGCTCGGCAAGGTGATCGGGGGCGGATTGCCCGTCGGTGCCTACGGAGGGCGCCGGGACGTGATGTCAATGGTTGCGCCGTCCGGGTCCGTGTACCAAGCCGGAACTCTGTCCGGGAATCCGCTGGCGGTCGCAGCCGGGCTGGCGATGCTCAAGTGTCTGAAGGCGCACCCCGAAATCTACACGGATCTCGAAGCCCGGACGGCCAGGCTGGCCGCCGCGGCCCCTCCGGAGATCACCGTGAACCACGTCGGTTCCATGATCACCTTCTTTTTCGCGAAGGGCCCGGTGACGGATTACAGCTCGGCATCGCGCTCCGACCGTGCGCGTTTCAGCCGGTTCTTCCGCTGGATGCTTGACCGCGGATTCTACTTCCCCCCCTCGCAGTTCGAGGCCGCATTTCTCTCAGCCGCACACACGAACCGGGACATCGACCGCACGGCCGACGTGATTCACGCATTCTTCGCCTCTTCGTAGGATAAGGGACACCTGCGGCTATAATCGCCTCCGGCGCACAGGGCGCGGGACAACGACCGGCGGAGGCCGCAGGCGAACGGCTAGTCGGCCGCCGCCGCTTTGGCTTGTTCGTAACCCAGGGTGGTCCGGACGGCGTAGGCTACCAGCTCCGCCGTGGAGTGAATCCCCAGTTTTCTGCAGATGTGCTTGCGATGGTTGCTTACCGTGTGGACGCTGAGCCGGAGTGCCCCGGCAATTTCCTTCGTCGTCTTGCCGGTAGCAATCAGCTTCAGTACCTCGGTCTCTCTGGGCGAGAGGTCTGTGGAGCGCATTCGGTGTCGTAACCTCCCAACCGGCGCCGCGGGGGGCCGGTTCAGAGCCGGCTGATGCCCCCTATGGGCCGGGTGTGAACTGTTAGATGCTGGTATTCTTGGGTGCGCCACTTCCTTTTTTCGGAATCTTTGTTGAACGTTAAGAGGATTTCACAAAAACACGTCTCTTTAGCGGCACACATTCAGGATGGCGCATCGATAATTGGATGAAGTAGCGTGTACAGGCAAAAATGACTCAGGCGAGGTATTTAATGCTTCTGGACAATTTGATACAGTTGCGACGTTGCCGAGTCATTTGGTACTACCTTGAAGACCACGGAAGACGGTAATACTCCGCACCCTATGCCAGCCGACAATGCTCTCACAAGGCGGGAAAACGAAATTCTCGAACTGATTGGGCAGGGCAAGACCAGCAAGCAGATTGCGAATCTTCTGGGCCTTAGTGTTTACACGGTGAACAACCACCGGAAGCATATCTGCAAGAAAGCCGGCCTCCACTCAACCGCTCAACTCGTCGCCTTTGCGGTGAATCAACTGGTGGCCAAAGCCAACGTGTAAGGTTAACGGGCACTTCACTTTAGGCCGGAGTTCCTTAGGCCTGGACCCGTTGAACGAGCACCCGGCGGTAAGCGGCCGAACGAAGGCGAAGAGGAACTACGCAGTCCCCTTTTGTCGGGACTTCCCCAAGTCCCCAATCGGCACTCGCGGAGCGCGCGTACTGCCTGGCCCTTCTATACCGCTGTGCCACCAGTTCCCGCGACAGCCTTGCGGATCTGGTCCAGCTCAGAGTTGTTGAGGACAGCATCGCCTGCTCCGGCGTTCTCGCGGGCGTGCAGCGCATTCCGCGCACCCACTAACGCGTGGGTCACACCCTGCTGTTCGATGGTCCAGGCGATCACTGTCTGGCTCAGCGTGAGTCCATGCCCGTCCGCGATAGGACGTATCCTGTCGAGTGCCGCCTGGATACGTTGCCGGTTCTCCGGGCTGAAGCGCGGGTCACTGTGGCGCAGGTCATCGGCGGAAAAGCGGCGTTCCAGCCCGATTTTGCCAGTGAGGAGCCCGTTCGCCAGAGGTGAGTAGGCCAGCACGGCGATTGCGTGCTCCAGACAGTACGGGATGAGAGATGTCTCGTGTGCGCGGTCAATGAGGCTGTACCGCTCCTGGTCCGAATCGACGGTCCCCCGTGCGACGATACTCGTCGAGTTGCTGGGCGGTCACGTTGCTCACCCCGATCGCACGGATTTTGCCTTCCCGTTTCAGATCGAGGAGCGTTCCCATCGTTTCAGCGATCGGGGTTCCCGGGTCCTGCCAGTGGGTCTGGTAGAGATCGATCGCATCGGTGCCGAGGCGCTTGAGGCTCTGCTCGAGTTCGTAGCGGATCGATTTCGCGCCCAAGTGGCGATGAACCGGTTTGCCGAGCTCTTCGAAGAAGAGCATTCCTTTGCGAGTGTGCCAGACCAAGCCGCACTTGGTTGCCAGGATCACGCGGTTCCGGCGGCCGGCGATGGCCTTGCGGACGATTTCCTCGGAGATGCCGAGCCCGTAGGCGGGAGCGTTGTCGATGAGGTTGATGCCGTCATCGAGTGAGGTTTGGATGGCGCGGATTGCATCGGCTTCGTCCGTGCCTCCCTACATCCAGCCGCCGATGGCCCAAGTGCCGAGCCCGATGACCGAGGCCTGGATGCCGGACTTCCCCAGCGGACGGTAGCGCATGACTCCATGTTCGCAACTCCGGGCCGGCGATGGTGGAGCGGTCCGATGCCTGCTAAGTTGTCTTTCGGAGGTTCTTGCTGATGTTGAATCCTGCCCTAACCGGCCTCTTCGCGGACATGTTCGATCTGAAGCTGAGCGTCGTGGAGAAGATCGCTCGGCCGGTAATCGTCTACGTCTTCCTTGTGATCTGCCTCCGGCTGTTCGGCAAGCGGCAACTCGCGCAGTTGAATCCCTTCGACCTGGTCGTGCTGCTCTCCATCTCCAACACGGTGCAGAACGCGATCATCGGCGACGACAACACGCTTGTCGGCGGCCTGATCGGCGCACTGGCGCTGTTCGGCATGAACTACGTGGTGGTCAGGTTCGTCTTCCGCCACCGGTCGCTCGATCAGATGCTCGAAGGCACGCCTACGGTGCTGATCGAAGGCGGGCGGATACGGCGCGAGGCGCTGGCAAAGGAGTTGCTGTCGGAACCCGAACTGGAGATAGTGGCCCACCGCCAGGGGTTCACGGGGCTTCACGAGGTGGATCGGTGCGTGCTCGAACCCGGAGGGGTGTTTTATATGCACCGCAGAGACGGCGGGCCCGGGCCGGTCCCGGCGCAGGTGCTGGCGAAACTCGACCGTATCGAACATCAGCTCGAGGAAATCCGCAGCCGGCTGCCGGCGCGCTGATTATGGGCCCATCCCTACGTGCACCAGTTCACTGCAGGTCGGTTCTCTCGGGCTGTTCTGAAGTGGACGCGTTAACGCCAGCCTCGAGAACCTCACAGACGGGAAGCGGCTCCGGGTGAAGCACGAACGGCAGGCCCCTCTGACTACGCCATCCGCCGCCTGACAAGATCCGGCGTTGGGCAGAAGCGCGTGGAGGCCAGCCAGTGTGCGTGGCAGGCGCCGGAAGTAAGGGCGATATCGGGATGCTGCGAATCGATTTCCCCGGCTTCTCGGGCGAGGAGTCGCTGCAGCATATCTTGTGGGATGCCTGGTTTGAGAAATTCGAGGAGCGGCAGCTCGCCCTGCTGTTCCAGGAACAGGCCGCGGGCGGAGCCAAGAGTAGCTTCAACAAGATCATCCGCCGCGAAACGGCTGAGCACTCCGAAAAGCCGAAAACGAAGGCGGGCGGCCGCTCGTAAAGCTGGCCGCTACTTCCGGCGGTTCGGGGCATCCAATGCGTATGTCCCTGCGCCGGAAGTGTATCGTGCTGGTTGTCCTCATCTCAGCCACCGCTGCCGGCGCGGATTCTGCCGCAATGAGGCGCGCTCCTTCCGATCCCGCCTACCGGCACTGGCTGGCTTACGGAGCCGGGCCCGAGAACATCCGCTATTCTTCCCTGAAGCAGATCGAGCGCACGAATGTGAAGAGCCTGCGAATTGCCTGGACTTTCGATACAGGCGATGCTTTTCCCGGTTCCGAGATGCAGTGCAATCCCGTCGTCGGCAACGGACTTTTGTTCGCGACCACGCCGAAACTCCGCGTTATCGCTCTCGACGCCGCTACCGGCCGCCTGCGCTGGACATTCGATCCCAACCGGGACGTCAAGGTGATCACCAAGACCCGCAACCGGGGCGTCATGTATTGGGAGCCCGGGAACAGACTGTACGTAGTCGCCCGCCAGTGGCTCTACGCGCTCGACGCCTCGACCGGGCTGCCTGTTCCCGGTTTCGGACCCGAGGGGCGCGTCGATCTGAGGCAGGGACTCGGCCGCGACCCCGAGACGCTCTCCGTTTCGGCCACGACGCCCGGCGTCATCTATAAGGACCTGCTGATTCTCGGCAGCATCGTCGCCGAGGACCTGCCCGCCGCTCCGGGCGACATTCGCGCTTATGATCTGCGCACCGGGAAGCTTCGCTGGAGTTTTCACACCATCCCGCATCCCGGCGAATACGGATACGAGACCTGGCCCAAGGACGCATGGACCTACATCGGCGGCGCCAACAACTGGGCCGGGATGAGCCTCGACGAAAGGCGCGGGCTTGTCTTCGCAGGCACGGGCTCGGCGTCGTTCGACTTCTACGGCGCGAACCGCGCCGGCGACAACCTGTTCGCCAACTGCGTCCTTGCCCTCAAGGCCGAAACCGGCGAGCGCGTCTGGCATTTTCAGGGCGTGCACCATGACATCTGGGACCGCGATTTTCCCTCGCCGCCCAACCTCGTTACGGTTCTTCGGGACGGCAAGCTCATAGACGCCGTGTCGCAGGCCACCAAGTCCGGCCACCTCTTCGTTTTCGAGCGCGAAACAGGGAAGCCGCTCTTTCCCATCGAGGAGCGCCCCGTTCCGGTGTCCGACGTGGATGGCGAAGCCACCTCGAAAACACAGCCCATCCCCCTGGCGCCCCCGCCGTTCACACGCCAACGATTCACGGAGGACCTAGTGACGACGCGCACGCCGGAGGCGCACAACACCGTGCTCGAACGTCTCCGCGCGCTTCGCAACGGCGGTCATTTCGAGCCGCCGAGCCGCCAGGGCAGCATCATCTTTCCCGGGCTGGACGGAGGCGCCGAGTGGGGCGGCACCGCATTCGATCCTGAAACCGGGCTGGTCTACGTGAATGCGAACGAAATGGTCTGGACACTGCGCCTGCTCGAGCGCACGCTGCTAAAGGAACGCGCCACCGGCCGCGAGTTGTACACCCAGAACTGTGCCTCCTGCCACCGCGACGACTTGCGCGGCAACCCACCCGAGTTTCCACCGCTCACGAACATCGGATCCCGGTATACGGAGTCCGAAATCGGAGAGGTCATGCGCAAGGGCACCCTGCGTATGCCGGCCTTCGCCAATCTCAAGGGCGAAGCGGTGGAAGCGATTGCGACGTACGTGATGACGGGTCACGATACGCCAGCGGTGGCTGGCGGAGGCGCCGGTTATCCCTTCGGCCTCAAATATCGGCTCGACGGCTATCTGCGCTTCAGCGACCCGGACGGCTACCCCGCCATCGAACCGCCTTGGGGCACGCTGAATGCCATCAACCTCGATACCGGCAAAATCACGTGGAAGGTGCCATTCGGCGAGTTCCCGGAGCTTGCCGCAAAAGGGATGACGAACACGGGCAGCGAGAATTACGGTGGCCCGCTCGTCACGGCGGGCGGCCTGCTGTTCATCGGGGCCACGGACCTCGACCGTAAGTTCCATGCCTACGACAAGTCCAACGGCACGCTGCTCTGGGAGACGGTGCTTCCGTTCTCCGGTAACGCAACCCCGGCCACCTACGAGGCCGGCGGGAAGCAGTACGTTGTGATCGCGGCAGGCGGAGGAAAGTCCGGAGCACCCTCTGGCGGTGTCTACGTCGCTTTTTCGCTCCCGGATTGAGCGGCGCTGTTCGACATTCTATCGGCTCTCTGTCTGTAGGCTCTCCGTCTCGTTCCTTTGATTACGGAATGCTACACTGTCGGCTGCTATGCCGGCATGCCGCAGTTGCAGCGCGGAGTTCCCACCCGAAAGCCGTTACTGCAACGTCTGCGGCACACCCGTGCCTTCCGCGGCGGACGCGTCTACCGAGGTCGTTTTCGATAGTGGCTCGCTGTGGGCAACCGCCGCCATGCCGGCGCCCGCTGACGAGGGCCGCTTTCCGCCGGGCACCCTGGTGGCAGCACGCTATCGCATTGCGGGCCTCGTTGGGCGCGGCGGTATGGGCGAGGTGTACCGCGCCACCGATCTAGTTCTCCGCCAGACCGTCGCGCTGAAGTTCTTGCCCCCGGCTCTGGCCGCCGACCGCCGCGTGCTGGACCGCTTCTTCAACGAAGTCCGCGTCGCCAGGCAGGTCTCGCATCCGAATGTCTGCCGCATCCACGATATTGGAGAGACCGACGGCCAGCCGTACCTCTCCATGGAATACGTGGACGGCGAAGATCTCGCCTCGCTGCTCCGCCGCATCGGACGGCTCGCACCTGACAAGGCGATTGAGATTGCCCGCGGCGTGTGCGCGGGGCTCGCCGCTGCGCACGAAAAGGGCGTGCTGCACCGTGACCTGAAGCCCTCCAACATCATGCTCGACGGCGCCGGCCGCGCGCGCATCATGGATTTCGGCCTGGCGGGGTGGGCCGGCCAGTTCGAGGGTTCGGAAATACGCAGCGGAACGCCGGGCTACATGTCCCCTGAGCAGCTTGCCGGCAGGGAAGTGACCACCCGCAGCGACATCTACAGCCTCGGGGTGGTGCTGTACGAGTTGTTCACCGGCCGCAAGGCTTTCGAAGCCAACAGCATCGCCGAACTCACCAAGCTCCAGGCGCGCGCCACGCCCACTAGCCCCGTCACCGTCGTGAAGGACCTCGATCCTGCCGTCGAACGGGTCATCCTCCGCTGCCTGGAGCCGGACCCTGCCCGGCGTCCCGCATCGGCGCTCGCGGTCGCCGCGGCGCTGCCCGGTGGAGATCCGCTCGCGGCTGCTCTGGCGGCCGGCGAGACGCCTTCGCCCGAGCTGGTGGCTGCCGCCGGTGAAGCCTCCGAAATGGTGCGCCCGCGGACGGCCCTCGCCCTGTTGGTGATTTTCCTTGCAGGCTTGCTGGGCGCCGCCGCGATCTGGGGGCGCATCACGCTGCTCTCGCGGGTGCCGTTCGACGACCCGCCCGAGGCGCTCGCCGGGCGCGCTCGCGACATCCTCGCGTCACTCGGCTATGCGGAGAAGCCCGCCGACAGCGCGCGCGGCATCGATTACGCAATCGACTACCTGAAATGGCTCGGCAGGAACGGTCCGGCGCCCAACCCCTGGTCCGCGCTTGCCTCCGGCCGCCCCTCAGCCGTCCACTTCTGGTATCGGACGAGCCCCGTTCATCTCGAGCCCGTTGCGTTCTTCAGCGACTTGCCGGTCCCCGGGATCGTCACGGCTCGGGATCCTCCCGCAAACACCGCAGGGATGATTCACGTCGAGCTCGACACGCTCGGGCGTCTCCATAGGCTGGCTGTGGTCACACCGCAGTCGGAGTCGCCACCGCGTCGGCCGGCGCCTTACGACTGGAAGCCGCTCCTGGTGGCGGCGGGACTCGATCCTGCGGCGCTCTCTCAGGCCGAGCCGGAGTGGCTGCCGCAGGCTTCGTGGGATACGCGGGCAGCCTGGACCGGCACGTGGCCGGGGTGTCCGCCGGGGAGCCTCCGCGTCGAGGCTGCGGCATTCCGCGGCCGTCCCGTGTATTTCAATCTCATCGGACCATGGACGACTCCGGCCGCGTCGGTGGAACGCCCGATGCGGCCGGGCCGGCGCGCCAGCCAATCGCTCGCTCTGGTCATGTTTCTGTGCGCCGCCCTCTGGGCCTGTGTCATGGCGCGTCGTAACGTCCGGCTCGGCCGCGGTGACCTCCGCGGCGCAGGACGCGTGGCTGCTGCCGCATTTGGGTTTGTCCTGCTCGGCTGGGCTCTCACCGCCAGCCACGTTCCTGTTCTCTACGAACTCGCCATGCTTGTCGCGGGGCTGAGTTGGGCGCTGTTCGTGGCCGCCGTCTCGTGGCTGCTCTACATGGCGTTGGAGCCGTACGCCCGCAAGCTGTGGCCTCATACCCTGATTTCCTGGAGCCGCATGCTTGCCGGCGGCCTCGGCGATCCGCTCCTCGGCCGCGACGTGCTCTACGGCTGCGTTGCCGGACTTGCGATGGGGCTGGCTCTCTACCTGCGGCTTGCCTTGGCCCCGCGCTTCGGCGATCTCCCGGCGTTCTTCACCTCGGACGCTCTGCTCGGCCTGCGCTACGTTGCCGGCATCTTCGTTATCCAGGTGGCCCTTTCGGTAGCCGCTTCGCTGCTGACTCTGTATCTGATGCTCGGATTGCGCACGCTCCTGCGGCGCCAGTGGGTCGCGGCGGCCGTGGCTCTGATTCTGCTCAGCGCGATCCGCGTACTGGCGAGCCACGTGCCGGCGCTGGATGCGGTGATCTTCCCTCTCATGTACGGCATCGGCCTGTTCACACTGCTGCGCTATGGGCTGATCGCGTTCGTCACGGGCACTTTCGTGGCTGACGCCCTGCTCTCCATGCCGCTGACGCTTGACCCGTCTTCCTGGTACATCGGGTACTCGGTCTTCGCGCTCGCGGTGCTGGCGGCTCTCGCGATCCATGCCTTCCGCGCTGCCCTCGCCGGACGCCCCGTCTTCTTCCACGATTGAGGCATGGCGTCAGTGTGCCGGTTGACTGCGTTGCGACCGCGTCAGGATTGCGATCGCGCCGCGGAGAGCCGCGTTCCCCCGCTTACAGGTACACCAGCGGCAGATACTCTGGTGCCTCCGCATACGGCTGTGCTGAGCCCGCGGCCACGTCGTACATGCGCTCATGGCTGGCGATCGCCGCCCGCCCGATCTCCTCATAGGGCCGGTTACAGGTGTCCAGGAATCCGATGTTGTAGTTCTCTCCGTCGAAGCGGCCCAGCGCCGATTCGTCGTACAGAGTGAACCAGTGCACGCCGACGCAGTAGGGATCCGCGGCCGCGTCCTCGAGGTAGGTGCGGTAAGCGCGGCCCCGATCCTCCTGGGTTTTCACGTGGCCGATGCCAGAGGCAGGCAGGCCCGCATCCAGCGCACCGAAGTGCCACTCGCCCACCATCACCGGCATGTTCAGCATCTCGTGAATCTTCTTCGCCTGCTCCAGAGGCAGCTTTTCGCGATAGCAGTTCAGGCTGAAGACGTCGAACGACTTCATCCCGCGCACGGCCCACGCGGGCGGAAGCCCCGCCCATCGCATGCCGAGGTTCAGGTGATTCGGATCCACTTTCTTGCAGGCGCCCGAGAGACCGATGAAGTACTTCTCCACCATCGTGACGCTGAACTCCTGTAAGTCCGCCTGCGCTTCCTTCGTGAAAATCCCGGTCCACTTCCCTTGCGCCACATGCTCGAAGGTCGCCTGCATCTTCCACGCGGAGGACAATACGGCGTCGTCTGCGTACTTCTGTTTCAGGAAGCGCACGAGTTCTTCGCGTGTCTTGCACACAGGCGTGTTGTACAGCATGCCCACCGCCGGCAGCTCCGACGAGAATCCCCACGTGGGCTCGTTCATGAGGAAGTAGCCGATGAAGGCAGGATCCTGCGCTGTCGAGGCGAGCTGTGAAGCAAACTCCGCTGCGTCGGCCTCGAATTCCGGATGGAATACGTCCGGAAAGTCGCGGTACACGAAACCCGAACGCTTCCCGCGGAAGCTCATCGGGCGCACGTAGGGGAACTTCGCCTTGGCAGCGTATTGCCACTCCGACCAGTTGCCCACGGTGTTGAACCGCAGCCGCGTCAGCTCCGCGAGGACAATTCGCGCCCAGCGATCACGCCACTCCGACGGGCCGAAGGTGCGAATGAAATTCGCCGCCAGGTAGTTAACCAGCTTTCCGGGGAAGGGAAGGGACTCGTTCGTGTGGTAGATGTCCTTGTACTCGCCGTTCCGGTCCGGCAAAAACTTGAGTGCCGTCTCCAGTCCGTCGTATCTTGCAAGGCAATCCACACGGACGCAGTCCGCTCCCGCCGACCAGAAGGCGTAACCATCCGGGTCCACGAGCCACCATCGCCGCCCGTCGTGGCGTGTTCGGAAGAATCCCGATCCTTCGCCAAGCTTGTTCGCTTTCCACCCGCCCCAGGGCGTGAATACCTCCGGGAACGCCTGTTGCGGCGCGCTCTCGTACTGCGAATTCAGCCGGGCCTTCAGTTCCTCGACGCTTCGCGTCTTCGCCGGCCAGTCATGAAGAGTGCTCTGGCCGAACTCGTCCAGCAGTTTTCCTTTCGGCAGGAGTGGCGCGGTGATCTTCGTTACCTCGCCCGGGGCGGCGGAGAGCGGCGTCATCGCCCATCGGACGGGCTCCGGCGCCTTATGCCAGATCGCCATCGTCATCCGATCCACCTTCTCCAGATCCACGCGGTCGCCGCCGGCCATCGGTTTCAGGAAAGCGCCCTCGCGGTCGTTCATCCACCGGTGCTGGTCCACGAGGTCGAGCGCGAATCGCACTCGGAACGAAGCCTGGTTGAGCCCGCCGAAAACAAACCGGAAGATGCGGTCGGTTCCACTCTCGCAGAGCGAGATCAGGAATACCGCCAGGTGATTGCCGTCGAGCAGCATGTCCGTGGTGATGTAGCGCGCTTTGGCAAGCGTTCCTGGCGCGAACTTCCAGGTCATGACCTCTCCCTCGGACTCGCCCACGTACCAGGTCGAGCCGGCCAGCGGCCCATCGCCCTGCTCTTGCCTGACCTTGTCCGTCAGAACGGGCTGACCGAGCGCGACGGCTGCTGCGGGCCGTTTCCCGGGGCGCGGAGCGGCGATTGCGGTGACTGCGCCTGCCGCGGTTCCGAGGAAAGCGCGGCGATTGAGTGGGAGGATCTGTGCAGGTTTCACGAGCGACAGCCTATCACGAACCGCTGTGGGTGGGATGAGTGGGACCTGCAGCAGTTCCGGGCCCGTCCGGCTGGGCCTGATTGAATGCGCTCCTCCGGCATAATAGGGCTTCAGACAACAGGTGACTCGCTATGCCCGAACCGTCAAAGCTGAAAGCCATCGCCCGGAGGCGCAAAGCAGCGCACGCACGCCTCCTGAAACTGGATTCGAAGGTCTATCGAGCGTTCCTCGATCTCGAGCAGGCGGCCTTCGCTGACGGCGAGCTGCCGCGCAAACAGAAAGAGCTCATCGCCGTCGGCATTTCGGTCGCGAAGGACTGCGAATCGTGCTTGCAGTGGCACATCGAACAGGCCGCAGCCGCGGGTGCGTCCTTCCGCGAGGTGCTCGAAGCCGTGGAAGTGGGGATCGAGATGGGCGGCGGGCCGGCCACTGTCTCGGCCCGCTTCGCTCTCGAAGTCATGGACTCGGTCCGGTTCGGAAAGCCGCCGGAATCCTGACCGGTCCCGCGGCGAATCGCGCGCGGCTACTTCCGCTTGAGCCGGTTCAGCCAGATGTTGAGCTGTGGCGTCTCGCAGTTGTATGGCTTGCCGAGGATGTCCAGCTCGCCGTCGCCGTCCAGGTCCGCAATCTTCGATTCGTGGAAATCGTACCCCTGCGCCACGACGGTTTTGTCGAAATGTCCCTTGCCGTCGCCGAGCAGGATATACGCCTTCGACTCCGGGTTCCCGCCGTTCAGCCGCATCTCGGCGCAGAGAACATCGAAGTGGCCGTCTTTGTTGAAATCCACCAGCGCCAGGCTGTGCCCATTGTCGATGCGGTCGATGAGAACGTGCGGCTGCCACGTGCCTTTCACCCACTGGTACCACATGAGCGGGCCGACGCCGTCACCCACCACGAACACGATTTCCGGGCGTCCTCCCTCAACTAACTGACCCGCCGCTGCGCGGGAGAAGTGATACGACTCGTCCACCGCGTTCGCAGCGAAGCGGTCACCTCCGAGGTGCTTGAACCAATAGCCCCCGCCCACGATGTCGGGTTTCCCGTCCAGGTCGATGTCGGCCAGCGCCAAACCCTCGTGCTCGTTGATGCCCTTGAACGGCGGCGCTGTCGCCCGCTGCTGCATCTCGCCATCGACGGTGTAGCTGAAGATCTCCGTCATCTGCCACTCTGCGTCTGCCTTGGGGTTTGCCGGGATGCGCGCCAGCATCAGCTTCTGCGCGCCCTGGTTCCAGAACACAAGTTCCTTCTTTCCGTCACCGTCCACGTCAGCGCACATCAGGTCGTGGTGCTTGGGTCCTCCCGACTTCTTGATGATGTGCCGCTTCCACCCGGCGTCCGGATCGAAGTTGGGGTACGGGTTTTCCCACCACCAGACCTCGTTGCCGTGTTCGCCGCCGCCGTCGGCCCCGGCGATAAAGTCCAGGTCGCCATCGCCGTCAACATCGCAGAATGTCGCGCCGGCCTCGGGTTTCAAAAGCCCCGGCTCGATCACGTACCGCTTCCAGCCGTCTTTCACGCGCCGGTACCAGACCACCGAGGGCGCTGCGGTGCGCTCGGTGATCACGAAATCGTTCACACCGTCTTTGTCGATGTCGAATACGGTGGCGGACGTCTGCTGCGTTCCGCCGTTCGGCTTTTCAATTTCGCCTCGCGTGGATGAGATGAGCACCCAACCGGGGCTGGTAGTTCCAGCCAGCAACAAGGCCACGGCGGCCGCCGGCAGGGCGATCGCCAACACGGCAATGATTCTCTTCATCGGTGGTCCCTCTCCGGCCGCTGCGCGTCGGGCTGCACTTCGCCAACTCCGGCCGGGCTTCGACAGTATAGTGAACTCCTCGGCCGGTGGGCAGTGAGTTTACGTTAGCCGCCGCGCGTTTACGTTAGTGGCGATCTTGGAATGGTCTGTACCCCCGGCCGCTCTCCCGTGCGTCTTTTTTGCTCGGGAGGGCAAAAGGATATGAAGCCTCTCAAACCGGTGCTGGCTCTTGGGTGCGGTCTCCTGCTCGCTGCGGCTTGCGCGAGCGCGCAGTGGAGATACCGCGATTACGGTGACCGTTCGGACCGGCGCGACCGCACCGGGAACGGCATCGTAGAGCGGGCGTTGCGCGACCTCGATTCCATGCGTTCCCAAGGTTACGTGGACCACCACGAACACAGCCGCTTCGAGCACGCCCGCCGCGACCTCCTGGCTTTTCAGGATCGCTGGTATCGCGGCCGTTTCGACAAAAGCCGTCTCGACGGCGCCATCGAGAACCTGGACCACCTGGCGCGCTCCCGACAGGTGAATCCTTACGATCGCCGCACGCTCGAGCGGGACGTCTGGGCCCTGCGCGACTTTCGCGCGCAAGGTGGGAGCTACGGAGGCTGGCGTTCCGGTTGGCGTTGATCGCGGCCTGCCGGGCCTCTTGTGCCGGCATTCCCGGCCGTCTTCGCGTTCCGCTTCCGCTATTGCCCGCGAGCCGCCGTTACCGCGCGAGCACTTCCTGCCGCCCCGCGACTGGGACGTTGCGAGCCATCCAGTTCTTTATCCGTTTCACCGCGTCCATTAGCTGCTCGAATGCGGCCGCGTAGCTGAACCGGAGGTAGCCCTCGCCGTATGCGCCAAAGGCCGTGCCGCTCAGGCACGCCACCCCAGCCTCGTGCAGCAGGCGGTGCGCCAGTTCTTTCGAATCCAGGCCGGTCTCGCGCACATTCGCGAATGCATAGAACGCTCCGCCCGGCAGTCTGCACCGCCAGCCGGGGATCTCGTTCAGACCTGCGCAGAACGCGTCGCGCCGCCGCCGGAATTCCGCCACCATCCGCTCCACTTCATCCTGCGGTCCTTCAAGCGCCGCGATTCCGGCCCTCTGGCTGAAACTGGCGGTGCACGAATTCGAGTTCACCATCAGCTTGATTACCGCGTCCACCAGCCACACCGGCATCACGCCGTAGCCCATCCTCCAACCGGTCATCGCGTACGTCTTGGAGAAGCCGTCAAGAATGACGGTCCTTTCCAGCATGCCGGGGACCTGCGTGATTGACGCCGGCGCGTCGCCGTATACGATGCGTGAGTAGATTTCGTCCGAGAGCACGATGAGGTGGCGCTCCCGCACCATCCCGGCGATCGCCTCCAGATCCTCGCGCGGGATGACGCCGCCGGTAGGATTCTGCGGGGAGTTCAGAATCAACATCTTCGTGCGGTCGTTCAGCTTCTCGCGCAGAAGGTCCAGGTCGAACGAAAACCCGCGATCCTCCACAAGCGGTATCGGTACGGCCTTCCCGCCGGCAAACCGGATCATGCTTTCGTAAATCGGAAAGCCCGGGTTGGGGTAAATCACCTCGTCGCCCTCTTCAATCAGGGCCATGATGGGGAAGAAGATGATCGGCTTGCCGCCCGGAACCACGCACACGTTCTCGGGTCCGGCCTTGATTCCACGGGTCCTCGAGACATGCCCGGCAATCACCTCCCGCAGATCCGGGTAGCCCTGCGTCGGACCGTAGTGCGTCCAGCCGTCGTCCAGCGCCTTCTGCGCTGCTTCTACGATGTGGCGCGGCGTTGCGAAATCGGGTTCGCCGATCTCGAGGTGAATGATGCTGCGCCCCTCGGCTTCCAGTTTCCTCCCCTGCACCAGGACGTCGAACGCCGTTTCGACGCCGATCCGGGTCATACGCTTCGCGAGTCTCATCGCATCCGCCTATGGCGCCGGCCTCTTACGCTTTGCCGCCGCCAGTCTTCTTGAAATAGGGAAGGCCATCCCGCGTACCGGCGGGCTCGACTTCGTCGCCGATGGCCGCGTGCTCACCGGCAATGCGTCCCGTGACACGCGATCCGTCATCGCGAATCACGATTGCGATTTGGTACGGCGCATCTCCGACGTACGCTTCGGGCGCCGAATGTACCACGGTTTCCGTGTAGACCTTCATGCCGGCCTCAATTACTTTACCACTAACCCCACCTGGAGGTGGTGGCTTCTTGTCAGGGCTTTAGGAGAATCGTGACCACCGCCGTGGCGCCTGAGCCGCCGAGGTTCTGCGCCAGACCGATCTCGTTTCGTTCCAGTTGAATAGGACCTGCATCCCCGCGAATTTGCATCGACACGTCGCAGATCTGAGCCACCCCGGTCGCGCCGACGGGATGGCCTTTGGACTTCAGCCCTCCGCTGGCGTTCACCGGCCGCGGACCTGTCGGCAGCGTGCAGCCTTCCGAGGCGTACGCGCCGCCTTCCCCTCGCCGCACAAACCCCAGATCCTCGGTGGCGATGATCTCGGCAATTGTGAAACAGTCGTGCAGTTCCGCAAACTGAATGTCGCCGGCGGTGAGTCCCGCCATTGCGTACGCCTTTTGCGCGGCGCGCTTCACCGCCGGAAACGTCGTGATATCTTCCTTTTCGTCGAGCGCCACGCTATCGGACGTCTGGGCGCACGCAGCGACGCGGACGTGCCTGTCGGTGAATTCCGCGGCGCGCTCGATCGGCGCCAGCAGCACGGCCGCCGCGCCGTCGCTCACGAGCGAGCAGTCGTAGAGCGTCAGCGGTTCCGCGACGGGCCTGCCGGCGAGCGCTTGATCTAGCGTGATGACCTTTCGCATATGCGCGTACGGGTTCCGTGCGCCGTTGGCGTGGTTCTTCACGCTCACCGCGGCCAAATCCTCCCTCCTGGTCCCGAAATCGTGCATGTGGCGCCGGGCGATCATGGCGAACAGGGCTGGAAAGGTGGCTCCGGCTCTCATCTCGCCCTCTACATCACCCGCCGAGGCCAGAATCTCCGCTACCCGTGGCGTCGGCTGCGAGGTCATTTTCTCGACCCCGGCGACCAGCACCAGGTCGTAGACGCCGGCTGCCACCGCCGTCCAGGCATGAAAAAACGCCGAACCGCCGGAAGCGCAGGCATTCTCGACCCGCGTGCATGGGATGCCGGCCAGTCCGAGACCGGCGCCGACGAACGGGGCCAGGTGGTTCTGCCCCGTAAAAGAGGGCCCGGCGAAGTTCCCCAGGTAGAACGCCTCCACCTGCGGCGCGCGCAAGTGCCCATCTTCGAGGCACTTACGTCCTGCCTCAACTGCCAGGGAGCGAAGATCGCGGTCCGGGAAGGCGCCAAAGGGGGTTTTGCCGAGACCGATTACAGCCACTGGTCTCATATACAATCAGGATAGCGCCATCATGCATTCCCGTATGGCTCATGTTCACCGGCCGCAGTTTTTCGGCCCTTCGGGGGCACTCTTGGCTCCACGTTCCGGCTCCCTTGCGCGTCATCGAGTTAGAGGCGCATGCTTACACTGGTTTGGCCTTATATGAACGAAGCCGTCGAGCCCGCCCTCGAGGACTCCCTGGAGCGCCAGAACCGCTTCATCTCAGAGAACATGCGCCGCATCTTCCTGTTGGTCTACCGCATCGTCGGCAATGTTGCCGACGCGCAGGACCTCACGCAGGAGGTTTTTATCAAGGCGCTGCAGCGGCGCGAGCAACTCAAAGACGTCGAAAGGGCCACGCATTGGCTGTCGCGCATCGCCACGAACACAGCAATCGACTTCCTGCGGCGTCAGGGCCGCGTGAACATCTGCGAGCTGGAAGAGGTGGCTGATCCAATCAGCAGCCCACCATCGGAGAACCCTGAGCAACTCGTGCTGCGGGCGGAGCGCGCAACGGCGCTTGAAGGCGGCCTCGCCGTCCTGACCGCGCGCGAGCGTGCCGCGCTGCTGCTTCGCGATGTGGAGGGGCTTCCGGCCGAAGAGGTTGCACGCCAGCTTTCGTGTTCGAAGGCCACTGTGCGCTCGCATATCTCAAACGCCAGGGTGAAGTTTCGCCGCTATCTGAGCAGGAGGGCGTCATGATCCATCCCACCGCCGAGGTACTTGCGCTCTTTGCCGGCAGCGACCTCGGGTTGTTCGGACGAATTCGGGTCGGCCGGCACGTCGCCGGTTGTGAGCGGTGCGCGCGGCACGTCGAGCAGTTCCGTGACGTTCGCGCATTTCTCGACGGCGCGCAGGATGACATGCTGCCTGGCGTCGATTGGACCGCAATGGCTGCCGAGATGCGTGGCAATATCCGCGTCGGCCTCGCTGCGGGCGAATGCGTCACCGCGCCTGCTCACGGCCGCATTCACGTGGCTTGGCGGACGCCGGCGGTTGCCCTTCCGGTTCTCTTGCTCATCATCGCCGGCTGGATACTCCAGAGCGTGCGCCCGCCCGCGCCGCTAGCGGCAGACCGCGCCATTCCGGCGGCGATCGTGCTCGAGGCAAGCCCGGGAGGAATCGGGCTCGAGCGGAACGGCCGAGGTTTTCAACTCCTGCAGCCCGCCGCGGCGCGAGATGTGGTGTTCTCTGTCCGAGGGGACTCGGTGCGGTCCAGATACATGGATGCCGATACAGGCCAGGTCACGATCAGCCATGTTTATGCGGAGTAAAGCTGCGCTCGTCTTAGCTGCCGGTCTTGCCTGGGCGCAGGCGCCGCGGCCGGCCAGCTCAGTGAAGGTGGACTTCCCGTCGGATTCCCCGGTGGCGCTCGTCGCCGCCGACTGGGGCGAGTCGCGAACCGATGCCCGCGGCGGCGCTCTCATCCTGGACCTTCACACCGCGCTCTCGCTGCGGAACACTTCGCAGCGGCGCATCCGCGGCGTGACGTTGCTGGTTGAAGCTCAGGAAGTGACGCCCGGCGGCAAGGGGTCCGTCGCGGTTCCGAGCCTCGATGTCCGGCCCGGCGAGACGTTCCCGATTCGCATCGACCTGCGGCTGCTGCGGCCGATGCTGGCGGGCGCCGGCCCCCTGGCTACCATCGCCCTCGACGGTGTTCTCTTCGATGACCTGTCGTTCTACGGCCCAAACCGGCTGAACTCCCGCCGCGTGATGACCGTCTGGGAGATGGAAGCGCGCCGCGACCGGCGCTACTTCAAGTCCGTGCTCGAAGCGCGTGGTTCAGAGGGGCTTAAGGCGGAAATGCTTGACACCATCGCCCGGCTGAGCGACCGGCCGCAGCTTGACGTACAACTCGTCCGGCGCGGCCGCGCCACCGCGGTCGCGGCGCAGGAACGTTCCATGCAGTTCGCGTTCCTGCACGTGCCGGATGCCCCGCTTGAGCCTGTTAGCGGCGTCGTGGGTGTCGCAGGCAGCGAGGCGCGCGCTCCCAGAATCGCCGTTATGAACCGCTCCGACCGGCCGGTGCGTTACTTCGAATTAGGCTGGATCATACGCGATCGCCAGGGGCGCGAGTTCCTCGCGGGTTCGGTACCCGCGTCCGACTCGAATCTCCGGCTCGAGCCCGGAGCCAGGAGCGAAATTGCTCAGGAGGCGGTGCTGCGGTTCTCGCGCCAGCCGGGCGAGCCCGTTGCCATCGATGGCATGACCGCCTTCGTGAGCCAGGTTGAATTTGCGGACGGCTCCATCTGGATTCCGAGCCGTGCGGCACTCGGCGATATCCGGCTGAGGGGCGCTATCGGTCCCTCGCCTGAGGAGCAGCGTCTTGCTGGGATTTACCGCACAAAGGGCCTGATCGTTCTCGTCAACGAGTTGCGGAAGTTCTGACGATCGGCGGCGACCCGGATTATAGCGGCCTGCGCCTGCCCTCAGCGCGTGCCGTCAGTCCAGACCCGCGCTTGAGATATAAGCTCCCAAATAGGAGCCGGCCAGCACCGGGACCGCATACAGGAAATAGAGCGAGGAGCGGCCCACTACCCACAGGGCCACGTGGCGGCTGTCCATCTTCGAGAAACTCGGTAAGCTCGCCAGTATCACGAAGTCCTGGACCGCGAGAGCGAAGAAACTTGCCGCCGCCCACCGCCACGCACGCTGCGGGCGGATGCAGCCCAGTAACGCACCCGAAAAGAACAGCGCCGATTCGACAATCACGAGCCGGGTGGTTTCGTCCGGCCGCAAGCTGAACAGTTGCGGCAGCAAAAGTGATCCCATGCTGAGGAGACCGGCCACACCCCACCAGATGGGGTCAGCCGAGCCCTCGAGCCGACGCCCGGGTCTCGGAGGTTCGGAACTGTAGTCCAGAGGTTTCAAAGTACTACTCCGAAAGGTACTAAGGGTTCCGTTTCATATATTTTCATATTCTCGATCTAAAGTCAACAAAAATCGAAAGTTCACGGTACTGGTACCGTCTCGTACACCAGCTTGCCCTGGGCCTGAAGTAGCTCGTAAGTCCCGGGCTCTCAGAGGTTCCAGCGTGAGACGGCGCCGACGACTCCTCGCCTTTTCTTAATCTTGCGAACGTCCTCTTGTGGCATCTCCTTTAGCGCAGATGAGGGGGTCTCCGAAGAACTCGGGCGGTGGTCTGCCACAATATTTCCATGCGCCGCTCGCCGGTCCGCGCCGCCCTCTTCGCCTTGTTCCTGTTCGTGTCCGCGCCGTTCGCGGGGCAGCCGGCCCGGGAAAACGTCTTCCGGTTCTCCATCCTCGGCGACCGCACCGGCGGGGCCATGCCGGGCGTCTACGAGCAAGTCTGGCGCGAACTCGACGGGCTGAAGCCGGATTTCGTCATCAACGTTGGCGATACCATTGAAGGCGGCAGCGATGCGGCGGCTCCCAGGGAATGGAGCGCGCTGCGCGCCATCTGGGACCGCTATTCTTACCCGCGGTTCTTCACACCGGGCAACCACGACGTCTGGAGTGCCGCGTCACGCCGGCTCTATGAGGAGCAGACCGGCCACCCACTCTCTTACTCGTTCGATTTTGAGAGCGCCCACTTCACCGTGCTCGATAACAGCGGCGGCCCTATGCTCTCAGCCGGGCAGATGAGTTTTCTGGAAGACGATCTGCGCCACAACCGCGGCCGCGCGCCGAAATTCGTCTTCTTTCACGAGCCGTTCTGGATCGTCTGGTTGAAACTGGGCAGCGGAGAATTCCCTCTACACCAGATCGCGCGTGAGTACGGAGTGAGCTACGTCGTGAGCGGCCACGGTCATCAATTGGTCCACGTGGAGCGCGACGGAATTCACTACGTGGAAGCGGGCAGTTCGGGGGCGAGCATCTCGCGGGGCGCCTCCCGGGGGCAAGGATACGACCAGGGCTGGTTCCCGCAGCACCTCTTCGTAACGGTCAATGGGCGCATGGTCGCGGTCTCGGTGAGAGAAATCGGCCGCCCGTTTGGAAAGGGCCGCGTGACACGCCTCGAGGACTGGGACGGCAACCGCCTGAAGCAGATGCCGCCTGCGCGGTAGTTCACCGGTCGAGCTCTTTGACGGTCTCCACCACGACGCGGCCGACCTTGTCCAGGCTCTGCGCGCTCAACTTATCCATGGTGTCCCGGTCGGTGTGCCAGTAAGAGTGGTTCGGGCCGTAGTCGAAGTCGATGAGGTCCGCGGCCTCCACACCGGCCTGCACAAACGGGATGTGGTCGTCGAGGATCGCACTCGGCTGTGTGAGGAAGCTGCTGCCGAAGCCGAGGCGGCCGGCAATGGCCCAAATGGTCTGCCGCAGCTCCCGGGACGAGTTCTCTTCGTTGGCGATGTCGAGGTCGCGGTCGCCGATCATGTCCACGTTGATGAGGGCTTTCAGGCGGCGGAGCGTTCCGTCCAGCGCCCACCTCTCGGCCAGATGGCGGCTGCCGTACGTGCCGTCGGTCTCAGACCATTGCGCCACGGCCTCTTCGCCATCGAAGAACACGAGCACGATGTCGTTCTTGTGGGGCAGGGAGGGCAGGACGCGAGCCATCTCGAGCAGAAAACCGGTCGAGGAACCGCCGTCGTTCGCGCCGACGAAAAACGCGCCGGGCATCATCTTCGTGTCGTAGTGGCCGGTGATGGCGACCGCCCGCCCGGACGAGCCGGCAAAGCGCGCAAGGATGTTCCGCATCTCGATCGGGCGTAACGGGGTCGAAGCCCGGAATACATCTTCGGTGACTTCGCACGCGCGGAGCTTCAGTTCCGAGCGGATGTAGGCCTGCAGCTTGCCAATGGCTGGCGAACCCGAAGGTCGCGGTCCGAACGCCACCGCTTTCCGCGTGTACTCGAGCGCCGTGGCGCCGCTGAATTCGCGCGGGGACTGCTTCGCCTGTCCCGGGGTCGACAGACCAGGTTGTCCCCCATCCGGCCCGGGCTGGCCCCGCCGCGGCTGTTTCGCGGCTCCTGCGAACCCAAGGACTGCGACCAGGGCGACGAGTCGCCGGATCATTTCTTCCGGGCCTCGATCATGACGCTCGATCCCGCCCGGCATGCGGACTCAATCACCGTAAACGGTACGGCAAACGCGACGAAAAGGAGGTAGAGAAGAGTCTTCAGTAGACTCGCCAACTCGTTCTCCCGCCCGCCACGGGCGCGGCGCACCGCCGGATCGAGACCGGGAACGACACTGGTGGCCAGTGAAGCCGGGTTGTCGCGCAGCGAAAAGAATTTCCGCCGCACGACCTCGAAGCCGCAGAAATCGAGAAGGGCTTCGAGATCCGGCACGCGGAAACTGATCAGGTGGCGCGGGACGTCGAGCCCGCTCCAGTGTTCGCCCAAAGTGAGGAACTGCCAGCAGTTCGCATTGGGCGCCTGTAGCACCAAACGGCCGCCGGGCCGCAGCAGCGCGCTCGCCGAGGCAAGGCAGCTCGCTGGATCCCGCAAGTGCTCAAGCACGTTCAGGACCGTGACCACGGCGCAGCTTCCTGGAGCAAGCGTGGCCTCCGAGCCCTCGATCTCGAGCGGCAACGCCTCCCCTTTGCGGCTCGTCGCTGCCGCCTCAGGCGTAATGTCTACGGCCACGACTCGGAAGCCGCGTTCGGCAAGCGTGCGCCGAAGCTCACCACGGTGGAACCCGATGTCAGCAATGCCGTCCGCCTCGCCCGCGTTGCGAAGCGCCCGTATCACAAAACCTACATGATCGTGGACCACCAGGGCGCGGTATGCGCGCTCGATTCGCTCCGCCAGCGACTTGGTCCCGGGCGGCTCCGGCTTGACGAAATGGGTACGCCACTCGGAGGCTCTCGGCGGCGGGTCAAGACGAATCAGGCGGCAGGCCGCGCACTCCAGAATGCGATAGCGGTTGCGGGTAGTTCGCAAGAGGCGGTCGGTCGTTTCGAACAGGAGCCTGGCTTCAGCTTCACCGCAGGCAGGGCACGTGGCCGGCTCGGCGGTCGGTTCCGGAGCGGATGCCGCGGCCTCCTTCACGGTTGTGGCCGGACTCTCAGGTGAGGACGGCGGTGCACTGAACGGTGCCGTGGGAGGCGGCGCCGCGTTGTTGGCAAGGCCCACATCCGCCGGGCTACGCGCGCCTTTAGCGGCCCCGTTCTGCGGGGCGCCGTTTCCGGATTCGGACGAGGCGGTCACATCCAGCGGCAAGGACGGCTGCGCGACTGCGGTACTTTCAAATACCTGCCGCTCTCCCTGCCGCCGAACACTTGATTTTCGCCTGCTCAAGCCTACTCAGGTTCTCTCTTTTAGCAGGTGGTACGCAAGAGGCTGAGGCGGACGGTTGCTTGTGCGTCCTCGCTTGTGCTTTGGGTATCCTGAACCGGATGCTCGCAATCGGCCCGAAGCAGGTTGGCCACTTGCGTTACGCCGGGGCGGTGGCTTGGCTGGTGTGACTCTGGGGCCGGTAAGCCTTGGCGGGACGAAGTCGCAAGCGGCGATGTCTTTCTCACGACCGGCCCAGGGTACACCGTCACCGCGTTCCGTGAGCGGGGTGGTGGTGTTTACGCGCTGCTGTATGAGATCCGGCGCTGACGAGGCGGCGGCTAATGCGCGACCGGAGTGAGGGCCAGGAGGTCCAAAAACTTCTGCGCGGCGCGGTGGAACTTTTTGCGGCGGCGGTGCAGGATGCCGATAGGGCGGCGCAACTCGGCCGCGAGCGGAATGGCGGCCAGGCGCCCTTGCTCGACCTCGGCCTGCATGGCGGGTGCCGGCAGGATACTGACCGAGGCGCCTAGCGCGACGGCTTCCTTCACCATCTGAATGTTGTCGAAGTGCATGGCCACATCGACAGTGACGCCGTGCTCACGCAGAAACCTGTCGATATGCTGGCGGATCGGCAGGCCCTCATCGAATGCGACGAAGGCCAGCCCGTCGAGATCAGCGGGTGCGGCCGTCTCGCTCCTCCGCGCCAGCGGGTGCGAGGGAGCGGCCGCGACGACCATTTCCTCCTCGCGCCATGGAATCGCGGCCAGGATGCGGTCCTCGCGCGGGTAGCTCACGAAGCCGAAATCCGCGCGGTCTTCACGCACCGCCTCATATATCTTGTCCGGCCGCAGAAACTCCACCTCGAGGCGCGCGTTCGGGTAGCGGGCAGTGTAAACGTGCTTGACGTAAGTCATCTCCGAGAGGCCCACCGAATAGATGGAGGCAACCCGGACCGTGCCCTCGACCTCGGTCTTCAGGGACTCGAGTTCCAGCTTGAAATCGTCCTCCCGGCGCAGCAGGTCGCGGCAGAAATCGTGGTACAGCTTGCCGGCCGGCGTGAGCGTGAACGGACGGGTGGAGCGATCGAGCAGCATCACCCCGAAACGGCTCTCGAGCTCGCGAACGTGCTGGCTCGCGGCGCTCTGGCTGATGCCGCTCAACGCGGCGCCCCGGCTGAGGCTTCTGGTCTGTACGATGTCGCGGAACAAAGTGCAGTGATCTAGGTTCAACGTATACCCCGGCCGCCTTCAACAGCATAACATAAGAGAATCTTATTTTGAGAAGAATTGTTTTCACATTGACTAATGTCCATTGATCCGCTATTCTGTTCGACAACCACCGCTATTCCCTGGCAGTGGAAAGGCAGAACAGGCCTCAGCCGCCCCGTGGCGGCCCTGACGCGGAAGATCCCGCCAAACCGGGCCGGAATCGCCCCGCAGCGGACTCCGGGTCCCCTGTTGCGCCCGGAAGGCAGGGATCAGGTTCCTCCCGGGTGGTCCCCGGCCCTCCGGCCCAAACCCGGGACAGGACGTTCCCGAAAGGAAAGCTATGAACGTCGAAAGTCTATCCCGCGGTCTCCCCCGTCCACAGGGCCTCTACGACCCTGCCCTCGAGCGCGACGCCTGCGGCATCGGATTCGTCGCCAGCATCAAAGGCGAGAAGTCCCACGAGATCATCCAGAAGGGCATTCAGATCCTCCTGAATCTCGTCCATCGCGGCGCGTGCGGCTGCGATCCGGAGACAGGCGACGGCGCGGGACTCCTGATCCAGGTACCGCATGCGTTCTTCGCTCGCGAGTGCGCCCGCATCGGCTTCTCACTTCCCAATCCCGGCGAATACGGCGTGGGGATGGTTTTCCTGCCTGTCGAAAGGCACCAGCGGCTGGTTTGTGAGGGCATCGTCGAGCGCATCGTGCGCGAAGAGGGGCTGAGCGTGCTCGGGTGGCGGGACACACCCATTGAGGCCAACGCCATCGGGCGCATTGCGCGGGTCTCGCAGCCGTACATCGAGCAGATCTTCATCCAGCACGCGCCGGGCATGGATCAGGATGCGCTCGAGCGGAAACTATACGTGATCCGCAAGCGCGCCGAGACGGAGGTTGCCGCGACGGACCTGCACGACCGGAGCTTCTTCTACATCCCGTCGCTCTCCTCCCGCACCATCGTTTATAAGGGCCTGCTGCTGGCGCCGCAGATTAACCGCTTCTACGGCGAGCTTTCCGATCCCGAAGCCATCAGCGCCCTTTGTCTGGTGCACCAGCGGTTCTCGACCAACACTTTTCCCACCTGGCAACTGGCGCATCCGTTCCGCTTCCTCTGTCATAACGGCGAGATCAACACGTTGAAGGGCAACGCGGCGTGGATGTACGCGCGCCAGTCGATCCTGAGCTCGCCCCTGTTCGGCGACGACATCAAGAAGGTCTTCCCCATCTGCACGCCCGGCAGCAGCGACTCCGCGATGATCGACAACGCCGTTGAGTTGTTGACGCTTGCCGGCCGCAGCCTCCCTCATGTGCTGGCCATGCTGATTCCGGAAGCGTGGGCGGGCGATCCGACCATGTCGGATGAAAAGCGCGCCTTCTACGAGTACCACGCGTCGCTGATGGAACCCTGGGACGGACCGGCAGCCATCGCCTTTACTGACGGACGCGTGATCGGCGCGACGCTGGACCGCAACGGCCTGCGTCCCGCGCGCTACTGGGTGACGCACAACGACTTGGCGATTCTCGCCTCGGAGACCGGCGTGCTGCCGCTGAGACCCGAAGAGGTCCGCTTCAAGGGCCGGCTGCAGCCCGGCCGCATGTTCCTGGTGGATACCGTCGAGGGCCGCATCATTCCGGACGAGGAGATCAAGCACAGCTTGGCCGCCCGGCAGCCGTACGCTCAGTGGATCAAGGAAAACCAGGTTATGCTCGACCTGCTGCCCGAGCCGCCCCGCTGGCAGCCCTCCGATTTCGAATCCATCCTCCAGAGGCAGCGCGCGTTCGGCTACACGGTCGAGGACCTGAAGTTCGTGATCGGTCCTATGGCGCTCGAAGGCCAGGAACCCGTCGGCTCGATGGGCTGCGACACCCCGCTCGCGTGCCTCAGCGATCAGCCCCAGCCGCTGTTCAACTACTTCAAGCAGCTCTTCGCGCAGGTGACGAACCCGCCCATCGATCCCATTCGCGAAGAGCTCGTCATGTCGCTCGCCAGCTTCATCGGCACCGAGCGCAACATCCTGGCCGAAACCCCGCAGCACTGCCACACTCTGAAGCTCGAGCACCCGATTGTCACGAACTTCGACTTGGAGAAGCTGCGCCGCGTTTCCTGGGGCGACTTCCTGGCCACCACGCTGTCCACGCTCTTCCGCATGGATGGTGGCGAGAAGGAGCTCGGGCGCGCCCTCGATGGATTGTGCCGCCGCGCGTCGCTCGCCATCAAGAACGGCTACACGTTGCTGATTCTCTCCGACCGGGGTCTGGACGAGGACTACGCCGCCATCCCGAGCCTGCTCGCGCTGACGGCCGTTCACAACCACCTGGTTCGCGAGAAAACGCGCACGCAGGTGGCGCTCATCGTGGAATCCGGCGAGCCGCGCGAGGTCATGCACTTCGCTCTTCTGATCGGCTACGGCGCCAGCGCCGTCAACCCGTACCTCGCGATCGAGACGCTGGAGGACATGCATCGCCGCGGCCAGTTTCCCACGGGGTTTGGCTTCGACGTCATTCTGAGGAACTACAGGAAGGCGATCGATAAGGGGCTGCTCAAGGTCTTCTCGAAGATGGGGATCTCGACGCTGCAGAGCTACCGCGGCGCGCAGATCTTCGAAGCGATCGGCCTGAACAAGTCGGTGATCGACAAGTACTTCACCGGCACCGCCTCCCGCGTGGAGGGGATCGGCCTGGACGTCATCGCCCGGGAAGCCGCGCTGAAGCACCAGTTTGCGTTTCGCAGCGTGACGCAGTCGGAGAGCGAACTGGCCGTTGGAGGCAATATCCACTACCGGGCGGGCGGCGAGTACCACCTCTTCAATCCTCTGACGATCAGCAAGCTGCAACACGCGGTCCGCCAGGACAGTTATGAGACTTACAGAGAGTATGCGAAGGCCATCAACGACCAGTCGCGTAACCTCTGCACGCTGCGCGGTCTCATGGACTTCCGGTTCAGCCGCCGCCCGATTCCGCTCGAAGAGGTGGAACCGGCGGCCGAGATCGTGAAGCGTTTCGCGACCGGCGCCATGTCTTTCGGGTCCATCTCGAAGGAGGCGCATGAAACCCTCGCCATCGCCATGAACCGCATCGGAGCGCGGTCCAACACCGGCGAGGGCGGCGAGGACGAGGCCCGGTTCGCCGACAACCGGCGCAGCGCCATCAAGCAGGTGGCGTCGGCGCGTTTCGGCGTGACGGCGAACTACCTCGTGAACGCCGACGAGCTTCAGATCAAGATTGCCCAGGGCGCCAAGCCGGGTGAAGGCGGGCAGTTGCCGGGCCACAAAGTGGACGAGGTCGTTGCCCGCATCCGCCACGCCATCCCCGGCGTGCAGCTCATCTCGCCGCCGCCCCACCACGACATCTACTCCATCGAGGACCTGGCGCAGCTCATCTACGACCTGAAGAACGTCAACCCGCGAGCCCGCATATCGGTGAAGCTCGTGGCCGAGGTGGGCGTGGGCATTGTGGCCGCGGGAGTGGCGAAAGCGCATGCCGACCTCGTGCTCATCAGCGGGCATGACGGTGGCACGGGCGCTTCGCCGCTCACGGCCATCAAGCACTCGGGCGTGCCGTGGGAGCTGGGTCTTTCCGAAACACAGCAGGTGTTGGTGATGAACGATCTGCGCAGCCGTATCCGCGTGCAGGTTGACGGGAAACTCCAGACCGGTCGCGACGTCATGGTCGGCGCGCTGCTCGGCGCCGAAGAGTTCGGGTTCTCCACCGCGCCGCTCGTCTCGCTCGGCTGCATCATGATGCGCAAGTGCCACCTCAACATGTGCCCGGTCGGCATCGCCACGCAGCACCCGTTGTTGCGGCAGAAATTCGCCGGCCAGCCGGAGCACGTGATCCGGTTCTTCTTCTATGTGGCCGAAGAGGTCCGCGAGTTGCTCTCGCGTCTCGGTTTCCGCTCAGTCGAAGAGGCGGTGGGCAGGGTGGATCTGCTCGAGATGAGATCCGCGGTGGAGCATTGGAAGGCGCGCGGGCTGGACTTCTCCTCCATCCTCTATAGCCCGCCCGTTCCCGGGCGCGTGGCGCGCCGCGCAACCACCGCCCAGGACCACGGCCTGAACCAGGCGCTGGATTACAAACTGATCGACCATGCGGCCGACGCGCTCGAAAACCGCACGCCGGTGGAATTCAAGCTTCCCATTCACAACGTGCACCGCACGGTGGGCGCGATGCTCAGCGGCGAAGTTGCGCGGCGTTACGGCTCAGCGGGCCTGCCGGACGACACGATCCGGTTCCAGTTCACCGGGTCGGCCGGCCAGAGCTTCGGCGCATTTCTGGCTAAAGGCGTCACGCTGGTGCTCGAAGGAGATGCGAACGACTACGTCGGCAAGGGGCTCTCCGGCGGGCGCATCATCATCTACCCGCCCCGGCGATCCACGTTCAAGCCCGAGGAAAACATGCTGGTGGGCAATGTGGTTCTCTACGGCGCCACGAGCGGCGAGGTCTTCTTCAATGGAATGGCCGGCGAGCGTTTTGCGGTTCGTAACTCCGGAGCCACTGCCGTGGTCGAGGCCGTGGGCGATCACGGCTGCGAGTATATGACCAACGGCCTTGTGGTCGTGCTCGGGTCGACCGGCCGGAACTTCGCCGCCGGCATGACCGGAGGGCTCGCCTTTGTTCTGGACGAAACCGGCGACTTCGTCAGGAGCCGCTGCAATCAGGCCGGTGTTGACCTGGAGCCCGTGACTGATGCCGCCGACATCAGCGGGCTGCTTACTCTGATTTCGCGGCACGCCGAGTTGACTGACAGCCCGCGCGCAAAGTGGGTCCTGCAGCACTGGGACAAGCTGCTTCCCGCATTCGTCAAGGTCTTCCCGCGCGAGTACAAGCGCGTTCTCGCGGCGCGCACCGCGGAGGCGCCAGCGGCCGAAGCGCCGCCGGCCGTGGCTGCCACCAAGGAGGTGGTCCATGCGTAACCGCGCTCCAAGAGACGCGCGCAGGGGGACTGAAGGCCACAGGCTCCCTTCTTTTGTTCTTGGGGGGCGGACCCCCTGGTCTGCGAGCCGACCCCCAGGTCGGCTCTCTTCGGGCGAGCGCGATAGGGCAGCCACACCCCGGTCAATGCGGCCCCAGCCGGCTTCTGGCTTCTCTCTGTGTAGTTGTGCCGCCCCTGTCCCGGAGGTGTTGCATGGGTAAGCCCACCGGCTTCATCGAATTCAAACGCGAGGTTCCGCAGCGCAGGCCGGTCGCCGAGCGCATCAACGATTTCTTTGAGGTCTATGAAGAGTTCCCTGGGGCGAAGCTCAAGCCACAGGCGGCACGCTGCATGGACTGCGGCGTGCCTTTCTGTCACCACGGCTGCCCGCTGAACAACTACATCCCGGACTGGAACGACCTGGTCTACAACGACCGCTGGCAGCAGGCGATCCGCATGCTGCACGCCACCAACAATTTTCCGGAGTTCACCGGGCGCGTGTGCCCCGCGCCTTGCGAAGCGTCGTGTGTGCTCGGCATCAACGAGCCTGCGGTCACCATCAAGCAGATCGAAAAGACCATCATCGAGCACGCATTCCGGGAGGGCTGGATTCGCCCGGAGCCGCCGGCACGCCGAACCGGCAAGCGTGTCGCCGTTGTGGGGTCCGGGCCCGCCGGACTCGCCGCCGCGCAGCAGATCAACCGTGCCGGCCATGCCGTCACCGTCTTTGAGAAGGCGGACCGCATCGGCGGCCTCCTGCGTTACGGCATCCCCGATTTCAAGCTCGAGAAGCAGATCCTCGATCGCAGGCTCGAGCAGCTCACCGCAGAGGGCGTCGTCTTTCGTACGAACGCGCACGTGGGCGCGAACGTCCCGGCGGAAAGCCTCCGCAAGGAGTTCCACGCCATCGTCCTCACGGGCGGAGCCGAGCAGCCGCGCGATCTGAAAGTGCCCGGCCGTGAGCTCCGGGGCATCCACTTCGCCATGGAATTCCTGCCGCAGCAGAACCGGCTCTGCGCCGGCGACCGCCTCGACAGCCGGACAGCCATCCTCGCCACCGGCAAACGGGTCGTCATCATCGGCGGCGGCGATACCGGCGCCGATTGTCTGGGCACATGCCACCGGCAGCGGGCCGCTTCGGTCCACCAGTTCGAAATCATGCCGATGCCGCCCGAAGACCGGGCTCCGCAGACGCCCTGGCCTCTCTGGCCGCTGCAGTTGCGCATCGAGAGTTCCCACGAGGAGGGCGGCCAGCGCGAGTGGGCGGTGGCCACGGCACGGTTTTCCGGTGACGCCGCAGGCAACGTCGAGCAACTGCACGCCGTGCGCGTCGGCCCGCCGCCTTCCTTCGATCCGATCGAGGGCGCCGGGTTTACGCTCGAAGTCGATCTGGTGCTCCTCGCGATGGGATTCAGCGGCCCCGCGAAGAACGGCATGCTGGAGCAGTTCGGCGTAACGCTCGACAGCCGCGGGAACGTCGAGGCGGGAGCCGGCTATATGACCTCCGTGCCCGGCATCTTCACCGCCGGCGACATGCGCCGGGGCCAATCTCTCGTCGTCTGGGCGATTCGCGAAGGACGGAATGCCGCCGAAGCCGTCGATCGGTATCTGCTCGAAGGAAGCGTCGCGTAATCGGGGACTGACACCCGCGTCCCAAGCGCAGTGCGTGGACGCTGGTGTCTGTCCCCGGTCTCGTCTCGCGCCGCAGTAGATTGCTAGTGAATCATCCGGGCCAGCTACACTGAACGGATGCTCCACCTCTCGGCGTACCAATGGGTGCTAGGCGGTGCGTGCGCGTTTCTGGTGGGCATCGCGAAAACCGGCATGCCGGGTCTGGGTATCCTCGTCGTGCCGCTGATGGTGCTCGCCGTTGGTGACGCGCGGCTGGCCGCGGGGTGGCTGCTTCCCATGCTGTCGACAGGCGACGTCTTCGCCGTCATCGCCTGGCGCCGGCACGCCGCGGCGAAGCGCCTCTTTTCGCTGGCACCCTGGGTTCTGGCGGGCATGGCTATCGGCGCCGCGGCGTTCTCGCTCTCCGAGCACACGCTGCGCATCATCGTCGGCAGATCGTCGTGGTGATGCTGGTCGTCTACATCGTGCGCCGCCACTACCCTGCTGCCTTGCAGGCCCGATCGCACCCCGCGCCCTATGGCGTCACCGCGGGCTTCGCCACGACTGTGGCGAATGCGGCCGGGCCGGTCATGAACCTCTATCTGCTCTCGAAGCGGCTGCCGAAGGAGCAGTTCATCGCGACCGGAGCCTGGTTCTTCTTCGTCATCAACCTCTGCAAGCTGCCGATCTACGCGTCGCACCACCTTATCGGCACACGTTCATTGCTTTTCGACGCGATACTCGTCCCCATCGTGTTGGCGGGTGCCGTCGCGGGCCGTTGGCTGGTGGACCGGATATCGCCAGGCTTATTCGAGCTGTTGGTCGGCGTCCTGACGGCGGCTTCGACGCTTCTGCTATTTCTGTGAGAAGGGGCGGCCGCGACCGTACCGGCCAACCCGCGAAGGGACTGGGAGAGGGAAATAATCGCCCTCCGGTCGCACTATCTCCGGGGCCGGTACGATTCAGTCCCCGTGCCCCCTGCCGCCTCCAGGATCACTGGTAGGCGATGATGCCCCGGTCGAAACCATCGAAGAACTCGGCGATCCCGTAGTCCAGGCCGGTGGCGGTAAACCTGTCTCCGATGGTGACCTCCACGACGCCGAGCGAGCCCTGGGGGTTTCCGTTAGACATGTAGCTCGGGGGCAAGGCCAAGAGTATCGAGGCCGGAACGGTGAAAGATCCCAGCGTCGCATCCACCCAGCAATTGAAGGAGGCTCCGATGTCGCCGTTAGAGCCCCGCATGAGGGAGGACTGGCCGTGGATATTGACGGAGGAGCCCGGCGATCCGCCCGTCCAGGTGATCGGCAGCGGCTGGCTCCGATTGACCGCGGTAATCGACTCATGATTGGTCCATTCGAACGTGAGTGGTGCATCGACGGAGACCGTGAACGGCCGCACTTTGGCGCCGCCTCCGCCGGTAAAGGTGTATCTTCCCGGCTTGAGTAACGTGCCGTCGCCTATCAACCCAGGCGTTCCCGCGGGAGCCCCGGGCAAGAAGGCAAGAGAGTAGACGCCCAGGTAGCCCGGGGGCGTAACGAGGTCGTACGGACCGATCGGACCATCAACCGAGACCTTTCCGGCATCCAGAAATTCGGGTAGCGGGGGTGTCGCCACGGGAAACTGAATCACCCAACAAGTGTTGAGCGCCGGTTGCCCCGGCGACATCAAAAGCGCCTGCAGACTGACGTTATCGAAGGCTGCGCCCAGCGAGTCAGACTCGGTGATAGTCGGCTTGGCTCCCCTGCCAAAAAGCCTGGACGTAGATACCGCGCCGACATGCCAGCCGCCGTTGTTAGTGGCATTCTGAAGGTCGGCCGCAGTGAAGCCTCCCGGATCGCTGCAAACTGAGCCGGATGACGCGGCGGACATCGTAATGAAATTGCTGACCACGCCCTCCTCCACCAGGTACACCGGGAGGTAGCAGCCGGACACTGCGGGCACAGAGATCCGGATCTGGTCCACACCGGCGCAGCACCCCGAACGCCCGCGATAGAGGATCTGGGCTTGTTGGCCGCCGACAAACACCTGCACGTTCACGCTTGTCAGGTCGCCCGGCAAGGGGCCCGACGCCTCATCTCCGGGCACGGCGCCAATCCCGGTGCCCCAGATATCGAGTAGTTCGCCGGGATTCGCGGCCCTCACGAGCGAGTTCGCCACGTTGGTGATGGGATCGGTAAACACGCCCGGCCCGTTTCCACCCTGGTCGACGGCGAAGATGCCGAACGCGTGCGCAACGACGGTGATGCTCAGCGGAGCGCTGTCCGTCCCGTTGTAAGTCACCGTCATCGTGCCGTCACCCACCGGAGTACTGGAGGGCAGAACGGCGGCCACCTGCGAAGCCGTCGTGTAGAGCATGATGCACTTCGCCGTGGAGGCGCCGACCGTGACGCTGATAGACGTTCCGGAGACCTGGGTCGGCAGCGGGAACGAGGTGGCCCTGGCGATCACCGCCGGGCCCATCCCCTGCCCGAAGGCGATGAACAGCACGCCCTGCGCGAGCTTTCCATTTGGCAGGGCTGAGTTCTGGTAGCTGGCGCCATTCACCGCGGCGCTCAACGTCACCGCAGCCTGGCTGTGCGCGGGAGCAAAGAGGCTGAGGAGCAGGATCGTGAAGAGCAGCGCAACGGCACTCACTCGATAACGCATCGGAGTCTCCTGGGATCCAGGGTTCACCTGGAGTGAATTCGCTGAGATGCGATATACGACGCGGCGGACCGCCAGCCCCACCGACCTATGGCGGATGTCTATCTTGTCGCATCCCCGATGGCGGTAGTATACACCAGAGCGCCTCTGTGTTTGGCAGTGTTCTTCCACTTACTTTCAATTACTCGGTGCAAGTATTTAATCGGAGCCATCGCCATGCCCTATTCCCGGCAGGCGCCAACTCGTACTTACTCCGTTTCAAGCCGCTTCCCGGACAGCTCTTAATCCCTTTCCACTCTCGCAGTAATTCGTCTTCTTTGCCGATTCGGGAATGCCGCAACCTGCCTAAATGGCCACGGACTTGCAGCGTCGGGCGACTGCGGGCTCTTGTGGCTGCAGTCCTGGCGCTACACTTTTTCCGCAACTTCGCTGATCGCAATGCCCAGCGCCTCGGCCACTCCCTCGCCGTAGGCCGGATCGGCCTTCATGCAGTTGCCGATGTGGCGAACCTTGATCTCGTCCGGCGCATCGCCCATCGCGCGGGCGGTGTTCTCGAAGAGCGCCTTCTTCTGTTCGGCCGTCATCTGGCGGAACAGACGCCCGGGTTGCGAGTAGTAGTCGTCGTCCTCCCGATGATTCCAGTGATCTGCATCTCCCTCAATGCTGAGCGGTGGTTCGGCAAAGTCAGGTTGCTGCTGCCACTCACCGTAGCTGTTGGGCTCGTAACCGAGCGTGCTGCCGTGGTTGCCGTCGACCCGCATTGTGCCGTCGCGGTGATAGCTGTGGACGGGGCAGCGCGGCGCATTCACCGGAATCTGCTCATGGTTCACGCCGAGGCGGTAGCGCTGGGCATCGCCGTAGGAAAACAGGCGGCCCTGCAGCATCTTGTCCGGAGAGAAGCCGATACCGGGCACGATGTTGGCGGGGTTGAAGGCTGACTGCTCGACTTCGGCGAAGTAGTTCCCCGGGTTGCGGTTTAGCTCCATCATGCCCACCTCGATGAGAGGGTAGTCCTCGTGGAACCAGACCTTGGTCAGGTCGAACGGGTTGTAGGGGCACTTGGCCGCATCCTTCTCGGGCATCACCTGGATGCACATCTTCCAGCGCGGGAAGTCACCCTTCTCAATGCTGTTGTATAGATCGCGCTGGTGGCTCTCCCTATCTTTGGCGATGATGGCCTCGGCCTCCGCGTCGGTCAGGTTCTTGATGCCTTGCTGGCAAACCAGATGGAACTTCACCCAGAAGCGCTCGTTGTTGGCGTTAATCAGGCTGAAAGTGTGGCTGCCGAAGCCGTGCATGTGGCGGTACGAGTATGGAATACCCCGCTCGCTCATCGTTATGGTGATCTGGTGCAGCGCTTCGGGCAGCGAGGTCCAAAAGTCCCAGTTGTTGCGGGCGCTGCGCAAGTTGGTGCGAGGGTCGCGCTTGACGGCATGGTTGAGGTCCGGAAACTTGAGCGGGTCTCGCAGGAAGAAGACCGGTGTGTTGTTGCCGACCAGATCCCAGTTTCCTTCCTCTGTGTAAAACTTCATTGCGAAGCCCCGGATATCGCGCTCGGCATCGGCCGCCCCGCGCTCGCCTGCCACCGTCGAGAATCGGGCAAAGATCTCGGTCTTCTTGCCGGCCGCGGAGAAAATCTTGGCCCTGGTGAAGCGGGTGATGTCGTGGGTGGCCGTAAAGGTGCCGAACGCGCCCGAGCCTTTGGCGTGCATGCGCCGCTCCGGGATCACCTCCCGATCGAAATGGGCGAGTTTCTCCAGGAACCAGACATCCTGCAGCAGCGCCGGGCCGCGAGGTCCGGCGGTCATCACGTTTTGGTTATCAACGACGGGCGCACCCGCGTTGGTGGTCAGCTTCTTCCCGGTCATGTCGTTCTCCTCCCTTGGCCCTGCGTGCCTGTGGTTCTTGGTCACTGATGCTTGTTTGTCTGTTGACAACAATATTCCAAACGCAATAGTATTGCAACCATGGCACGGCATCTCACGTTGGAGGAAGCTGAGCGGATTTGCCGGCGCCACGCTCTACCGCTTACCATTCAGCGCAGAATGATTCTCGAAGGACTGGTGCCCCGCACCGATCACCCAACCGCCGATCAGATCCTCGCTGACGTTCGGGAGCGAGCCCCGGAGATTTCGCGCACAACAGTCTACCGGGTGCTGGAAGCGTTTGTTCAAATCGGGGTTGCTCGCAAGGTCTGTCACCCGGGCGCCGCGGCCCGCTACGAGATAGTCCGGGACCGTCATCACCACCTCGTTTGTCTCGTGTGTGGCCGCATGACGGACTTCGAAGACCCCCGCCTCGACCGACTCCCACTTCCTGATTCAAACGCCCACGGTTTCAAGGTCAACGACTATTCGATTCAGTTTCGGGGCATTTGTGCCGGTTGCGCCCAAACCGCCGGGGCTTCCGGGCCCGTGGCGACGGCGAAGCGCAAAAGGGGCGGAAAACAAGCGGACAGGGAACGAGGATCCGGCTAGTGCGAATCTCTCACACGGTTTCGTCGTGAGACGCAGGAGATGGCCGTGGATACGAGGCGCGCGAAGGGAGCCGCCCGGAGGCGTACTTGAGCAGTACGTCGAGGACGACGACCGAGCGCAACGAAGTAGACATGGGCATATCGTGCGTCGTAACAGACAGCGTGTGAGAGATGCGGACTAGGCGGGAGACCGGTGGCCGCCGGCTCTCTCGCCCATCCTGGTTGCACGCCGGCTCTTTTCTTGATCGTGCTCGCCGCGTTGGCCCAGTGACCTCCTCCCGGAATGGACTGCACCAAGAAGACGCTCGTAGTCCTTAAACCGGGACCCAATCTTGAAAAACGCGCCGCGCATATGGAGGCCCACTTCAAGCATGAGGCGGAGCTCATGAAGAGCGGCGTGGTTCTCGCCGCCGGCCCGGCCGACGACGGCCGGGGCATCGGAATCTACAGCTCCACGGATACCGCTCAGGTTGAAGACATCATGAAGAAGGATCCCTTCGTTTCCTCGGGTGTCCTCACCATCGAGTTGGTCACGGGATGGCAGCACTGCAAGGCCGCCCGCGAGCTCGCCGCACCGCCACACCAGCCCATTAGAGACATCCTCCGGCGAGGCTACCCGCCGGACCTGCCGTTCGGGTAACATCGAAGCTGGCCCCGGCGGGCCCGCGCGTCTCACCAGCGGCCTGAATTGGCGTGGGGAGCGGGCCGCAGCCGCCTCGCTGCCGGATCTGGCCGTACGCCGGCCTCTCCGCGCTTGTCGAGCGTAGGGAAATCCCGTCCCGGGCCGGATCGGAGCCGTGCATGAAGTACGCCACCTCTTCTGGCGTCCGCATCGCTTACGATGACTGGGGAGGCCGTGAGCCTGCCCTCCTGTTTCTCCCTGGCTGGTGTGCTTCGCGCATCGTGTTCCGCCGTCTCATCGCCCTGCTGAGCGGCCATGCCCGGGTTCTCTCGTTGGACTGGCGCAGCCATGGCGATTCCGATGCCGCCCCCGGTGACTTCGGGTTTGACGCGCTCGTGGAAGATGCCCTCGCAGTGATCGAGGCCGCGGGTGTTCGCAGTCTCGTTCCGGTTTCCCTGGCCCACGCCGGTTGGGTCTCGATTGCCCTCCGGCGCCGTCTCGGCGCGCGCATTGCCAAGGCTGTTCTACTCGAATGGATCATTACCGAGCCGCCGGAGTCCTTCCTGGACCTTCTCGACGGCATGCAGTCGCCGACCGGGTGTGCCGAGATCCTGGAGACCATCTTCGGTATTTGGCTGGAGGGCTCAAACGATCCCGAACTCGTGCACTTCGTGCGAAAAGTCATGGGCGCGCACGGATTCGAGATGTGGGCCCGCTCCGCTCGATCCATCGAGCAGGCCTATGCGTCCGCCGGAAGTCCGTTGAAGGCGCTTGCGGCGATTCACCCGCCCATGCCGGTGCTGCACCTCTACGCGCAGCCGGACGCGCCGCGTTACATGAGCGCGCAGCAGGACTTCGCCGCCGGCCACCCGTGGTTCTCCGTGCGAAAACTCGCCGCGGCACGGAGCCACTTCCCGATGTTCGAAGCGCCGTCCGAAATCGCCGACGCAATCGACGGTTTTCTCGCCGGCTGACCGCGCCGGGCACGCCCGCGGCTTCGGAGTTACTTCCCGTTCTTCAGGAAATCCGCCAGCCAGACGCCCACGCGTTCGGTCTGCTCCGGCACGGTCCAGTGCCCGGTCTCGAGCGCCAGCACGTGCGACTTCGGCCCGGGAATCACGTTATATGCGGCATAAATGGTCGTCGGTGGGCACGTCTCGTCGTTGTAACCCCACGAGTAAATGCCCGGCGCCTTCACGCGCCGCGCGAAATTAACAACGTCGTAGTAGGACGCCGTGCGTAACTTCTCCGCCGTGCGGTTTGCCGCGTCCTTGAACATGTGCGGCCAGCCGCCCGCCCGGCCCTTCGTGTACCCTGCCATATCTGACAGCGCCGGGTAGTAAGACGCCAGGCCTTTCACCCGCGGATCCAACCCCGCGGTCACGATCGAGAGCGCGCCTCCCTGGCTGCCGCCGGTCACCGCCAGCATTTTGCCGTCCCAGTTCGGAAGCGACGTCAGGTAGTCATTCGCGCGCACGCAGGCCAGGTAGACGCGGCGGTAGTAATACCGGTCGCGCGAGTCCAGGTTGTACACCCAGTAGCCGTTCAGCGCGCCGCGCCCGAGCAGCGCGTAGACGTTCGAATCGAGCGTCAGCGGGATGCCGTGGATGCCGATGTTGAGTGTGATGGCGCCCTTTTCGGCCTCCTTCTTCATCGCGCCGATCTTATGCACGCCCGCGCCCGGCACTCCGAGCAGCGCCGGGTATCTTCCGGGTGCCTTCGGCTCGGCTGACATCCCGAACACCCGCGCCGTGGAACCAGCCGATGGCCCCTCGGTCTGCAGGCTCACCTGGTAAACGTTGACCGTTGACGTGCACTCCTCCGGCAGCAGCGTCCGCTCCGCCTCCATCGGGACCTTGGCCAGCGCGTCTTTGCCGGCCTGCCAGAAGCTGTCGAAATCGTCCGGCTCGGCCGTGACGGGCAGGATCTTCTCCGGTGCGAACGCGGCCGTCGCGAGCCCCCGGTACGTCTTCCCGTCCACATCTGCCGTCGCGATGAGTCGCAGGAATCCGGCCTCGTTCATCGTGCCCGCTTCAACCCTCAGGCCTTCGGAGTCCAACGTGACGGTCTTGGTCAGCACGGGTTCGAGCATCTCCGGCCCCGCCGTGTAGGTGAGCTTCAGGCCGCTGGCCGGCGCGCCGTCGCGCACCGCGCGAATGGTGAACACGGCCTCTTCGCCCGGGGCGTACTTCCAGTCCGCATGGTCCGGCGCGACGAAAACCTGAATCCGGCCGACGCGCTCCTGCGCCGGCGCAAGGCAAATCAGCGCCAGCAGAACGGCGAACATAAAGAACGAGATCTTCCTGGTCATCACAAAGTTCTCCTCGTCAGATTCGCGGACAGTTGATCGAGCGCCGCTCGGCTGATGCCGGGCTTCCTCATGCGGGCCCGGCCGCCGGAACGGGCCGCCCGAACATGGCCCTCACGCTGGGGCGCATCAACACGACGATAGCGAACACGCCGAGCACGGTCCCGAAAGGAACGAACATGCAGTTGAGCGCGGCCATCACGAGGCAAAACGTATATCTCCGCCTCTCGTTCAGATAGCGCCCCGCGAGGAACACGCAGACGGCAAAAGCCCATCCTGCAATCGCGAACACCGATCCCATGGCAATCAAGATGGCGCCCACCCAAGGCGGCGGCGGTTGGCCTCTGCCTCCGAATGAATCGGGCGAAACCAGCATAACGGCGCCCATCGCAACGTAGATAAGAGGGAAGCACGAGAAGAGTGCGGCGAGCACCGCATCGACGTAGTGAAATATCGACAGCAGGCGGAGATGCTCCGCGTCTTCATTCAGAACGGTGTCTGGCATCAGCGGCGATCCTACTACAAACGGGACGCACCCGGTACGGCTGCCTTCGACTACTGCTTCGCGCCCACCGGAATCGTGACGTTCGGCTGCGTCTCGATGGCTCCGTACGACAGCACGAGCGAAATCGCGTCACCGACCGGCGTGCCGTCGGGGATGATGATGTTCGCCTGAGTGAGCCCGGCGACAAAGCCGGGCGCGCCGCCGGAGTAATCGACTGCTGCGGGCACGCCTCCCACCAGCGCTCCCTTCGCAGCCCGCGTGGCCGAAAGCACGCCGGCGGCCGGAGCGCCGTCTGCCGGTTGCGGATCCATCGCGCCGTCGCCTGCAATGTAAATGGTCACGTAGTCTCCCGGGCGCGCCGGATTCGACGCCGTGATCAGCGCATTTGTTACGGCGTTGAACGCTACCGCGGCGCCGCTCCCGTAATTCAGCGTGAAGATGCCCGGCGCGGTGGAGACTACCGGCAGAGTCTGCGGCGGCGAGAGCTGGCCGTTGTTCCACACCTGTACCGCTGTGTCGGCCCGGCCGTCCAGCCAGTACGGCGCGACGGCGCTCACCTGATCCGCACGCGAGTAGATCATCGTCGCCGGAAAGCCGTCGAAGAACACCTGTGTTCCGCCCGCCGCGCTGCTGATGAAGCCGGCCTCGTCCACACCCACCTTGACGCCATCCGCCGGCCCGAGGCTCGTGCCGAAGATGCTCAGCATCTCGCCGGGTGCCACAGTCCCGTTGTGACCGAACCCGGCTGCATCCACAACGCCATTGGTGGGAAACGACGGCTGTGCGATTCCCCCGTACCCGTAGAAAATGCCGCGCCCGCCCGTTGCCACGTACACCAGGTCCTTCGTGCGCATGTCGGCCTCGAGCGCAGCGATAGTGCCGAACTCGCGCCGCTCCGGGTCGCTCACGCGGATCCAGGTCTGCCCGCCATCCTCGGACTTGTAGATGGCGTCGCGTGTCGCACTTCCCGTCCTGCCATGAATGTAGATGAACGGTTTATCGGCCGTGTTGCCTTTGCCGAACGCAACGAAGTTCGCTCCGTCCACCGTCGGGATCGCACTGAAGGACGCTGCCCCATCCGTCGAGCGATAAAGCGCAAACAGTTTCGGCTGGTTGTTGTTGTGCTGCAGGGCGATCCAGATCTCGTTCCGCACCGCCGGGTTCGGCACGATGTTGACCTTGATCGTGAATCCCACGGGCACATCCGACGCAATCGTCGTCTTCGTCCAGTTCGCACCGCCATCGGTGCTCTTGTAGACGTCCCCCTGGTTGTAGAGGCAGAACGTGAGCCCGTCGAAGGGATCCGCCGCGAGCACGTCGCCGTTCCACCACGGATCGGTCAACTGCCACGGCGTCGTGAGTGTCGAGCCGCCTGTTTGTGCGGGCGTCCAGGTCTTCCCGCCATCCGTCGTGAACTGCACCGCGCGCGCCGGAGCGCCCGAGTCCCATCCCTGCGCGGGCGCCCACACGATGCGCGCCGGATCGGCGCTCGACATGGCCAGCTTGCCGCCCGAACCCGGGGCAACGCTGTCGAAGGCCTTCCAGGTCTTTCCGTTGTCGGAACTCCAGCCCGTGTACGGCGTCTTCCAGTTCGGTTCATCCCAGCCGACGAACGCCATGTACTCGGGCTTCGTCGCGCAGTACGCGATGCTGCTCGCCTGCGCCACCCAGGGAAAATCGGCAATCGTCGTATTCGGAATGCGGTCGCGCGACGCGTGGCGGAAGCCCGCCATGTCGGCCACGGTGCTGAACAGGTCCGCGCCGGGCTCTCCCGTCCCGGGCACGGCCGTCACGGGCGGCGCCTTCACGCCGTTCGCCACCAGTTCCTCCAGGTTCTGCATCAGCCACGTCCATTTCGGGTTCGCTGACGTCACATCGTCGATCTGGATCACGCCGTAACCGTTCGTCTGGTACGCACGGTTCGGATTCACTGGGTCGATCGCCAGCCCGGCGTTGCCCCACGCCCCGGCGAGCGCGTTATAGTTCGACGGCTTGGGCTTTGGGTAATACGAGGGCTCGCGGGTGGTCCCGGCAAACGGCGCCTGCCGCCAGGACGCGCCTGCGTCCGTCGTGCGATACACCTTGAAACTCGAGTTCGCCGCGGTGAGCACAATCTTCGCGTTCTGCGGGTCTGTGGCGATGCCGCTGTAGCAGTCCAGGCGATTGAGCGGACTCATCTCGCTCCACTTGCCCCCTTGATAGCGCTTCACGCTGCCCGAGGTTGGGCTGCCGGTCGTGCCGTTGCTGCCTTCGTCTCCGCCGAATGTAACCCACAGCGTTCCGTCAGTGGCTACCGCAGCACGCACAGGATTCGGATCGGTTTTCGTGTTGGTCCACGTGACTCCGCCGTCGTCGCTCATCCACAGCCCGCTCGTGTAGACGCCCGCGTAAACGCGCTTCGTCGCGCCGTGCGCCGCCGTGCCCGACGACTTGTCGCAAACCACGAACGTCACTCCGAAACCCGCGGGGTCCACCGTGGTCCCGGGCGCCGCGGGAAAACCGCCGCCCGCCTGTGCCCACTCGGCCCCGGTATCTTTGATCCACATCCCGTTCTGCCGCGAGCCATAGTAGAGGCGGGAAGATTTGAGCGGATCCACCGTCAGCCGCTCGCCGGTCGTTCCGCGCGCAGCATCGTTCGCGCCGGTGTAAAGCTTCTGTTTGCCGAGCCCCGTGTCGGTCCAGAATGCTCCGCGGCTGTGCGAAACCATCACTTCGCCGTAGGTCTTCGCATCGTAGTATCCGCCGCCGGTGGCCGTGTACTCCTTCCAGCGGTCCACGACGGCATACACCGTATTCGGATCCGCCGGGTCCACCGCAATGCTCTCGACCCCCGCCGCTTCCGCGTCTCCGGGCCCCCAGCGCTCGATCGGAATCCACCGTCCGCCGCCCCTGTCGAAGCGGTATGCGCCGCCGACGTCGGTGCGAATGTAAATGTCGTACGGCGGCTTCGGATGAATGACGATCCCCGTCACGTACCCCATTCCCTGGATGTTCACGCTCCGCCACGTGAACAACTGCTGCGCGTGCAGGGACGATGCGATCGCGAGCAGCGCAAAGCAGGACCACCTGGCCTTGAAATCAACCATCTCCGCCATCGTACAAAAACGCGGCTGGCAGTACACGGAATCGTCCGGCGAATCCGTCCTGTGCAGCGGAACCGGAGCCCGGCCTGCCCCTATACTGAGTGAGGAATGCCGGACGCCGGCCAGCTTACGGTACGCCAGTTCTTCTCCCGCAACGGGTTGCTCTCGCGCTGCCACCCGGCGTTCGAGTTCCGTCCGGGCCAGATGGCCATGGCCGAAGCGGTCGAGACAGCGCTCGAAGAGCGCCGCCACCTGATCGCCGAGGCGGGGACGGGGACGGGCAAGACACTCGCGTACCTCGTCCCCGCCATCCTCTCCGGCAAGCGCATCGTCATCTCCACCGGCACCAAAAACCTGCAGGAGCAGCTCTACTACAAGGACATTCCCTTCCTTCAACAGCACCTCGGCGGCCAGCTTGCCGTGTGCTATATGAAGGGCCGCAACAACTATCTGTGCCGCCAGAAGGTCTACGACGCCGAGAAGGAGCCCATTCTCGACGGCATGCAGGAGGTCGCCGACTTCGAAATCATCTGCGACTGGGAGAAGACCACCGAGACCGGCGACCGAGCCGAAATTCGCACGCTTCCCGAGAGCAACACCGCATGGGCCAAGGTTGACGCCCGCCGCGAGCTCTGCAGCGGGCAGAAGTGCGCGCAGTTCGAGCGCTGTTTTCTCACGCGCATGCACCAGCGCGCACACGAGAGCGACATCATCATCGTCAATCACCACCTCTTCTTCGCGGATCTGGCCGTGAAAGAGAGCGAGTTCGGCGGCGTCATCCCGGAGTACGGCGCCGTGGTGCTCGACGAGGCCCACGAAGTCGAGGATGTCGCGGGCCAGTACTTCGGCCTCTCCGTCAGCAACTACCAGTTCGAGGAGCTGAGGCGCGATGTGGCCGCCGTGATGCGGCGCAAGTCGCTCGGTTCCACCGAACTGGATCGTATCCTCATCGCTCTCTCCGACGCCGCCGCCCGCTTCTTCGCGCTCTTCGCCTCTTCCGAGGGTCGCAGCGGATTCCGCGACCATGAGGCGTTTCTCGAGCGCCACCACGTGCAGTACGGCGACGTCCTGCACACCCTCGAGCTGCTTTCCGCGCACCTGCAATTGATCCAGGACGCGCCGGAAGAGGTCATCCCGCTGTTCACACGCTCGACTGCGCTGGCCAAGGCGCTCGACACCTGGATGGCAGGCAGCGACCGCCGCCTCGTCTACTGGATCGAGCGCCGCGGGCGCGGCTGTTTTCTGCAGGCCACCCCCGTGGACGTCGCGGAAATCCTCTCCGCCAAGCTCTTCGAGCGCGTGGACACCGTCGTGCTCACCTCGGCAACCATGGCCGTCTCCGGCAACTTCGATTTCGCCCGTCGCCGGCTGGGTCTGGACTCCGCGCGAACGCTCGTCGTGCCCGGACACTTCGATTACCCCGACCAGGCCTTGCTGTACGTTCCCCAGCACCTGCCCGAGCCGCGCCACCACTCTTTCGTGCGGGCCGCCTCCGATGAGATTGCACGCATATTGTGTGCCTCCCGCGGCCGGGCGTTCGTCCTCTTCACCAGCCACCAGCAGATGCGGGCCGTCCACGACAGGGTCTCCTTCGAGATCGAGTACCCGGCGCTGCTCCAGGGCACCGGCCCGCGCACCGCGCTCCTCGAGGAGTTCCGCCGCACGCCGAACGCGGTGCTGTTTGCCACGTCCTCGTTCTGGCAAGGCGTGGACGTGCCGGGCGAGCAGTTGAGCTGCGTCATCATCGACAAGCTGCCCTTTGCGGTGCCAAGCGACCCGGTTGTCGAAGCGCGCATCAACGCCATCCGCGAGAACGGTGGCAACGCGTTTTACGAGTACCAGATCCCGCAGGCCGCCCTCGCGCTGAAGCAGGGTTTCGGGCGGCTCATCCGCAGCCGCTCGGACCGGGGCGTGCTGGTTTTATTGGATAATCGAATCAGTAAGCAGCGGTACGGGCAGGTTTTCTTCGACAGCCTGCCGGACTACCGCTTCACGACCGATTTCACCGACGTGGAGAACTTTTTCGATGTTTGAGGTGTCCGTGGAAGAGACCTTCGCCGCCGGGCACGCTCTGCGGAATTACCGCGGCAAGTGCGAGAACGTGCACGGCCACAACTATCGTGTGTGCGTCGCCATCGAGGGCCAGGAACTCGATGAAGCCGGCCTGCTGGTGGATTTCGTCGAGCTCAAGCGCGTGATGCGCGCCATCATCGAGAAGCTCGACCACCAGTTCCTCAACGACGTCCCTCCGTTCGACAAGCTGAACCCTTCGGCCGAAAACATGGCCCGGTACTTCTACCAGGAGATGAGCCGCGACCTCGGCGGCGGCCGTCCGAGACCCGTCCGCGTGGCCGAGGTGAAGATCTGGGAGACCGACACCGCAACAGCCACCTACCGCATACCGTAGTCTCCGAAGTGGGCCAGGCCTCCTGGCCTGTCTCTGCGACATTAATGCCTGCCGAGGCAGCGCGTGTGTACCACTACTGCGCAGCCACCGGCGGGCGCTTCTTGTGCCAGTCGGTGCGCTGCTGGAAGTCCTTGCCGAGGGCGAGCAGCAGCGATTCTGAGAACGGCTTCGCAACGAGCTGAATTCCCACCGGCAGCCCGTCCGCGAATCCGCAGGGCAGAAACAATGCCGGCAGGCCGGCCAGGTTGCTCGCGGCGCTCAGTTCGGAGAGACCCTTCTGCGCGGGCTTGGGCCGTTCGGGTTCCTTATCGAGCGGCTCGGAAAGCTTCGTCGCCGGACCGAACGCGCCCGGGGAGACCAGAATCTCGCAGTTGACGAAGAGCTTCTGGAATGCGTCCACGATCAGCCGCCGCACGCGCATAGCGCGCAGGTAATCCTTCGCTGCCACCTCCAGCCCGGCTTTGAGACCGGAAATCTGCAGGGCGTCGGCCAGTTCGTTCACCCGTCCGCTCTCGATCAGCTCCTGGAACACCGACGACCCCTCTGCCGAGATCACCACGCCGGCGATGGCCTCGTAGGGGAAGTCGGGCAGCGTGACCTCCTTCACCTCGACGCCCGTCGCGCGAATCACTTCGAGCGCGGCGTGGAATGCGGGCCGTGCGGCCGGCTCGGCCCACCCGTCAAAATCGACGGGCGCGAAGCCGACCCGGATCGTCTTCGTGTCCCGTTCGTACTGGGGCCAGTAGTAAAAGCCCTTGCCGGCGGAACCGGGGTCGCGGGAGTCGCCGCCCGCGATCGTGCCCAGCACCAGCCCGCAGTCCTCGGCCGACCGGCACATCGGGCCGATCTTGTCCATCGTCCAGGAGAGCGGCATGGCGCCGTGCCGGCTCACCAGGCCGTAGGTGGGCCGCAGACCTGTGATGCCGCAATAGGAGCACGGAGTGCTGATGGATCCCCACGTCTCCGACCCCAGCGCGAACGGCGCCAGCCCGGCAGCCACAGCGCTGCCCGAACCGCTCGACGACCCGCCCGACCAGCGCGTCACGTCCCAGGGATTCAGGCCGGGGCCGAACAGCGACGCCGCGGCGTAGCGGTACCCACCGCCGCCGGCTAGCTCCACCATGGCAAGCTTGCCGATGCACAGCGCGCTCGCCCGCTCGAGCCGTCCAACCGCGGCGGCGTCGTAATCGAATACTTGCGAGGCGAAGGGCTTCGCGCCCCACGTCGTGGGGTGGCTTGCCACGCTCAGCAGATCTTTCGCGCCGAACGGGATCCCCTGTAGCGGCCCGCGCAGCCGGCCGCGCTTGATGTCGCCGTCGATGTCCTTGGTCCGTTTTAGCGCGCGCTCCCGCAGCGAAAGTGCCAGGGCGTTGTAGCGCGGTCCGATCGTTTCCAGTCGCGCCGCGAAGGCTTTCACGAGCTCCGTCGAAGACAGCTCGCGTGCCTTCAGCTTGGCGCCCAGATCCGCGACGGTGGCGAAATAGAGGTCTTCCGGAAAGTCGGCCATGGCTACTGGGCTCGGAATGAGAATGCCGGTTCGGTATCGATGGGGAGCTGCACTTTCCGGATCGCCGCAACGCCTTCGCGAGCATCTTTGCGTTGGGCTTCGAGCAATTGCTCCGGTGATTCAACGGCAGCCGGCGCCTGCGTGCCGGCCCGCGCAAGCCGGCCCGCGGCGGGCGCGACGGCGAGCAACCCGGTGAGTTGTCGGCGAGTGAGTTTCATCCGGCACCAGGATACCGGAGGCGGGACACACCAGGAAAGGGGTCAGTTTCCCAGCCCGACTATGAGAACGGGGGCAGCGCCGCATACCCGTGCCGAGCCACGACCGCTTCCGTTCCGAGCCACGACCGTAAGGGAGTCGGCTAGGCTGCGGATCTGCCGCAATGCACGATCACGCAATCCCCTCCCGCACCGAGCCGCGACCACACCCGTTCCGAGCCGCGACCGCAAGGGAGTCGGCTAGGCCGCGGATCTGCCGCAATGCACGATCACGCGATCCCCTCCCGCACCGAGCCGCGACCACACCCGCACCGAGCCGCGACCGCAAGGTCTGTTCGGCAGGCCGTCCGATAATAAGCACAAAGCACCACCCTCCCCGGGGCGGAACCTTCGTCTCAGCCGTTCTTCAGCGCCTCATGCGTGGTGCGGGCGGTGGTGGTGCCTGTTGTGCGCGTAGAAAAAGGGGTACCCGAAGCCCCACACGAAGCAGAACGCAAACACCCAGCCGACGGCCAAGTCCGGGATATTCCACTCCCCAGGGAAGCGCGCAAATCCAACCGCGATCGCGGCGCCAAGGCTCAAAGTATGCCAGTACCAGTGTGCTTCGTATCGCCACAGGAGTCCCAGCGCCAGAGCCACCGCGGAACCGTAAACCACAGCGACCAGAAGAGGTTGCACGGGCTTACCCTCCGGCCATATCCTAACGCCGCTGGACCGCGCCGGCGCAGGAAAATTTCGCGCGGCCCGCCGGCCGCGACGGGGACTGACGCACACCCGCGCCGACCCGCGACCGCTTCCGTTCCGAGCCACGACCGTAAGGGAGTCGGCTAGCGGGAGTTTACAAGATACAGGCAGTCCTTCGTGTGGGGCCTCCTCGTCTCTCGGCTATAGGCCTGCCCCATCCTTCTGGGAAGTAAGCACTTAACTCAAATGGCCCAGCACCCAGGCCAAGGT
>Ga0209777_10000788_pt1 | contig 49270 bp, 33 predicted proteins | sample FrelakmetHBP12HB_FD_187147 | JGI IMG/M metagenome (GOLD analysis project Ga0209777, IMG submission 187147) | Freshwater lake sediment microbial communities from the University of Notre Dame, USA, for methane emissions studies -HBP12 HB (SPAdes)... | ecosystem: Environmental > Aquatic >... | reverse complement strand
GTTGAAGTTCCGTCAAGCAGCACTCCCCTCCCCCCATTATGCTTTGCAAGATAATTTGATCCGACTTGGATGGACATCCTTCCAGCAACCTCACTCATAGGTGTCAATAATGGAAGCATCCCATTCTTAGTTACAGTCTCGTAGGCTATTCCAGTGACTTTCTTTGATATCAGGTTCTCAGATAAGCTCCTGTCAACGCCTGCAAGATGAAGATATGTAAATAGTATCAGCCCTTCTCTGAAAAATTTATACTCAGCAGATAATGGTTCCTTGACCTTTATCACAACGTCTGCTTTCCAGGCATCTTTCTGGCCGACAATCTTGGCGCCAGCAAGCTCATATTCCTTGTCAGAAAAACCGCTCCCAATGCCTGCTCCTTTTTCCACTAAGACTTGCTGCTTTTTAGCGACAATCTCTTTCACGTGTCGAGGTGTCAGCGCAACTCGATTTTCATTGTTTTTAATCTCCTTCGGAATCCCAATTGAGTTCATTTTCTCATCTCCTTGAATTTTATAGAATGCTGCTCTCCTGCTGTAGCCCAGTTCTCAAGAGGCGTCTCTTTTATCAGTACTGTGACAGCTTGTGCAGGAATTCCCATCTCAACAAATACGTCAGTGACTTTCTTCATAATAATCGGCTTCTTGTCTTTCTCGATAGGCCATGTCTCAATTGTAACGATTGGCATATGATCACCCCATATTTAAATGAGTTGAAGACTAAAAGTGCAAATTAATAAACTTATCTCAAGAAAAATAGGTAATAAAGAAAAAATCATTTATGCTGCAGACTATATCATTTATAAATCAGAAGATAATCTCAAATGTTGAAAATGCCAGATTTGACATCATTATATGCAATGGAATCAGTGTTGAGACACCCTCTACTTAGCGCATGGAGCTATGAGATCAGCGGATTGGCAGCTAATGACCTTTCAGTCATTGGCGCAACCAACCTCAGCAGGCTTGCATATATAGTTAGGGATTTTCATAAAGATGATGAATCTAGAAAAGATATAGCATTGGCTGAGTATCTGGAAGATCTTGCATCTACGGCAGTAGCAAAGCCTTTGCTCCCTCTCCTGAGGGATAAGTCCTATGCAGAAGTAGGAGACAGGATGATAGTCTATTTTCAGCATGGATCTTCTGCAGACAACATTCCTGGAAGGACTTTTGTGAAGGATGTAGTTGTTGCAGAGAATCTTCCTGGAAAGATCAAGTTGGGGATCGAAGGGCTTAAAGAGACAAAGGAATTTGTGAGAGCGTCTCCATACTTGCTTACAGAGAGAGATTTCAGCTATCTTTCCTCAGGCATGGATATGCCTTATTCTTATAGATGGTTCAGCTGCCAACTTACAGGTCCTTTTCAGATCGACCTCTTGCTTGAGGATATGCTTAAGCAGATAAAGCATCCTGATCTGTTTTCTTTAAGGCCTGAAGACCTTAATGATTGAACAGGTAGAAGTTTATGCAGCAGCAAAGCTCAAGACTGGACGAATTGGCGAGGCAAAGTACAGGCCTAGTTGATAAGGGATTGATGCTTCTGGACCTAAGGGAACAGGATCGATCATTATACCATAAGACAGTGGATTGGATAAAGACGTTTACGCCTGAAGAAGATTTTGAAGATAGTGATTTCTTCCTGGCATTCATAGAGCAAAACCTGCAATTGGATCATCCTTACAGGGTTTTTATCCTCTACGATCCAGGATCAGCACAGGTGATAGGCACAACATCCTTAGTCCCAGATGACCAGGATGTAGGGAAGGAGTGCGGCATCGAAGGCATTTGGGTTGCAGGCGTCAACATCAGGAGGGAACTACGGAATAAGGGATATGGAAAGATTCTTTTCAGTTGCGTAGATGATTACCTGTCCGATCTCGAAGCTGATCCCCTAAGGGCAAATTTGTTTGTTAGAAATCCAATCGCATTGGCGATGTATGAAAAGTTTGGTTTCAGTCAGACAGAGTTTAAGGTCGTCAGGCAAGACCATGAATACGTCGTCTGTTCGAAGCATTATGGATAAGTAATAGTTGCAATATATTTATATACAACTTAATAATAAAAAACAAAATGGTAACCAAAGTAAACGCATCACACATACTGGTAAAGACAGAAGACGAAGCTAAAGTGATTCTAGGAGAGCTACAGCAAGGTAAAAGCTTTGAAGCATTGGCGATGGAGAAATCCTTGTGCCCTTCGAAAAAGAAAGGCGGATCATTGGGCTGGTTCACAAGAGGAAGGATGGTCAGGGAGTTTGAGATAGCAGCGTTCTCCTTGAGAAAAGGCCAGATCTCACCTCCAGTAAAGACCCAGTTCGGATGGCATATAATCAAGGTTGTTGATACAGAATAGATCAACAAAACCCTTTGCCTAAAGATTTGACCAATATCTGATTGAATTCTGCATAAGATCTCTCAAGATGAGGGAATCTATTGATCATATCCTTTGCGATAGGACCATATCTTCCAGGAGTATAATAATCAGCATAAACTCCTTTCCTGAAAGCCTTCATGTCTTGCACACTCATGCCTTCAACTTTGATCACAGGCTCATCTGTCGAGAAATGAGACAGGTCATCAGTTGTGAATCTCCCCTCTCGCTGCAATTTATTGAAGATAGGAGTTCCAGGCGAATACATCATATAAGATATCCTTAGTTCATCAAATCCTGAATCTAAGATAGCCTGTTTTTCATTTTCAAGACTCTCTTTAGTATCACTATAATCTCCAATTATAAAATATCCCTTAGAAAGCATCCCCATCTCTTTGAGCAGTGCAACTTTATCTTTTACCATGCCTTGCCATTGATGCATTGTTCCGTTAAAACCTGCTTTCAGAGGTTTTGTCATTGACTCTACGCCAAATCCAACTTCAGTGCATCCTCCAAAATGCATTAATTCAAGTATTTCAGGATCAACATCGATCCTGCTCATCGCATACCATCTGAATCCTGTCTTTGAAAGTGCCGTGCATAATTCTTCAACCCTATCCTTATTTCCCCCATAAAAGTTTAAGTCGACAAAAAATCCATAGTTTGTTCCAAAAACCAGTTGGCATTCAGTTATCTCTTGAATTATATTTCCTATATCTCTATATCTTACTCTTCCTCCATCTTCGCCAGAAGGAAACATCTCAGAAGAAAGGCAGAATTTGCATCCATACTCGCATCCCCTTGATCCTACCAATAATATTATTGATCTTTGGTCAGAAGGCGCAGGATAGTATAATCCATATCTCTTCATTCCTTTTACCATTTCTTTGGTTCTTAATGGTATAGGATTATCGTTTGGGTCTAATCTCTGGAAATTATCAACAATGACTTCTCCATCTTTATACACAAGTCCTCTTATGCTGCCCCTTTCTCTTTTCCCTTCAACAAACTCAACAATATCAGATAAAGTAAAATCAGCCTCTTTTGGGACAACATAATCAAAGACTCCTTCCCTGCTTATCTCAGCAGGAACGCATGTAGCATGATATCCTCCGATGACAGTTACAATGCTGTTATCTTTTTTCTTAAGCCTTCTCGCTGCCTCAAGAACCAAAGGATAGTTGAATGTAAGTGAGGAAAAAGCTACAACCTTAGGATTTCCTTCAAGGATCTCTTCAATGCTGAGATTTGCTGATTGGGGAAATATGATATCGACATCATTTCCCTTGTCCATTGTGTATCGGGCGACATAACACGCCCCTATAGGCTCATGCACCCTTCCGCTCAATCCAATGACATCTAATACTTCTCCTTCGTCTGCCCTTGTGTCTACAATCTTCTTTGCGCTCCCTGGATCGACTATGTTTACTTTCATTTTGAACCCCCTTTAAAGTTAATCACTCAATAGAGATTACAATATTACAAGAGTATATAATAATATGCTGAGGATTTTTCCACAACATTTTTATAGAAAGATGAATTAACCAAAGATATGGATATGCATTTGCTGGAAAAGATAGGGCTGAAGCAAAAGGAGGTAAAGATATACATAAGCCTGCTAAAAGAAGGGCCAAGCCTTGCAAATGCTGTCGCAAAAAACACAAACATCCTGCGTTCTTCCATATATGATTATCTCGACATACTCCTAGATAAGGGATTCATAACGTACACGATAAAATCAGGGAAGAAGTATTTCCAGGCAGTCAGCCCAAACAAGATATTGGACAACTTTGAAGAGGAAAAGGCAAAGGAGGAAGAGGCATTGAAAAGCATCGTGCCTGAACTTATCAAAGTGCAGGGGCTTGCTGAAAAAAAGGCATTTGTAGAGGTCTTCGAGGGAAAAGAAGGCATGAAGTCTGCGATGTCAGGTGTGCTTAAGGACAATCCAAATGAGATAATGATATCCGGCTCCTCAGGTGCAAGCTTTAAAGTTATTCCATTCTTCATGGAGCACTGGCATAGGGAAAGGGTGAAGAAAAAGATAAGGTTAAGGATAACTTATGCTGACACTTCAGAATCTAGGGAAAGGGTGAAAAAAGGCCCGACTTTGAAGATGGCCGAGATAAGATTCATGCCGATAAAAGGGCTGTCTGTGACAGGAACAATATTGTATAATGAGAAGATATTGCTGACGATCTGGGATTCTGAGACTCCTTTTGCAGTCTTGATCCAAAGCAAAGAAGCAAGCAAGTCCTACAAAGACAACTTCGAAGTCCTCTGGAAGAATTCATCCAAAAAATAATAAAAATTAGTTTATTTATCCTCTCCTTTATACGGCGGCAACTGCTGGTCATACTCTCCCAGATCATATTGCTTAAGATGCGCTTGTAAAGCTTCCATTATGTCATACATCTGCCTTCTGCTTGTGAATGATTCGCAGACCAAAACAAGCACAGGCTGGTTAGATGAAGCCCTTACTAATCCCCATGCTCCGCCTTCAAGCACAAACCTTACTCCATTCACAGTTATCAGCTCTTTTACTGCAAGCCCTGCAAACTTCCCATTATTCTTCTTCAAGTCCTGGAAATATTTAGTTACTTTTTCAACAATGACATACTTCTCCTTATCATCCTTTACAGAAGGCTCAAGTGTAGGCGTCTGGAAAGATTTGGGCTGTTCTGAAAGCATCTCAGACATCTTTTTGTCAGAGTTCGAAAGTATTACAGCGACCCATGCTGCACTTAACACTGCATCGTCATACCCTCTCCCATATTTTCCCCTTAAGAAAAAATGCCCGCTCTTCTCAAATCCTGCCAAAGCACCATATTTCTGCGTTGCAGCCTTTACATAGGAATGCCCTGTCTTGCAGAATATCACCTCTGACTTATATTTTGCCAATACCGGGTCGAGCGAGTATGCATTCGTCGACTTGACATCGATTATGATCTTCATACCTTTCTTCTTTACATCTTCGACAAGATACCTGCTAAGGAACAATCCTGTCCTGTCAGCATATACTTCTTTTCCATTGTCATCCACTACTCCCAATCTGTCCCCGTCTCCATCAGCAGACAATCCTATATCAGCTTTATGCTGTCTTATATTCTCTCCCATAATCTCAAGGAATTTGATTATCTCAGGGTTAGGATTGAAATTAGGAAAATCCCAGTCGAGCTCGTTCATGAATGTCCTAACGTCAAATCCAAGCTTCTGGAGAGCTTCAGCAAGATATGCTCCGCCCAATCCGTTGCTCCCTGACACAACTATTTTAAGGCTCTTTTTTCCCACAAAAGGCTTGAGTGTCTTGCATACATCCTTGATATATATCTCTTTGAAATTGTCGACAAAGACATAGTTGCCCTTTCCCTTCATGAACTTCCCAGAATACACTAGTTTCTTGAAAGGCTCTATATCAATAGACTCAAATGTCTTTGAGAGGCCTTTTCCAAGTTTTAATCCAGTCCACCCATTGTCGTTATGGCTAGCAGTTATCATCGCTCCTCCTTTGAGCTTGTAATGATATTGCGCAAAATATAGTACTGGAGACAATTGCACTCCAATGTCGATGACATCGACTCCTGTCGAAAGCACGCCTGTGATGAAAGCAAATGATATTCCCCGAGCATAATATCTGTAATCGTTTGCAACGACTATCTTCTTGGCCTTTAATGTTTTCCTTACATAAGTTCCGTATGCCTGACCTAAAACCCTTATCCCATCAGTATTGACACCAGCTGCTACTACTTTGCCCCCTTTCATCAATGGATTGATAGGATTCCTAAGATCATATTCCCTAAAAAGAGATTCTAATATTACTGGATTGTTTGCCCATTCATAGGATTTGAATTTAGCGTCTTTTAATACTTTCTCTGCCATGATAGCACCCCTTTGACAATAATCAATAGAATTCAAGACTGAGAATATTTAAAGCTTTTGGCGGATTAAAGAAAAGGGACGTAAATATTACTGCTCAACCCCTTTCTCATCGGGCATGACTCCCTTTATGTCAGATGGCATATTTACATCAGGGAAATGGCTATAAAAGCCAAAGGTATCAAAGATATTTCTTATCCACTCAATTGCGCGCACTCTGGTTATTGAAGTCATTTTCATGAAATAATCTTCTGTCATCTCAATAACATCAAAAGGCGGCTGCGTCGGAAAAAGGTTGTTTTTTTCCCTGGCAAGATATTTTTCCTTCATGTCAGGATGTTTCATGAGGTCTAGATAAGCCTTTGAGCCTGCTGTAACTGTCAATGGCGAGATCAAAAGGCTTTTAATCAGTTTATAGCGAACCAGCAATCTGTTTATGTAATCAAAATTTTCCCTAAGTGTCTCTTCATCCTCTCCCGGCATTCCGATGACAAATGACAGTATTGAAGGGATTCCTGCACTTTCAAGCAAGGCCAAAGCTGTGTCATTGTCCTGCACCCTGCTTCCGCTTTTTCTGACTTCATTATATAGTGCAGGATTCTCGATGCCTATATGGCAGACTGCATTAAGCTTTTTCAGGTATGGCAGTATTTCAGGATTGACTTGGCTGGCGTTAATGAAAACCTTATGTTTATCATCAGTCATATCTTCTGGCTTTGCATCAACAAATCTCCTGAACTCATTAGGGTCTGCTGCAACAGTGTCTGTCGTGTTGTAGAAATGCTTGATTCCTTTCCTGTATAGATCTAACAGCTCCTGCCAAACGATTTCTGGTTTCCTATAGCCCCTGCCTAAAGAAGGTCTGCCGCAGAAATAGCACCTGTTCTTCGAATTATGGCAGTCATTTCCCCACAGATAAGAAACTCCAGAGGGTTCACGATAAGGAAGCCAGTGAAAGCCATGAAGAAGGTTATAGTCAACATTTATGTTATCAAAGTCTAATTCACCACCCTGAATGAACTTTGTTGAGATGCCTTGTTTTATAATCTGCATAATTGCTTTTTCGCCTGCTCCAGAGACAGCTGCCTTGAAATAAGGCTTGTTATTGAGGATTTCTTCTCCATACATTGTAACTTCTGGGCCGCCTACAACAACATCAATTCCCTGATTGTTAAGCATCGCTCCCATTTTCGCGGCAGACTCTATGTTTCCTGCAACAAGAGTTATTCCTGCAAGGACCTTTCTTCTCGGCATGCATAGCAATGCGTATTCAAGGAGACAGGCTTCAGGAGAATTTACGCCTTGTTTTCTTAGGTCAGTCACTGCTGCAAGGAAGTCTCTTCCTAATGTGCATCGCAATTCTCGTTCAAGGAGGTAGATATTAAGAGTATTTACGCGGCTCAATCCTTGGGCTTCTCTTAGATCAAACACTCTAGCTTCTAATCCGGGAATCCTTCCTTTTGCATATGATGCTATCACTAGCTGGCCCAAAGGGCATGTTATCTCTGAAGACGTGATGTCTGCAAATTTGCTTTTGGGCAGGATCCCAATATATGCATCATAAGCCCTCTCATCTGTATTATTTACCATTGTGGAGTGATAGTAGTAAAAAGGACAATAAAAATCTTTGTTGTCTTTTAAATGACAACAACTAGAAAGATTTATAACATCAGGAACATTTCCTTATAGTATGGAGACGAGGTTCCTTAAGGAGATTGGATTGACTGACAATGAGATAAGGATATATCTAGAGCTCCTGAAGTCAGGAGAGTCATTGGCATCAGCACTCTCTGAAAAGACAGATATCAACAGGACCCTGACTTATCAGATACTCAATAATCTTGCAAAGCGCGGCCTGATCGGAAGCGTCATCAAGAACAATGTCAAATATTTCAGGGCAGCCCATCCGTCAAAGATAATAGAATTCCTGAAAGAGAAGGAGATGAATATCCAATCAATAATTCCTGAGCTTGCCTCGATGAAAGCTGCAGAAGAGAAAAATTATTCTGTAGAGTTATATGAAGGCAAAGAAGGCCTTAAGACAGTGCTTAATGAGGTGATAAGGATCAGGCCGAAAGAGTTTCTTGACATAACTTCAGGAAGCACTACAGTGGTCCTGCCATATTATATAGACAAGTGGCAAAAATTAAGGGTGAAAAGCAGGATAAAGGCAATGTTCCTGATGAATGACACTGTGCAGGGGAGGAAAAGGGCAAAGGAATTAGGAAAGCACAAGCTTACTGAGATTAGATTGCTTCCAAAAGGGCTTGAGAGCCCATCTCACATCTATGTGTATGCAGACAAGGTTGCTATAGGCCTTTGGTCAGAAGACCATCCTTTTGTCATCCTCATAACAAGCGATGAGATATCAAGAAGGTTCAGAGAATTCTTCGAATGGTTCTGGAACATAAGCAAGAAATGATCACTGCACTCCCCTCTCCAGATGCCCTTTCGTATACCCCTTCCTTATCTTCTTGTCGTCAAAAGGCTCTCCGGAAAAAATCTTCTTATACACACGTACAAACTTTCCTACATCCTTATTCAGGTCAATATAATAATATTTTATCCCTTTGTCCAGATAATCCATACATTTACTAAACAATCCAATCTGCACATAATTCAATATCTCATAATTGCCATTATACTCTCTGACTCTGAAATGCCTTCCGTCATCATCGATAAGTTCAGGCATCTTCATTTTCTGTTTAGTCGTCATCAAAACTATATCACCATGCACTAAAACAATGATATTCTTGTTCTTCATATCTACAACCTCATTGAAATTAAGCTCAGGAGATATGATAGGAATGCCATGATAACAGTTCAGATCAACATCATTGAAGCAATTAAGTGAATAATCAAGATGTAAATCGATATCTTTCCCTTTAAGCATCTTAAGAAGTCCCCTATTTCCGACAAGTAAACCATCAGGCTTCAACTTATCAATCTTTGAAACGACTTCATTCAATTGTTCATCAGAAAGCACTCTTGGAGTGAAAGCATAGACCTTTGCCCTTATGATAGAATCCTGCACCTCTTTGAAATCAGGCTTATAGATATCATAATAGATCACATCAGCCCCATTATCTTCAGCTTCAATTGCAGACTTAAGGTTATAGACTTTGACAAATATCTTGACATCATCCTTGTTCTGTATAGGATCGGTCTTAGGCAGCTTGACATGGACATCAAACTTCATCTTTTCTGTATTTATCTCATCACCTAGGTCTACCTTGATGTCAACAGAGCTTGTCTTATAGACAGGACCATCTTCTTTCAGTCCAATATCGACAGTATCTCCCTTCTTTGCAGAATTGACGTGTTTTTTATCAATGATAATATCAGAGACCTTATGTCCAGATACCTTATCATCTTTCCATATTCCTATTCCATCTCCTTTCTTCAGGTTTTTCTCAAGCTTGATCTTCCCATCCTTGATCACACCAATAAACAAGCCCCTATTCATAGGCATCCTGTCATCAACAATATTGTCTGAATAAGCAAATCCATGAGTAAACTCTCTGTTGAAAGCAATTTTCAGCTCATCAACATCATCAAAATCAATCTTAAACTTGCCAGAATAATACAAGTCAATATATTTCCTATAAATCTTAGCCACTGTTCCGACATAAGTCGCGCTTCTAAGCCTTCCCTCAACCTTAATTGACTTGACACCCATTTCAATTATCTCAGGAAGCTTATCTATCATGCATAAGTCCATAGTGCTTAAAGGATATTTGTTATTATACTTCAGTCTGCAAGGCTGGGCGCATCTCCCCCTGTTCCCGCTTCTCCCGCCTGCAAGGGAAGAAAATAAGCAAAGACCTGAATAACAGAAACATAAAGCTCCATGCACAAACACTTCTGTTTTATATTTCTTTGAGATGCTCTTGATCTCATCAAAGTCAAGCTCACGTGCAAGTATCACACGATCAACTCCTTCTGGAACAGAATAGCTGTTTGTATTATTTGCCTGTGTAGAAAGATGGATCTTGATAGAAGGAAAGTTCTCCTTGATCAAAGGGATCAGGCAAGGATCTTGTATTATCACTGCATCTGCATGAGATCTATATGCAACTCCAATCAATTCAAGATATTCTTTGATCTCATCATTCTTTACAAGAGTGTTGAACGTGATATATACCCTGACATTTCTTTCATGGCAGTAATCGACAACAGACTCAAGTATCTCTTTGTTTATATTGCCCGCGCTAGCCCTTGCATTGAACTTATTAAGTCCAAAATAGACAGCATCTGCTCCATTGTTTACAGCTGCGCGTAAGCATTCTATGTTTCCTGCGGGTAATAATAACTCAACCTTATTCATTAGTCAAACTAATGTTCTCCACTATAAAAATATGTCTGCCGGAAGATTTCCAGAGAATCCGGAAAAATGAACACTGGACACTGGACATGTTGCCGTGAGATATATAAATGAGCTTAGCCCAAAACTCCAACTAATGGTTGGAGAAATAACAAAAATGACACAAACAATCCCAGAAAACCCAGAAACATTTAAATACTATAGTGAGTTATATTCGGCTATGGCAACAACAATCCAAATAAGTGCAGAGCTTCAGAAAGAGTTGACCAAAAGGAAGCTATATGAGAAAGAGACCTATGAAGAAGTGATATGGGATATCATAGAGGACACAAAAGAATTGAATGAAGAGACTTTGAAAGAGATAGAGGAAGCAAGAGAGGAGTATAGGCAGGGCAAGTTCTACACTCATGAACAAGTCAAGAAAAGACTAGGATTAAAATAAAAGGTGGCTCGATTGTACGAACTTGAATACACGGTTAACGCGGATAAACAATTAAATAAATTAAACGCAAAGGATCAGGAAAGGATTCTAAAAGCTTTAGAAAGAATAAGAATAAGGCCAGAAGCATACATCAAGAAACTTGTAGGAATTCAATTATATAGATTTAGAGTTGGAGATTATAGGATCTTAATTGATCTTGATAAAGGAAAACTTATAATATTAGTCATAAAGATAGGACACAGGAAGAACATTTACAATGAATGATCAAAACATCCTAGGAACCTACCGCCACTACAAAGGGAAAGAATACGAAGTCATAGGCATAGCCAGGCATTCTGAGACCTTGGAAGAGCTCGTAATCTACAAAGCCTTATACAAATCCGACGAGTTTGGAGAGAACGCGCTATGGGTACGTCCAAAGAAGATGTTCTTCGAAAATGTTATAGTAAATGGCAAAAAAGTGCCCAGATTTGAGAGAATTGTTTAAAAAAACACGTTTTTTCTTAACAAATGTAAACTTAAATAAGAATAACATTTAAATATTATATAGAAATACCTAAAACGATGGACACAAAAAAGATATTGGAACAAGTGAAAAAAGACAAAGTTAGGTTTATTTTGTTGCAGTTTACCGACATCTACGGCATAGTCAAAAGTGTGACAATACCTGCAAGGCACTTGCAGTCATCTTTGGAATCAGGAACCTGGTTCGACGGATCAAGCATTGAAGGCTTTGCAAGGATAGCAGAATCTGACATGTTTCTGAAGCCAGATCCAGAGACATACGCAGTCATTCCTTGGATGATGTCAGAAGAGGGAAACACTGCAAGATTCATCTGCGATGTACATAATCCAGATGGCACTCCTTTCGAAGGAGATCCAAGATTTATACTGAAAAAAGTAGTGGAAGAAGTAAGAAAGATGGGTTTGGAATATAAGACAGGCCCTGAGATGGAATTCTTCCTGTTCAAGAAAGAGGACGGACAGCTAAAGATACTTCCCCATGATAAAGCAGGATATTTTGATCTGACTATGGATCAGGCTTTTGAGATAAGAAGAGAGATGACAGTTGCCTTAGAAAAATTAGGCATTGATGTAGAAGCAGCGCATCATGAAGTTGCCATTGGACAGCATGAGATTGATTTCAAATACGACAATGCATTGAAATCAGCTGACAGCGCAGCAACTCTAAGGTTCACTCTAAAAGCAATAGCCCAGAAATACGGACTGCACGCAACATTCATGCCAAAGCCGATTGCAGGGATAAATGGTTCAGGCATGCACGTGCATCAAAGCTTATTTGATGTAAAGACAGGAAAGAACGCTTTCTTCGATGAAAAGGACAAATACAAATTATCAAAGATAGCATATTATTTCGTAGCAGGGCAATTGGCAAACGTAGAGGGCATATCAGCGATCTTATCGCCGACAGTCAACTCATACAAAAGATTGGTTCCAGGATATGAGGCTCCAGTCTATATCAGCTGGGCAAGGACTAACAGGTCTGCTTTGATCAGGGTTCCAAGATTTACAGAAGGAAAATCCCAGGCAGCAAGAGTCGAATTGAGAAATCCGGATCCAAGCTGCAACATCTACCTGACATTTGCAGTCATGCTGAAAGCAGGTCTTGAAGGGATAAAGAACAAGATGGCTCCGCCAGCGCCTGTTGAGGAAGATATCTATGATTTCAACCCAGCACAGCTAAGTGAACATAACATTGAAACCCTCCCAGGATCTTTAGGAGCAGCCCTAGATAAGTTGAAAGCGAGCAAAGTTGCTAAAGAAGCATTAGGCAAGCATACATTCGAGAGATATGTCGAAGCAAAGACAAAAGAATGGGATGAATATAGGCTGAATGTAAGCAATTGGGAGATCGAGAAATATCTTGAGAATTATTGATTCTCTTCTTTATTTTTTATTTAATATCTTTCCATTTTTTTCTTACTTCTTCGAGCCTTTCTAAAGTCCCTGTATCAAACCACTGTCCTTTATACTTAAAGCCATAAAGCTTACCTTCAGAAGCAAGTTTTGGAAAGACATCTTTTTCCATCATAGAGAATCCAGGATTGACATAATCAACTACAGAAGGCTCAAGCAGGTAAAGCCCTGAATTAATAAGATGTGAAGGAGCTTCCTCTTTCTTAGGCTTTTCAACAAACCTGACGATCTTATCTCCTTTAAGCTCAGCAACACCATAAGCAGAAGGATCTTCTACGCTCCATAAGGCAATAGTTCCTGTAGCTTTATTCTTCTTATGAAACTTATACATCTTTTCAAGGTCGCATTCAATCAGATTGTCTCCATTCTGCATGAAGAAAGGCTCGTCAAGATATTCTTTGAAAAACCTTAAACAGCCCGCAGTTCCTAACGGTTCTTTCTCATGAAAATAAGTGATCTTCACCCCAAACTTTGATCCATCGCCAAAGTAATCTATCATCTTATCCCCAAGATACCCGACAGCAAGATAAATCTTAGTTATCCCATATTTCTTGTATTGGTCAAGAAGATGTTCTATAAGGGACTTCCCGTGGACTTCAACCAGGCATTTTGGAGTGTTAAGTGTCAGTGGCCTTAACCTTAATCCCTGTCCGCCTGCAAGTATGACTGCTTTCTTTACATCCATAAGAATAAATCAAATCAAGATGATATTTAAAGATTGTTATTCGAGAAATCACTCAACCACTTGCCCTCTCAAATCCCAGGTAGTAGTATCAACAATCTTTACCTTAAGCTTGTCTCCCAGATTGAATTCGCCTTCAACAACAACAGGCTTGTAGCTTAAATTCCTTCCCACAAAAGTGCCTGTCCCTTTCTTCCCTTTCTCATCAACTACAATTGACCCTTCCCATCCTTTCCATTTCTTGTTGTTGTCTAAAGCGATCCAGTCAAAAGTATTTGTCATAGTGATTGACCTTTCCTTTGCAGTGTTTCCATCAACAGGATTTTCCATCTCATAAGCCTTTGTCCCAGGCCTTGGTATGTATCTAGATATGTTCAGCACATCTGGTTTTATCTCTTTTATCAAGGCAAGGCTTTCCTGGAACTGCATGTCAGTCTCCCCAGGAAATCCTACAATTATATCAGTTGATATTGTCAGATCATTGACAGCGTTCCTGAACTTAGATATCAGTTCTTTGAACTGCTCAACAGTATACTTCCTGTTCATCTTCTGCAGTATTATATCAGATCCAGACTGGACAGGAATATGGAGGAATTTGAACACTTTCGGATTATTGAATGCAGAAACCATCTCATCAGCAACAGGAATAAGCAAAGTAGGGTTCATCATCCCTAATCTTATCATGAAGTCACCTTCAAGTTCACATATCTTCTTTATGAGTTCAGGTAGCCTTGACTTCTCTTCCTTGTCCAGCCCATAATTGACAGTATCCTGGCTTGTTATCCATAATTCCTTGCATCCTTCCTTCAAGCAGGCCTTCGCTTCAGCAATAATCTTGTCTTCAAGATAGCTTAACAGCTTCCCTTTGATCAATATCACGCTGCAATAGCTGCATCCTTGATTGCATCCAGAGCTTATTGGTATTATTCCAACAATAGGGTTCCTTCTTTTCCTTGGCAATCCTATCTTTGGATTTTGATTCATACTCAATTCTTCAACAGGATCATCATTCATAGTCTCTTCAACAACGCTTCTTATGTTTGAGATATTGTGAGTAGAGATAAGGCTCATATCAGGGCCTATCTCTTTAACTTCATTAGCGAGCTTTGGAGTGATGCATCCTGCTATGACAATCTTCTTGTAGGGATACTGCTCTTTCACCTGCCTTATCGACTTTAAAGCGATGACCTCACCCTTTACAGTGCATACATTGAGTATTATCACATCAGCATCAGAAGGACCATCAACAATCTCAAACCCATCTTTAGAAAGAATCCCAGCCATTGCCTCACTCTCAGAAAAGTTGTTTGAGCATCCATGCGTCTTGATGTAGATCTTTTCCATAAGCCTAGAAACCCTTGTTGTCTTTTAAACCTTTTTATCATGTATAATTCATTTGTTAGAATAAGTTAAAAAAATAAGAAAAAAGTCGCAAAGCGACTGTTGTTTTTACTGCAGCTCTACATAAAAGTTATAGGCTGATGTAGCACCATTTCCATGCCCATCTTCACCAACTAACATCTCAAAGTCATATGTCTTGCCATTATAGCCTTGGTTTGCTACAGGGTTTGCCAATAGGGATACAAAAATTGGCTTAGCTGCTACAGAATCTCGTAATAATACTTCAGTAAATTCTGCATTAGCTGCACCACCAGTAGCAAATAGCTGCGTGCTTGGACATGCATTTAATGCAAATCTAACAGGTCCTGCATAGAATAGGGTATGACCAGTAGCAGTTGAAAATGTAGCATTTGCCCTGTCTGCATCAGTTGATCCTATACCATAAAGAGTGTTTAATGCGCTCCCATAAGCACTCAAGTTGTAACATGTAAGACTCGAATTAGTCCAATGCGGTGTTGAACCGCTAGCTATTGCATATATCTCTCCTTTAGGGCTTGCGTCATTCCAATTATAAAGTTTTTTGCTGCTGGCATCGCCCAAAGTTAAATTAGCCTTTATTTTTCCTACAACACCTGCCCATGACTGTGTCTGTGAATATCCGTTCATAGTGACTTTTGTTATGTTGCCTGCAAGGACGCTGATGTTTCCAGGATGTCCCGTTAGCTTATGAGTGCTATTTGTTATATTGATACCACCAGCTGCCACAGCTACAGGATCAGGATTTGCAAATGCAAACCAAATCGTCGACAGCATCATTATGCCTACGACAAAAAGCAAGGCAATCTTGTTGATTGATTTTGTTAAATTCATGTTTTGCACCTCTTTTGGTTTATGATTGATTTTTGATTATCCACCGAATTTTTCTTTTTTGCTACCGATTATAATGTCAATGTTTATTATTGTTTTGTTTGAAAAAAATAAAAAAGTGCCGCAAGGCGGCATTTGTGATTCTTACTTTAGCTCGACATAAAGGTAATAAGCTGTCGTGGCTCTGTCACCGTTATGACCATCCTCGAGTACAATGCTCTCAAAGTTATAATTGCCTGCATCGTATCCGAATCCTGTTGCATTCATCTTCAGGAGTGAGGCAAATACTGGCTGTGTTGTTGGAATGCCTGTTCCTGCCAATAATACTTCAGTGTATTGGGTGCTTGGCTTACCAGTGACGTTATTCAAGTGCACAGCATATGAGCATGCATTTGCACCAATGGAATTTGCTCCTACTGAGAATGCAGGGTGTGATACAGCAGTGAATGTTTTTCCTAACGTATCAGCATCTGTCGAACTGATGTTATATGCAGTGTCTACTGTTGCAGCGACTCCATTCCAGCATGCGATATTTGTACTTGTCCATTTCACTGATGTATTCCTTGTCAGATAAATCTGTCCTGTAGGATTAGCATCACTCCATTTATAGAGCCTTTTATCGGCAGCGTCATCCAAAACTATAGTTCCACTTATCAGTCCGACAACTCCTGCCCACGATTGGGTTACAGAGGTACCATTGATAGACAACTCTGTTATGTTGCCTGCGATTACATTGACTGTTCCAGGAGATCCTGTCGGCATATGTGAACTGCTGACGACTGTGATGTCGCTAGACTTAACTGCAATCGGATCCGGATTTGCTAACGCAATCCACGCCACGGATAATATCAACATTCCGAGAATAAAAACAAACTTGATTTTCCTGCTTAACGCACTACCTAAATTCATCTAAACACCTCCTCTTTGTTTGGCTTTTTGTATATTTCCTCTACGAATATCGCTTAAATAATCTTTTATACATTAGTATTAGTAATAATGTATTGCTATACAATTTAATATATTATTATTTAAATATAGTGGAAGAAATAGTAACAGATAGTGTCAAAAAGTGATAAACCTGCATAGAAAAATCTAACCATATCATTTCTAAATTTATTCCCCACTACTGAATGATTATGAGTTATTTGAGCTTGGATTTCTTCCCAAGCTTTGACTTTAGCATCGCTTTCTCATTGATGAGCTGCTTCAGGGCTTCTGTATTCTCTTTGATCTCCATCTCTTTATTCCCAAGTACAATCTCTTTGTCATTTATCTCGTTCTTGACATGACGCCATTCCTCTTCAAGCTCCTCGAGATAGACGATCTTCTCATTTATCTTCCTTTCAACATCTTCAAGTAGATTAGTGTTTTTTTTGCTCTCCCAATAAGAATCAAGTGTATTGATTATATCTTTTGATTTCGGATGGATTATCTCTTCAGATTTCTCAGAATTCTCGTCGTTAAGCTTCTTCATTACTTTTGAGAAATATAATTCAGAGTCCTCCTCAGGCTCTTCTGCCTTCGCTTCTTTTTTGTCTTCTCTTTCCTCTTCCTTTCTCTCTTCTTTCCTCTCAAAGCGTATAGAACTTCTTATAGGAGAAAGCTCATCAGGAGCAAGCTTCTCTTCTTTCTTAGTCTCCTTTCTCTTCTCATCAAGCGATGGAAGCTCATCAGGAACATTCTTCTTTTTGAATATCTTTAAAGCCATCATTACCCCCTTTTTCTAATACAAACAGAAACAATCTATATACTCTAGTATATAAATATTACGATTAACTATCTTATCTCCAGATAAATGTCGACAGTGTGTCCAGACCCTTTATACTTCTTAAGATTGGCAAGGACAGCTATCTCATAATCATACAATCCATATTTTCCTTGCTTGTCAGGGTTTACCTTTGATGCAAAAACCAGGTCTTCTTTATCAGTCGTATCAAACTGCCCATTGGAAGAGTCAGATGAATCCCACATTATGCCTGTGATGAAATTATTGTTGATTGTACTGTTGACAACAGGTACATTAAGGACTTTTATCCCATTTACGCTGAAATTGACTGTTCTTCTAGGATACCCATTTAGAGTATACGTCCTATTGATAGAATCAGTAAGGTTTGTAGTATTAAGAAGGAAATCAACATCAGTGAAGTCATTGCTGACATATCCTCCGGTAGTGTTCCTTGAAAGCGCTTTTAGCTTAGCAAAATTTATCGCGCTTCCTGTCGAGGCTACATATACATTGCTCCCCAAAAGGTCAGAAACAAGCCATTTCTTCAAAGATTTTCCGGAAGAGCCTGCCAAGGTCATATTGCCGCTCACATTTCCAAATATAGTATTGTATCCATACACAATTATCTCTTTGAAAGCGACATTATTGCTCTCATTAAGTTCGATTATGGTTCCTGTTCCGATAGGCGGATCGACTACAACATAAATATGGGTAGTCCCTTGCTTCGCAGTCCAATGCTCGACAACAGACGCATTTGCATTCATATTGATATTGACAGTATGGTCCACTCCGATCTGATTTCCCAAAGAATAGTTGCCTTCAAAGAACTGCACCTTGACATTCACTGCATTCGCCGTGCCTATATTCTTGATAGTGGCATTTATCGTTATGTTCTGCGTATCATAAGGATGTATCGAAGTCACTTTGATGTTTCCGGAGGTTATCTCAAGATCAGGCTTATCGACAGAAATGTTAAAAAAGATCTGTACCTTAGATGTATTGCTCATCCCCTGGCTATTGTTTCCTATCACAAACAAAGTGTACCATCCTCTGGCAAACTTTGAAGCATTGAAACTGCCATTATAATATATAGTGGTCCCTATCCTGGTCAGATAGCCAAAAGAGTTCAGCACCTTTGTCCCGCTGTAGTTTCCGGTCGCATTGCCTATCTTATATATAACCTTGCTCATCGGAAAAGAAGTCGTGTTGTATGCAGTCGCATTTATCTTCACAATATCAGAATTGTTTGAGGCGTTCAAAGGCCTGTTTATCTTGACATAAGGGGCCTTGTTTTTTGTGAGGGTCATGTTAGGTGCAAGGGCAACTCCGTCTCCTGAACTGATCACAGTCACAGGACCTGCAGTATACCCGTTATTTTCTATGACGACTAGTGTCAAATTTGTTGTGTCAGTGCAAGGCGCTCCAAAAGAAGGGTCTTCACAGTCCATGAGATAATAGTTTGATGTATAGCTGTTCCCAGTCGGCCCAATTATGTCAGTCATGTTTCCGGCGCCAAGGTTGCCGGTCCTGTACATCATCACAGTATACCCATTGGCATCTGTCAAGTCTGTCGCATTAGCGACAAATCCTGCTATATAGAATGCAGCCATTACCTTGCCGGATAATAATATTGTAAAGATTAGTCCAGATAAAGACAAGACTATGGCTAATAAGTGGATGTTCTTTGTTTTTTTGTGTTGATTCTTCATTTTGTAGTATAGCTTGGATTTATTTCTCATCTGCTTATGTTCAAAGTGATATTTGTGCTTCTTTCAACCCATATTGTATAGTTGATGGAGTTTTTTACGGCAAAGTTCCTGCCCAAAAATCTCCCATTCGCAAGCCGGATATATGGCTCATCTTTTCCGTCTGACTCGTCAGTATAAGAGATGATCTTGATATCCCTGTTCAGATTTAACATGCTCTTTGCGTCAGTCTCTTTTATCCGAAAGAATATGATTGGCTCTCCCTGCCTGATAGGATCTACAGTATAGACTATTTTACTTATTGAGGAGTTCAGGCCTGAAAAGTCAGATTCAGAGATCCCAAAAGCATTGTCTACTATCACTGAATCGCCTTCTGTCCTTATCGCAGCATTCATCTGAGATTCTGCTAAATAAGCAAGAAGACATATTATTGCTATAGATAAGATAATCAGCGCTTTTTTGGTATTTTTGATCTTCCCACCTTCTTTTTGTTTTTTGATCTCGCCCTAAAGATTATTATTCCGATGATCAGTATCGAAGCAAGCACAACAGATGAAAAAATGATTATCTGGATTATGAATTCATGCATTGCATTGTCCCTCATCTCCACCATATAGTTAGGAAGCCCTTGTGAAGGCCTTTCATTGTCTCTGGCGACAGCAACTATAGGGACCTCAACATAAGGCTCTCTTGAGAAAGGCATTGGATTCTCAGTTATTCCTATCCTTATTGTCTCAAGATTATTTGACTGTATATCATAATAATAATAATTATCGTCCTCGCTTATTTCTGATGTGTTGAGTGCATTATCGTAATTATTCAATGCGATGACCCTTGACTTGTCAGAATCCTCCTGTGCAAGCCAGTTTTTCTGGATTTTTACCATATAATCTACTTTTGCAGAAACGTTAGGGGTGATATCAGTCGCGATAAGATAAGTTGCATACGCCTTAAATCCATTTATAGGCCTGGATCCTTCTCCCTCTAAGATATTTATCTGGATGACTGCATTGCTCATCTCTTTATAGACATAGAATTGGATGGAATCCATGAATTCGTTCTGTTCCGCAAATGAGTATCTTCTTCCAGGCACAAGCGATGCAAAAGATGACGAATAAGTCATATGGGAATAAGCAGCAGATATCTCCTGGATTGTGCCAGCTGGCCTTGGCTCATTGTTTGCAGTTTTTTCGATTGAAGTGAGGATGCTTACGCTAGAGCTTGCTTGGTTGCCTTTGCTGCTCTTGTCAACAGCCAGAATGAAAGACTGTGTGTCAGTCCCTCCATTTCCATCGCTGACTTTCAGTTGTATATTATTGTTCCCTTTGTTTTTGTTTGCAGGGATCCATGTTATTAATCCAGTGTTTGTATTTATCTGCATCCCTGAAGGATATGTGACGAGCTGGAAAGTTAGTTTGTCATTGTCTGGATCGAAGGCATCAGCATCATATTTATATGGACTATCGATCACTGCAGTAAGGACCGGAGTTGAATTTATCTTTGGAGGATCGTTCACATTGATTACGCTTACCTTTACAGTCTGCTGGGCTGATGCTCCATGGTTGTCAGTAGCAGTGAACCTGAAACTGATTATCTTCTTGAACACATCTGCCTGTGTAGGCGTCCATTTGAACCTGTTTCCAGACTTGGCAAACCTTATCGTATCATTCACGCTATAAGCTATAGTGTCATTTGTAGGGTCGATGTCTGTCGCTTTCATGTCATAAATGTAAGGTGTGCCTTGAGTCGCTGTAGCAGATGGGGTCGAGGTGATTATTGGAGCATCATTGATATTGATTACATTCAAGACAAAAGATTGGTTGTTATATCCTCCATGCCTGTCATTGACCTGGATCTTGACCTGTTTTTGGCCGACATCCTTATTTCTAGGGGTCCATCTTACGGCGCCAGTTGTCGAGTTTATGCTCATATTAGCAGGAGAGACTAGCAGGCTATAAGCAAGCGGATCTCCATCATAATCAGAGGCATTGACATTATAATAATAAAGGCTATCCTGGTAAACGCTGGTGACAGGAGTTGAGACAATTACAGGCGCATGATTTACATGTATTACATTGACCGTAAAATTCTGTGTCGCAATCCCTGAATTGCCGTCGCTTACTTGCACCTTGACTTTATTATATCCTATATTGCCTTTGGCCGGAAGCCAATTGATCAGTCCGGTATTTGCATTTATAGTCATGCGCGTAGGAGCGATTAGCAATGAGTAGGATAGCGGATCAGAATCTTTGTCTGATGCCTGCACATAGTAATTATAGGAACTGTCCTCATAAGCAGTTGTGATCGGAGATGAAGATATTGCTGGAGCATGATTCACATGTATCACATTAAGGGTATAAGTCTGTGTGGCTATTCCTCCATTATTGTCTGAAGCCTTTACCACAACATTATTTTGTCCTACATCTGCCTGTTGAGGTGTCCATCTGATGATGCCTGTAGAAGAGTCTATTGTCATCCCAGCCGGGCTTGTAAGTAGGCTATAAGATAATATGTCTCCATCATCATCAGCTGCATTTGCAGCATAAGTATAAAGGGCGTCTTCGTAAGTGCTTGTTATTGGAGTTGAACTGAAGACAGGAGGATGATTTACGCTGATTACATTTAATGAATAATCTTGTGCAGCTGTACCGCCATGCCCGTCACTTACTTGGATTTTTATCTGCTTGATTCCAACATCAGCACGACGAGGAGCCCATCTTATTATACCTGTAGAAGAATCTATTGTCATTCCAATAGGGCTTGTAACTAGGATGTAAGACAGCGTGTCAGAATCTTCGTCAGTCGCCTTTACATCATATGCATATAGGCTGTCTTCATATGCGCTCGTGATAGGGGAAGAGGTTATCACAGGAGGATCATTTACGTTGACGACATTAAGAGTGAAGCTCTGGACAGCTGCTTCTCCGTTTCCATCACTAACCTGGACGCTGATCTGGTTGTTTCCGACATTTATGTCATCAGGAGTCCAGGTGATGGTTCCTGTAGCTGCATCTATTGTCATAGTGGCAGGAGATTGAAGTAGTCTATAAGATAAAGTATCTCGGTCTTGGTCTACGGCAACAACATGATAAGTATAAAGGCTGTCTTCATATGCGCTCGTGATAGGGGAAGAGGTTATCACAGGAGGATCATTTACGTTGACGACATTAAGAGTGAAGCTCTGGACAGCTGCTCCTCCGTTTCCATCACTGACCTGGACGCTGATCTGGTTGTTTCCGACATTTATGTCATCAGGAGTCCAGGTGATGGTCCCGATTGCAGAGTCAATGGTCATTCCAGCAGGTCTCGTAAGGAGGCTGTAAGACAGCGTGTCAGAATCTTCGTCAGTGGCATTAACATGATAAGTATAAATGCTGTCTTCATACGTCTCAGTTATAGGTGAAGAGACAATGACAGGAGCCTCGTTTACATTGATTACATTAAGAGTATAATTCTGGATATCAAATCCTCCATTCCCATCCATGGCCTTGACGCTGACTTGATTATTTCCTACATCAGCCTGTTGAGGTGTCAATCTGATTGAGCCGTTGCTTGGGTCAATAGACATTCCAGCAGGTGCTCTAAGTAAAACATAAGATATCCTATCAGAATCTTCGTCAGTCGCCTTTACATCATATGCATAAAGGCTGTCTTCGTATGCGCTCGTGATAGGGGAAGAGGTTATCACAGGAGGATCGTTTACATTGATGACATCAAGTTTATATGCCTGGAGGGTTATTCCGGAATTTCCATCATCTGCTTCCACAGTAACTTGATTTTCTCCGACATCAGCCTGCCTAGGTGTCCAGCTTATGATTCCACTTGAAGCATCTATCGTCATTCCCAAAGGCGCAGATACGAGGCTGTAAGATATCAAGTCAGAATCTTCATCAGTCGCCTGCACATCATAAGTATAAGGGCTGTCTTCATATGTTGTGGTGATAGGGGAAGATACAATGACAGGAGCCTCGTTTACGTTGATCACATCAAGTGAATAATTCTGGGTGGTTATTCCTCCGTTTCCATCGCTGACGCTAATGCTTATTAGGTGGGATCCTACATTAGTCTGGTCAGGAATCCATGTGATTATGCCGCTAGAAGGATCTATATTCATTCCTGAAGGTGCAGAGACAAGGCTGTAAGATAGTGTATCAGAATCTTCATCGCTCGCTTTCAAGTAATAGGTGTAAAGGCTGTCTTCGTATGCGCTTGTCACAGGAGAGGATGTTATCACAGGAGCCTCGTTTACGTTTATCACATCAAGAGTATAGCTCTGCGTAGCAATAGCTCCATTATTGTCTGATGCGCGCACAACAATAAGGTTTTCTCCGACATCAGCCTGCCCAGGTATCCAGCTTATGACTCCGCTTTCAGGATCGATTGTCATCCCCAAAGGCTCTGTAAGTAGGCTGTAATATAGTGTGTCAGAATCTTCGTCAGTTGCCTTGACAGTATAAGTGTACAGGCTGTCCTCATTTGCAGTGGTGATAGGGACTGAAGAGAAGACCGGAGCAAAGTTCACATCTATTACTTCTAATGTGTAATCTTGTATGGCTATTCCTCCATTCCCGTCAGTGACTTGAACTTTTATAAGCTTTTGTCCGACATCAGATTGATGAGGGGTCCAGCTTATGAGTCCACTGGCAGTATCAATCATCATCCCAGGAGGGCTTGTGATAAGACTATAAGATAACATATCTTTGTCCTGGTCATTCGCATCCACATCATAATTGTACAAGCTTCCTTCATATGAAATGTTTAAAGGAGATGATGTGATTACTGGAGGATCGTTTACATTTATCACATTAAGGGTATATGCCTGTAAGTCAATGCCTCCTTTTCCGTCAGTGGCTTGTATGCTTACCTGATTCTGTCCTACATCAATGTCATCAGGTGTCCAGGTTATTAGTCCGCTTGTGGAGTTTATGCTCATGTTTGCAGGAGCAGAGATAAGTGTGTAATATACTAGGTCTCCGTTCGGATCATATGCGTGAGCGCTATAAGTATATAAGCTGTCTTCGTTGGCAGTAGTTATTGGAGTTGAAGTGAAGGATGGAGGATCATTCTTGTTGATTTGGAATAATTCTGTCACGCTTCTCTTTTGAAGATTGCTGCTTTGCGCAAATATCTTCAGGATGTAATTATTATTTGATAGGTTTGCTAGATTTAATTGTGCAGAAGCGCAGTTATTGCAGATCGTCACTTCATTTCCCTGATTGAGTGTATAATATAGTCTGTTTGTAAAAGCAGGATTATTTACAGTGATCATTGCAGAGACGTCTCTTGACTCATAATACGAGTTTATTCCGCTGACGATAAGTGTAGGCATTAAGGTCATGGTATTTACTTGGTCAAATCCTTCTCCCGTAGCTATCTTCTGTACAGGGCCTGCAAAATATCCTGAATCGTCATCAGGTATGAAAAGTGTCGTGATATTTCCTATCTTCCACTTCTGAGACAGAGATTCTATATCACAGCAGTATTTCCTCTCTATTGGTGTGACTTCACAGCTCACATTATCTTTTGGAGTGTTGATATAAGCATATACAAGTCTCCACTGTGCGCTTGTCCCGTCAGACGCATCATTGACCTTCCCGCACATGAAATGGGCAGCATTTACGTCCATCGCTAAAGCTATGGCTATGAAGATCATCAAGCTAAACATTATTCTCATCTTAACTTTGTGTCCACGTTGCATTTTGATATACCCATACCTCATGTCCCTTTGAAGGGTCTGTATTGAAATTGCTTCCAAGGAATATTCCTGATCCCTGAGATAACCTTACATATCCTGTTGCCTGCTGGTTTATCGCATCCCATATGCTGATAGTAGAAAGGCTTGATCCGATGCTGTCCTTGATTTGGCTGGCTTTCGTGTATGTGGAATTTGGTTTTATCGCGATCCAGTTTCTTGATTGGCTTGTTGATTTCTTGGTCAAGTTTATTGCCACTTTGTCCCTTACATATCCGACCATGGTCCAATTGTACACCAAAGTTCCTGTGCTGTTGATTGTAACTTCATACATTAGCCCTGGCAATAAGTTGAAATTGCATGCTTCTGCAGTGCATCCTCCTATTTCAGGGCATAAGAATTTGTTGCAGGTTACAGCTTTCTGTGTCTTTGCATTGAAATAGGATACTGAAGTGGCATTCATATTGACAAGCAAGTCATGGGCTTTCTTGATATTGGTGTCGTTCAAAGGAACAGCAACCCAATTCTTTGTCGTAGATCCGGTCTTCCTGTTCAAAGGCACTTTCCAGTATCCATGTGTCTTGCCGTCAAGGACCTCTCCATATATTGATATTCCCCTTATTTTATAGAACTTCTTGACAGTATTTGAGGTTATCTGTTCGATTAGTTTATTATTGTTATAGACATATTGCTGGAAAGTAAATCCGCTGTCAGGATTAGTTGAGCTGTATACCTCATACCTATTGATTTTCGAAAGGTTGTACCATGTGCTTACGAATGCAGTTTTGTTTGCAGACTGGTTTAAGTTCCTGAAATTGGTGTCTCTGAAAGAGACATTCCATTGGAATGATGTTGAGTTATATCTGTCCCACAATTTTAAAGTGATATTCCTGATCAGGCTCTGCTGTGAATAGTTTCCTATCCATAAAGAATAATTCTTGTTATTGTATAATGTGTTATTGGCTCCATTGATATACCATGCCCAGCTCGAATCATGGTCTAAATCTTCTATAGTTGCATTGAAATATTGGTCATTAGGTTCTGTTAGCTTTAACTGTACTTTTGTTGCGACATTTGTAGTCCATTTGAAGGTTGCGTTAGGATATATGCTTGTTAATCTTGGAACATGGTTCAGTCTTATTGTTATGTTATTTGTTTTTCTTAAAGTACCGTCAGAAAGGTAATCAGTCGGTATTCCTTCTGCCTGCCAGACCTGCCCAGAAGTCAGCATGTCGCTTGATATCTTGTTGTAGTTGCCATTATAGATCATTTTTACTTCAGCTGCAGTCAATGTCCTGTTCCATATCACTAACTCATCTATATATCCTCCAAAATCATTTGCTGTTGCCGCTACCGTTGTCGCTTTTCCTATTGAATCTATCTGCATAGTAGTATACTTTCCAGCAGCAAAAGACTTTGATTCATTCAGTTTTCCATTGATATACATATTTACCCCAGTGCCATTCGCCACAAACGTGGCAAAATACCATGTGTTAGCAGCAGAATTGAAATTGTTGAAAGTTAGGGTTTCGGCCCCATTATTCAAGAAAACAACTGTGGATGAAAGGATAGATATCCTATTTTGGTTATTGTCCTTATCTCCGATTATATCTCCATGATTGTCGTCTAATGACTTCTTGAACCAGAAGCTGGTGCTCCACTTATCATTCTGCCCAAAGCTTATCTGTCTTGTTAAATTAAGATAATCCACATAATCATTTACACTTCCAAATAAGTACGCCCCTCTGCCATCATGGCCTCCTGTCTTGTTATAGACAAGATTAAAAGAAGTGGACGATATTGTTGAAGCGTTGTTTCCATTTGTTGAATAATCTCTCATAGGCAGTTTCTCAGAATCGAAGTTTATATTTAGTATGTCAACAGGCTTTCTGTTCAAATACCAGTTATAGGTTAGTTTAGGGCTTCGTGAATAGTTGAATTTCGCAGTCAGGTTCTCAAGGCTATAATTTGTTCCAAAAGTCGAATTCAATTTTGCAGAATTGAATCCAAAATGATCTCCTGTCTTGATCGTGAGGTTATTAGTGTCTCTTACAAAACCATCTGAAAGTAAGTCAGTCGGTATCACTGATGCTTTCCATACTTGTCCAGAATCATAGACAGGAGAGACTATCATATCATATCTTCCATTATACATGAGGTTAACTTGTGTCGTAGTTAGTGTAGTGTTCCAGATGCTTATGTCATCTATATAACCTCCAAAATTGTTTGATGCAGTTGTATGCGCTATTCCTATCGTATTTATTTTTATAGTGGATGATCCAGTCCCAGAGAAATATCCCATATCAACCATCTTTCCATTGACATAAAGCTCTGCAATCCTTCCTCTCGAGACAATTGAGATGAAATACCATGTCGAAGCCGCTGGATCAAAATTATCGAATGTTAAAGAATCCCCCTGGCTATTATAAAATACGACATTACTGGCAGTTACAGTTATCCTATCATTTACATTTGCCCTATTTCCTATAATATCTCCATGCGTATCGTCAGCAGTCTTCTTGAACCAGAAGTTCAATGTCCATCTGTCATTTGCAGTGAAGTTTATCCATTTGCCTAGAGAGATATAGTCGCCTGTGCCATCAAAGTAATATGCTCCCTTAGAGTCATGTCCATTAAGAGGATACCATCTCGCATCGACAGCAGTGCCATCGTTTGACTTCGGAGAATAATCGCTTAAAGGATTGTCTTCTGTGTTGAAAGGCATGTTAAAGACTACGATTGGGTTGTTGTTCTTGCTATATCTATAATAATAGGAGACAGGAGTGGCATAGCTTGCGCGCACAGTGATGTTCTCTGTTGAATAGTTTGTTCCATAGCTAGAGTTCAGCCTTGCGTAACTGAATCCGAAATTATCTCCTTGTTTTATTGTAAGATTATTTGTAAATCTTGTTTGCCCATCTGATAATGCATCATTAGGTGTGATGCTTGCATACCATACATCATTGAAAACTGTCATTCCTGAAGACATCCTGCAACTATATCCTCCATAAAGCATCTTGATCTGTGAAGGCTTTAGTGTGGTGTTCCATACGATAAGTTCATCTACATAGCCGTCAAAATCATGCGAAGTTCCAGAATCTATTTTTCCTATTGAATTCATCCTGAATGTTGTAGCGATTGCACCACTGTCTTTATAGGCTCCATCAACATAAAGGTCAATTGAAGTTCCGTATGCCAAAAGCGTATAGAAATGCCAGTTCTCGTCAGGATCATAATTGGTGAAAGTATATGTAACAGCCGCAGAATTATAAAATGCTACATTATTGTAGTTTATTTGCACGCCATTGCTTCCCGAGCTGCCTAGACTGTTTCCGACTACTCCGCCAAAAGCGTCTTCTGCAGTCTTCTTGGCCCAGAAGCTCATGCTCCATCTGTCATTTGCAGTGAAGTTTAAGAAAGGAGTTGTCACATAATTGCCCCTTATGAATTTCATTGCTCCCTTTGAGTTGTATCCTACATTATTATACCATCCGCCGCGCATTGTTCCGTCTCTCGCATATCCGGAGTAATCTTTTGCAGGATTCTCCTCCATATCAAAAGGCATATTCAAGGCAGTCAGGGATTTATTGTTCTTGAACCAGTTGCATGTGAAGTTTACTTTTTGGCTGTATTTAGCATATGCTGTCAGGTTTTCAGAAGTGTAGTTCGTTCCAGAAGTTGAATTCAGTTTTGTATAATTGAATCCAAATCCATCCCCTGCTCTTATTGTAAGGCTGTTTGTTGTTTTTGTGAATCCATCAGACAATCCGTCTGTCGGAGTTATCTTCGCCTGCCAGACATCTCCCGCTACAGTCATCCCTGATGATATCCTATCATATCTGTTCTGATAGATGAGCTTTATCTGCGAAGGGGTTAAGGTAGTGTTCCATATAGCTAGATCATCAATGTTACCTGTCATGTATCCGGTAGAATAGGTTTGGCCTATGCTATTGATAAACATTGAGCTTGGTTTCAGTTGACCATTCTTAAATGCTCCATCGACATACAAATCTTCATAACTGCCATATCCGATGATGGTATAGAAATGCCAGTCTGTATCAGGATTAAAATTAATAAAAGTGATTGTATCTCCGGCAGAATTATAGAAATAGACAGCATCATAGTTTACCATTATCCTATTTTTACTAGTTAATGAGGAAGATCTGTTGCCCACTATTTCCCCAGTGCCTGATGAATCAAGATCTTTCTTGGCCCAGAAGCTTAAAGACCATTTGTCGCTTGCAGTGAATTTGATAGGATTGATGGATATATAATCATCTCCGCTGAAATAATATGCTCCTTTCCCATAATATCCTCCTGTAGAGTTCCATCTTGGTCCTACAACAGTCCCATTGTTTGCATTTCCGGAATAATCCTTTGCAGGCTTTTCTTCGGTCGAGAAAGGCATGTATAATGCGGCCAATGGCTTGTTGTTCTTGTACCAGCTGTAGATTATGTTTGTAGTCCTGCTGTAATTTGCATTTGCAGTCAGGTTCTCTGTAGTATAATTAGTCCCGTAAGTTGAATTCAGATTGGCATAATTGAATCCAAATCCGTCCCCTGCCCTAATTGTAAGGTTGTTCGTTGTTTTTGTAAAACCGTCTGACAATCCGTCTGTCGGTGTTATCTTCGCCTGCCAGACATCTCCTGCTATAGTCATCCCCGATGATATCCTATCGTATCTGTTCTGATAGATGAGATTTATCTGTGAAGGTGTTAAGGTAGTGTTCCATATGGCTACATCATCGATGTAACCTGTCATGTATCCACTGCATCTTCCGATAGAGTTGATGGTCATGCTGCTTACATAATTCTTGCTGTCCTTAAATACCCCATCAATATATAGCTCGACATAGCTCCCATATGCATCTATTGTATAGAAATGCCAGATTGCGTTACCTGAGTTATAATTGGCAAAAGCGCCTCCACCAGTGCCGCCATAGAAATAAAGATTTGAAGCAGACATGTATATTGAATTAAGAGAATCCGAAGTTCCATTGCCTATTATCATGACAGTACCTGAAGCAGTGTCTTTCTTGGCCCAGAAGCTTATGGACCATTTGTTGCTTGATGTGAACTTGGTCTGCTTGATTGAGATATAGTCATCTCCGCTGAAATAATATGCCCCTTTCCCATAATATCCTCCTGTAGAGTTCCATCTTGCTCCAATAACTGTGCCATTGTTTGCATTTCCGGAATAGTCCTTTGCAGGCTTTTCTTCGGTAGAGAAAGGCAGGTATAACGCAGCCAATGGCTTGTTGTTCTTGTACCAGCTGTAGATTATGTTTGTAGTCCTGTTGTAATTTGTATTTGCAGTCAGGTTCTCTGTAGTATAATTAGTCCCGTAAGTTGAATTCAGCTTTGCATAGTTGAATCCTAAGCTGTCTCCGCTCCTTATTGTAAGGTTATTCGTTGTCCTTGTAAGTCCGTCAGACAATCCGTCTGTCGGTGTTATCTTCGCCTGCCATACATCTCCGACAGCAGTCATCCCTGATGATATCCTATCATATCTGTTCTGATAGATTAGCTTTATCTGCGAATCGGTTAAAGTAGTGTTCCATATGGCTACATCATCGATATAACCAGTCATATAACTAGATGCTTTTCCGATAGAATTGATTCTCATGGTGCTTGGATAATTCTTGCTATCCTTAAAGATTCCATCAACATATAGCTCGACATAGCTCCCATATGCATCTATTGTATAGAAATGCCAGACTGCATTATTTGGATCATAATTAGCAAAAGGACCTCCAGTAGTGCTGCCATAGAAATAAATATATGAAGCAGACAGATATATTGAATTAAAAGAATCCGAAGTTCCATTGCCTATCATCATTACTGTACCTGAAGCAGTATCTTTCTTGGCCCAGAAGCTTATAGACCATCTGTCGCTTGACGTGAACTTAATCTGCTTGATTGAGATATAGTCATCTCCGCTGAAATAATATGCCCCTTTCCCATAATATCCTCCTGTAGAGTTCCATCTTGCTCCAATGACCGTGCCATTGTTTGCATTTCCGGAATAATCCTTTGCAGGCTTTTCTTCGGTCGAGAAAGGTATGTATAACACAGCCAATGGCTTGTTGTTCTTGTACCAACTGTATATTTTGTCTACGCTCTTGTTATAATTAGCATTTGCAGTGAGATTTTCTGTAGTATAATTAGTCCCATAAGTTGAATTCAGATTGGCATAGTTGAGTCCTAAGCTGTCTCCGCTCCTTATTGTAAGGTTGTTCGTTGTCCTTGTCAATCCGTCTGACAATCCGTCTGTCGGTGTTATCTTGGTCTGCCATATATCTCCGACAGCAGTCATCCCTGATGACATCTTGTCATATCTGTTCTGATAGATAAGCTTTATCTGTGAAGGGGTTAAGGTAGTGTTCCATATGGCTACATCATCGATGCTACCAATCATGTATCCTCCAGAAAAGGTTTGGCCTATGGCGGTGATTAGCATTGAAGTCGCTTTCGGTTGGCCATCTTTATACACCCCATCAACATATAGTTCTGCATAAGTGCCATATGCATTGATAGTGTAGAAATGCCAGCTTATGTCAGGATCATAATTATTGAAAGTGATTAAACCGCTTGGACCTGCAGAATTATAGAAATATACATGATCATAGTTGATGAATATCCTGCTTATAGTTCCAGATGTAGAGGACCTATTGCCTGCTATTTCTCCAGTGGTTGATGAATCAGCATCTTTCTTGGCCCAGAAGCTTAAAGACCATTTGTCGCTTGATGTGAATTTGATAGGACTGATGGAGATATAGTCATCTCCGCTGAAATAATATGTTCCTTTACCATAATATCCTCCTGTAGAGTTCCATCTTGCTCCAATGACCGTGCCATTGTTTGCATTTCCAGAATAATCCTTTGCAACCTGTTCTTCGGTTGAGAAAGGCATGTATAACGCTGCCAATGGCTTGTTGTTCTTGTACCAGCTGTATATTTTGTCTACGCTCTTGTTATAATTAGCATTTGCAGTGAGATTTTCTGTAGAAAAGTTCGTTCCATAAGTTGAATTCAGCTTTGCATAGTTGAATCCAAAATGGTCTCCGCTCCTTATTGTAAGGCTGTTTGAAGTTATTGTATTGCCGTCAACCAGCCTATTGTTTGAAGTCACTTTTGCCTGCCATACATCTCCGACAGTAGTCATTGCTGAAGAAGTCTGGTTGTATTTGCTTTGATATAGCATCTTTATCTGCGAAGGCTTCAAAGTGATATTCCATATCATCATCTCATCGATGTAACCAGCCATATATCCGCTAGAAAAGGTTTGGCCTATGGCGGTGATTAGCATTGAGGTCGTTTTCGGTTGGCTATCTTTATACACCCCATCAACATATAGTTCTGCATAACTGCCATATGCATTGATAGTGTAGAAATGCCAGCTTGTATCAGGATCATAATTATTGAAAGTGACTAAACCGCTTGGACCACCGGCAGAATTATAGAAATATACATGATCATAGTTGATGAATATTCTGCTTATAGTTCCAGATGTAGAGGACCTGTTGCCTGCTATTTCTCCAGTGGTTGCTGAATCAGCATCTTTCTTCGCCCAGAAGCTTATGGACCATTTGTCGCTTGCAGTGAATTTTATTTGACGATTTAATGATATATAATCCCCACTGCCATCAAAGTAATATGCTCCTTTGCTGTCATAACCTCCAGCAGGTTTCCATATTGCGTTGATGACAGTGCCATTGTTTGCATTAGCAGAATAATCTCTGACTTTGGTCCCACCTTGTGCAGTTAGGCTTCCTTCAAAAGGCATGTTCAGTACAGTCATGCTCTTGTTGTTCTTATACCAGTTCACTATTCCCCTTTCTCCGCTATATACTAAATAGTTCAAAGTCAGGTTCTCAGTCGAATAATTCGTCCTGTAAGTTGAGTTGAGTATGACTTTCCTAGGATACTTCCAAGTCGCCGAACTCCCTCTGTTTCCAGTAGTATCAAAGCAGGTGACATTCCAAAGATAAGTGAAGCTGGACATATTGTAAGCATCAAACACTGTAGCAGTCCCATTAGTTGTCTGCACATATGCATAAGATGTGCCGTTCAATATCAAAAAGCATCCAAGATTAGTATCAAAATTATCGTAGGCAGTCCAATTGAAATGCACTGGATTGCTTATCAGAAGACTGTTATTTAGAGGATTATGGAGTATTATACTAGGAGGTGTTACATCTACATAGAATGTGCTGTTAGATGTTGCCCAAGTCACGACATTATTTGTGTCATTGCATTTTGCATTCCACTTATGGCTTCCTTGCGTTACATTCAACTTTATGCTGACAGGATTTCCCAAAGAGATTCCTGTGCTTGTCTTATTCTTATTCCAGGTTCCGCCAAAGTCTCCATATAAGATGCAAGTTTGCAGATTCTGGATTATAGGGATATAAGTCAAATTAACAGTGGTGGTGTTAAGGAAAGATCCATAAGGAGGGGATGATAAGAATATTTTAGGAGGATTTATTATATCGACTGTCCAGTCACTTGTCCTGTTGCTGTAGCTCATCGCGCTGGTCTTGTTTGCATAGGCAAAGAATGTGTGTGTCGTTCCTTCGTATCCTGTTGCATTTACATGCCAAGTTACAATAGAGCTTTGCCCTTTGTTTAATGTCACGCTGTATGGATTGTTTTCGATTGTATAGAATGGAGTTGAGCCAGGGGACTTAGGTATTATTCCAGTTTTCTGGAGTCCTGTAGGGAAATCTAGCACAGTAAGATTTCCAGTATAGCTGTTTCTGTATATCACATGTAGATAAGGTGAATATTTTGTTGAGTTGGCGAGATTGCCTTCTCTTAAAGCTAATCCTTGGCCATATTGTGAAGTATAGGCTTTGCAGCTATAACCCCATTGGGTTGCACTTTGTAGATTGACAAGCGTTCCGCAATTCCATCCTCCACCTGAATCCGTACAGTATTTAAGATCGCAAGAGACCTCATCAGTATATACTACATGCCTGTGTCCAACTTCATCGACAACAACTGAAGAATACACGGGGAGTTGCCCTGGAGACCCTGAATACTGGGGTAAATTCTCACATCCTAGATATCCTCCAAAGAAAGTTGGATAAAATTTGCAGACGTCCATATCTGTTCTGTATGAATAAACTGATGCAGATACAGCAGGTGTATTGTTTTTGCTTAATGATAATGAACTTATGTCATTTCCGCTGACCATTATTGATCCGACATAATCGCCTTTGCAGGTCCAGGTCGTTGAAGTGTTTGACCTGTTGCATAAGGAAATAGTCTCATAGGAATCGCAATTTGTAACTTGACCAAAAGATGCTGAACAATAATATCCATAGACGTTCATAGAAACATATACATTATTATTGGAAGATAATGCGATTGAAGGGTCCATTGGCCCATAGATAGGTCCATAATAAGATGCGCAAGACCAGCTTCCGCTGACTTTGTTGCAGTATCCTAGCTCATACAAAGTTCGATATGGGTGCATATTGTCTTCCCTTCCCTGATAGTAATGAGAAAATGCTATATGGGGCTTGTTGTTCTTGTCTAATGCGATGGATGATCTGGTTGAGGTGATGCTAGAAACAATTTCACATGTCCAGGTGGATGCAGTTTTCTTGCAGTACTGCTGTCCATTTGCGACGTGGACTTTATTATTTGAATCAATTGCTATTGATAATATAGGTATGACTGTGCTTATATTATTGTTGATCTTCTCGCACTTCCATGTTCCTGCGCTGTTGTTGCAGTAATAAGGGGTTGTCCTGTAGTTATTTGATAGGTTCAAATATCCGCCGACCATATGTAGGTAGCCGTTTGTATCTAGCGCAATTGCAGGGTAATACAGGTTCTTTGCTATAGTCTCGCTCGTTATTGGATCAAGCGTGACATTCACAACTCCGCAATCCTTCTCATTGCAGCTGACATTGACTGTGACATTGAAGAGCTTGTTCTTCACGACATACTGCGGATCAGTAGTTGGATAGACTAGCTTAAGTCCTATCTTCGACACTAAAGTATACACAGTGAAAGATCCAGTAGGGGTCTGATTCAGATTTCCGGATGTGTCTCTCGCATAGAACCGATAAGATACTTTCTTGCCTTCAGCAGCAGTTATTGTCTTGACAATAGTGTAATTATAGCTCTTTTTGTAGATATTGCTTGTAGTGAAGTTCACCCATGTCCCTGAATCATTCCAGCTGAAGATGGCAGAGCTTAGGTTGACATCATCTGTCCAAGTCACATTAAATCTTATGCTGTTTCCAGTAGTAGATTTTGAAGTTAGGTTAGTTGCGATATTAGACCACTTTGGAGCAAGGTCATCATAAACAGTCAATGTCACATTATTGCTCAATGTAGTGTTTATGGAATCATTCGCCCTAAACTTTACATGTTCTGTGCCGATCCATCCTGCCTGAGGCACAAGCTTGACGATGCCGCTTGATTTATTGATTAGGACACTAATATGTTTTGTTCCATACGAAGTGTAGTTCATGCTGTTCCTGTTCCTGTCAAAGAAATAATCATCAAGGTCTATCATCGTCCTGTTCGTATTTGCTCTCCAGGTCACATTCTTTATTGTCTGGGTTATGTTCAGGTCAGAAAGCACGACTCCCCCTTGTGATTTAGCATCGACATTTATATCCACTAGGCATGTCAATCCGCTATTTATCAAAGTGCATCCGCTGCATGTGCATCCTCCATTTATTATCGAGTTCAGGTACGTATTTGACTGGTTGACTTTCCTTTCATTGCTCAACGTGCCTGTCATGTTAAATATTGTGTAGGTGTTTCCAAGCTTCACGCTGACATTCTTTGGATAGCTGTTGTTGTATTTCACTCCAGTCACATTGAATGTGGCATTCAGCACCCTCACTCCCATCGATATCTTGATTGCAGGGACATAGTATCCTTCAGCAGCCTGGTATATGCTGAAACCCATGACATCAAAGACAGCATCGCCATTCGTATAACTCAATAAAGTACAGTCAGTGCACTCTTGTCCATCCTTCAATATCCTTACCTTTGTGAAGCTCAAAGATTTGAGTCTTATTCTCGCAGCCTTGTTGAGTTCAGGAAGTACTGTTGTGTTTATCTTGACAAAATTATGCGATATAGATACGCCTTTGGTCAGATTGTACGAATCTTTCTTGCTGAAATCTATCAGGCTATTGAAGTTCACAGTTGCTTGAGGAGTATCAAACACGAGAGAAAGGGCATACCATACTATCTCAGTGTCAAGCATCTTGAAATTGAAAATGTTCTGGATGTCATCGATGAAAGGCGGCTTGATGATAGGGGTCAGGTCAAGCCTGTGATTCGTGTCATTTATCACTTGCGGCTGGTTGCTAGCCCTGACGCTGTAAGCAAAATAAGTGTTTGACTCATTCAGCAGAGCCCTTCTCTCGCCTTCATCGACGCGATAGTTTAGTCTATATCCTCTTTCACTGATTGACGACGCTGAGACATAGGCAGGAAGTATTATGGCTATAAGTGCAACTAGCAAGAGCAATATTTTCATATTCCTGCTTATCATCTTATTGATCACTTACTCTTCACCTTCTTATTGGCGCGATGATATGTAGTCCATATTGTCCTTTCATCTCTTCCAATCAATTTTCCTATCTCCCTGAATCCAAGATCCATGTCATCCTTCAGGTGCAGGCTCACTATCTCGAGTATGCTTAATCTGTCAGAATGGATCTTTGTCAGGGGGATGTCATATTTCGAAGGGGCGAAAGAAAATCTTTTCTTGTCTTTTTTTGAAGCGTTCTTGTATGCAGTCCAGCAAGCAGCGGCTTCCTTGCCAAGCATGCCGGATATTTCCTTGAATGTGAGGTTCATTTCCTCTCTCAGATATTTGACGACTGATTCAAGAGGGCTCAGCTTGTCAGAGAAAACAGAGATAGGCAGCTTGTCTTTAGAATCGATCATGGCAAGCACTTCAGAGAAAGAGAGATTGTTCTTTCTTGCAAAATCAGAGATATGGGTCTCTAGCTTGTTCAGTTCCTTTTCATCAAGCGCAGCCCTCTGCATCAAAAGTTCCTCTTTATTTTATACATTTGTAAGTATTAATTAAATATTTGTGATAACATTCAGCCAATATAATCAATGTTAGTTATATTTGTAAGTGCTTTTATTATATTAGTAAGTATTTTCTTTATAAATCTTTCTATCAAGAAATAGCATTTATTATATTTGTAAGTAATAATTATATATTAATAAGTAATAAGAGATTAATTAAGTATATAATAGAATTATTGGTTATATAAAAATAAGTATTAAATATACAAAAATAAGTATTATCTTTTTGCCGCTTTCTTCACATATTCAGCAACCTTTGGCCCGACTCTTGGATCAAAAGCATTTGGGATTATATGGTCAGGGCTCAGCTCTTTCTTAGGCACAAGCGAAGCTATTGCATCAGCAGCAGCCATCTTCATCTCTTCTGTTATCTGCTTTGCCCTGCAGTCAAGCGCTCCCCTGAATATTCCTGGAAATGCTAAGACATTGTTGATCTGGTTTGGAAAGTCGCTTCTTCCAGTCGCAACAATCTTTGCTCCTCCTTTTTTCGCTTCATCTGGAGTTATCTCAGGATCAGGATTTGCCATGGCAAATACGATTGCATCCTTATTCATCGTCCTGATGTCATCTGCGCTCAATAAGTTTGGGGCAGAGACGCCTATGAATATGTCAGCCCCTTTCAAGGCTTCCTTCAGGCTGCATTTCATGCAAGTCTTGTTTGTGATCTCAGCAAGGCATGCCTTGTAAGTGTTCATATTCTCTTTTCTCCCTTCATATATGACTCCGCAGCTGTCAGCCATGATTATGTCTTTTACGCCTTTGTCAAGAAGCATCTTTGTTATCGCGCTTCCTGCTGCACCTGCTCCTGACATTACGACTCTGACATCCTTGAAGTCTTTCTTTACTAGCTTCAGCGCATTTATAAGCCCTGCAGTTACAACAATCGCAGTCCCATGCTGATCGTCATGAAATACCGGTATCCCAAGCTCTTTCTTCAGCCTCTCTTCTACCTCAAAGCATCGGGGAGCAGAGATATCCTCTAGATTTATTCCCCCAAATGTAGGCTCAAGGTCTTTGACAACTTTTACTATCTCGTCAGGATCTTGAGTAGCAAGGCAGATAGGTATTGCATCGACATTTGCAAACTTCTTGAAAAGTGCGCATTTTCCTTCCATGACAGGATATCCTGCCAGTGCTCCAATATTTCCAAGCCCAAGCACAGCTGATCCATCAGTCACGACAGCAACAAGATTTCCCTTATTGGTATACTCATAGGCAAGTTCAGGATTCTTTTTTATCTGGAGGCAAGGCTCTGCCACGCCTGGAGTATATGCTAAGCTTAAGTCATCCTTGGTCTCTAGGGGCACTTTTAGCTTTATCTCTATCTTTCCTCTATATTTCTTGTGAAGCTCGATAGCTTTCTTTTTTATCTCTTCTCTGTCCATCATCCACCCCTCCAGGAATAAGAATCACAGAATGATATCGTAAAGGTATTTAAACTTTATTACATGAAAGAAACATTTATATAAAATTCGTATTATGGTATGGTTATGTTTTCAAAGGTCTTTGGTAAAAGGCGCATTAAGGAGAGAAAAGCATCAAGCATCGATGAGTTCAGGACATCAGAGTTCAGGGTATTTCTTGCCCCATCTTATTTCTCAAGCGATCTTGAAAGGGACATCAGATGGCATAAGAAGCACTTAAATAAGCTTTTGAATTACCGGAAGAATCCAAAGAAGTTCCATAAGCAGTTCCCTTCAGTGACAAGCGACGATGACAAGGAGCGGCATTTTAAGGAACAAGTGATTGATAGTATACCTTTTCATCAGGAGATAATAGAATACAGCGACACAAGGCTCGAAGCGATATTGTCTTTGATCCCAAGAAAATATTACAAGAAGATAGTGAAAATAACAAAAAAGTGTGGAGGCCTTCCTGAATATTTTGTCTATGATAAGTTTGAGGATGATTTCTTTTTTGTTGTAGATGAGCCGGACCAGAAAAAGGTCGAATGGGCAGGTCGGATAAAAGAAAAGAGCAAGATATGTGATGTAGTGTTTCTAAACTCTCAGGATAAGATAAAATAGATAGTATACTACAGTAAGATTTAAATATGATATCAAAAGAAATTATGATAATAATAAGGGGTGTGAAAATGAAAAGAGGAATAATACTATTAATTATTTTATTGCTAAGCGTTGTGGCCAGTCCAGTGTTTGCCGATACTATAATCTCAAATTCAAAGGATTGGAGAGATGTGTATTCTGTTATGTTATACGGTCAGCTGATCGGAAGCGGAAGCAACTCAAAATTTCTCGTAAGTGAGAAGCATTCCACAATAATACTTTATGAAGTCCCAAAAGATCAGCCTGTTGAAGCATATAGTTCAACCAGGCAGCCTTACATTGTAGGGTATAAGCAGATTCTGGAATCGAATGGATATCAGGCAGAAGAATTTACAGCAGATTCTTTCAATTTATATTTGGCTAAGAAACTGACAGATATCAACAGCTATATAATAATAGATGATTCATATAGTTATAATGGGATAGCTGTAGCGCCTTATGCAGCGCTTACAAAATCTTATGTCATCTTTGCAGATAAGGGCGATATCGGACAGGTATCATCATTTCTCGCGACAAAAAAGGTCGAGAAGGTTCTGATTTATGGTTATGTCGATAGGGAAGTGAGGAGCGCCCTCGCAAAGTATAATCTAGAGATAATCAACAAGGATAACGATAAGTTTGAGAATGTTATTGAGATAGTGAAGAAGTATAAGGCAATTAAAGATGCGAAACAGGTTTCATTGACCGATGGAGAGTTCATTGAAGCCTCGCTTATGAGTGACTTTCAGCCGACCCTTTTTACAGGCAGGCAGAATGTTCCTGACGATGTCAAGGAATATATCAAATCCAGTAATATTGAAGTTGGCGTTCTCATAGGAAATGAGCTTGTAGGGACAGCAACAATGATAAGGAGAGAGACAGGCATATCGACATTTGTCAAGTATGCAAGGTCTGCAAGGGTTCCGACAGGGACAGTAAGCCAAGTTGAAGGTCTTGATCTGTTTCTTCTTCCCCCTATAAATCTGAACATTTCATTGGAATCCATTAAGTATAATACTCTCACAAAAAAGATTTATGTGACAGTGAAGAACACTGCAGACGTATCTGAATATTTAAAAGGCTCGTACACAATAAGGGTTGGCGGCAAGTCATATGCAATAGGAGATACAGATCCAGTATTTATCGAGGCAGGCAGCAGGAAGACAATAATATATGATATAGATCCATTGACAAGTACAGAGAATATCACTGCTGATGTGTTCCTTTTGTTTGGAGAATCAAAAAAATCGCTCGAATATAAGATGGAAGGGACTGTCATGGTCGGAACAATTGACGTAAGCGATGATAGCTCCATTGATATAATTAAGGCTGAGTATGGCAAAGATGACAAGAAGATATATGTTTCAATTAAGAACACAGGAAGTTCTGATGTCTTTGTAAATAGTGAATCTGCTGATGTCACAATAATTGATACCAAAAATACATATGGATCAGAATCAGTGATCAAGATACCGGCAGGAGCAACCAAACAATCAATAATAAAGGCCGATATGTCAGACGAGGATCTTGCAAATAATCAGATGGTCAAGATAAGGGCATATTATGGAAAATCAGAAGAATCTCTTGCCAAGATTGCTGAGAAGGAAGTTGCTTTGGAAGTTAAGGCACTTAGCCTTATGCTAGTATTGCCATTAGTGATAATCATACTTTTGATAATCATTATAGTAACTGTGATTATTAAGAAAAGAAAGGATGTTTAGTTTTTTCTTTCATTTTTTGATTTTATCATACAAATGTAATACAAAAAGAATACATGAGCTATATTGATGCAATCTAAAAATTGATAAAGATAAGTAGTTATATAACACAAATATAATACATATGTAATACAAAAAACACACATATAAATTCACTTTCTATTAGACTTTCTTAGGATAATATAATACAATTATAATACATATAAAATACAAAAAGTATATAAACAAGAACAGTTTAGAATAAAGTAATACAAGTATAATACAATCAGTATACAATTAAAATATAAATAAAATTATAGATATTAATAATAAAGGAAGAGAAACATAACAATAATAATACAAATGTCATACAGGAAAAATACGTATACTGATATACTGAAGCGAAACATTTATATAATACTAGTATAATACATAACAAATACGTAATATAGCAGCAGCAAAATGAGTGAAAAGATACATATACTCAACGTAAGATTGCCGAAAGAGGTCGTCGATTGGTTAGATACATTAGTCGATGCTGGCGTCTATGGTTCTCGTTCTGAAGCCGTCCGTGATTTCATAAGGGAATATGTGAGGTCGAACAGGAATGAGTAATACAATGATTTCTGTCAGGATTCCTGAAGACCTTTTGAAAGAGTTCAAGGAGATTGCAGATAAGGATCATTATATGGATCTCTCCGAAGCAGTGAGGAGCATAATCAGGAAGAACTGGCTCCAGCAGAAAGATCCTGCATCATATCAGCTCAAGCAGTTGAGGAAAGACATCGCAGATAATGTTGCAAAGAAAGGCCAGGAAGAGCTTATCGAGGAGCTCAAGAAGATAAGGGACAGCATATTGGAGAAGAGAGAGTTATGAGGATAAAGAATAAAAAGATGATGGTTGGAATCATTTCCTTAATTATCTTGCTCTCCTTATCGTACATTTCATTCTCAGCAGATTCAAATGACTTTGATTCGACAATAGATATTGCTACATCGACAGCAAAAGGCCTGACAGTCGCATTGATCGAGCCAGACATGGCTCATTACGGAGCAGGAAATATTATCAGTTTCAAGGCAGTTGCTTCATACAATAAGAGCATGGATCTTTCCTGTGAATTATTGGTGGATAATGATGTCATCGACAGCATGGCAGTGACGGATGGAAACGAGCTTATAGTCTCAAATAGATTCACATTCAATAAAGGGGCTCACAGCTGGTTTATCAGGTGTATTGATGCGTTGAATAATTCAGCAACAAGCTCAGAAAAGAGGTTCATTGTTGATCTGCAAGGCCCATCGATAAAGCTGAACAACAATCCAGACATAAGCTTCAATGATTACATCGAGCTCAAGTTCACTCCGACTGATGATTATTCATCAACTCTGAATTGTGATGTGTTCATCAACAGCATTAAGAATGCATCAGTAGATGCGTCAAATAATCAGGAAAAGAAAGTCAAGATAAGCAGTCTCATGGATGGAGCATACAAATGGAATGTTGCATGTAAGGACGAGTTAGGGAATGAAGGTTCCGGAAGCGAGAGTTCATTTACTATCGATACAAAAAGGAATTTCAGTATATTCACAAATAAAGAGGATTATGAGATAGGTGAGAAAGGTATCTATTATCTCAAAGCGCCTGATGGGTCAATAGCAAAAGTCTTGATAACTGATCCAAGGGGCGCAACAACAGTCAAGAATCTAAATGGCCCATTCCCTGCAATGGATGATATGGGGCCATTTGATTATGCAGGAGAATATACTATAGATGCATATATTACCCTCGATGGGGCAGTAAAGCAGACAAGCAAGAAGGTAAGTGTAAATAATAATATGCATGTCGGCATTGAAGAGATTGAAAAGAAAATATACACAAAAGGGTCTACAGTCAGTTTCAGCGCAGAAGGCAGAGGAGGTCTTGGTTCTCTGACATACACTTGGAATTTTGGGGATAAGACTTCAGATGATACTTCAGAAGCGACTGGTGCAAGTGTTTCCCACAGGTATGATAGTTTCGGATCATTCGATGCGACTGTGACTGTAAAAGATGAAAAAGACAACAAGGCAACAGATTCTGTAAAGATCGATATTCAAGAGCCATATCCTGTAAAGATAATAGTTGTAGACAGGATGACAGGAGAGGTAATTTCTGGAGCGACAGTGTATCTTGATGGAGAGCAGAAGTCAACAGATTCTTTAGGGGCAGCGGATTACAATATGTTTGAAGGAAAATACTCGCTGACAGTAAAGAAGGACAGTTACAGGACATATGCTAGGGATGTTAATGTTCAAAGAAATTTAACTGCGAAAGCGAACCTTGAAAGATTGGATGTTAATGGCGCTGCAGAATTAAGCCCATCCTCCAGCTCAGATAAAGGGGAAGTTAAAGGAGAAGTTGATGATGGATCTCTTGCAGCTGAGATAAAATCGGTCATTGCAAGCATAGATTCTTCGATTTCATCAATCTCAGATGATGACGAAGTGATTGCATTAAAGATAAAAGAAGGGCTTGAAAGTTCGAGAAGCCAGCTTAATATTGCAAATAGGGATTTATTGAACCTTAACATCAACGAAAAAGGCCTGACAGATGAAGAGATTGCCAAACAAAAAGGAATTATAGAAGCGAACGTAAATAGGATAAAGAATACTACATTGAGATCATTTGAGATAGAAGACAAGAGCGAGATCATAATGATCCTGTCTGACAGTGAGGTTGATAAGATAAGCGAAGAGTATCTGAAGTCAATTGATGCAGAGTTCAAAGCGTCGCAATTGAAATCGCTTCAGCAGGATAACAGGAAGATAAAATCATCACTGACTGTAAATAGGCAATATTCGGTAGGAAGTCTCGAATATCTCTCGGGAAATAGTGAGCCGATAACATTGGTCATTGATAAGATAGTATTAAAAGACCATGTCCCAGATTCATCTTTAGTGTTATTTGTTCCAAAAGATATAGCCTCAGATGTCAAAGAGATGGGTATCATAACAGACAACACTATAATTAATAAGGATCCTTTGATCGGATTCAGTATTAATGAAGAAGACATTGTCTACTATTTCAAGAAGCAGCTTACAAAAGAAGATATAAATAAGGTTCTTCCATCATTGATGGCTTCAGAAAAAGGCGCATCTTCATCCGGAATAACCGGATTCGCAATGATGCCTAATTTAGGAAAGATAGACAATCCATTATTGATCATCGAGGTGATAATCATAGTCATACTGGTCCTTGCATTCTTTGTATACCAGTTTGATGTTGTTGGAAGGGTAAAAGGAATAAATCCAAGCAACAGCGAGTTAAGGCAGACAAAGTTCCTGATCAATCAGACAAGAAATCATGTTAAGAGAAAAGACCTTGACAGTGCTGAAGAATCCTATGGGCAGTTGACAAAAGAGTTCAAGGCATTAAAGGCGATAGAAAGGTCAAAGGTAGAGAAGCACGTCAAGGACATCGACTGCCTGATGATATTTGCAAAGCTCGATTCTGAAACAGATAGGGCTTTGCAATATATCAAGGAAGGAAAGCATTCAAAGGCAAAAGCGAGCTACAGGATGATCAAGGATATATACAAGGATCTTCCAAAAGAGTATAAGGAAAAAGCATGCAACAAGTGTGAAGATCTCTTCAAGAAACTGTCCTTATGATTGCAGTTGAGCATTTCTGGCTTCGTTAAAAAACATAAATTTTTATAGGATTATTATCAATATATATCTTATGGTAGAGCCTTTCAGGAAAAAAGAGCAAGAAAAGTCTGGAAGAGGCATTTACATAAGAAAGCCAAGAAAAGATATCTTAGATATCCATAAGACAAACTTCACAGCAGTCGCCCTTGTCCTTGGCATAGTGCTGTTCATATTCTTATTGTCAAAATTCACAAATCCGGAGTATACAAGCTTCATAAGCCAAGGGTCAAACAAAGTAGGGATCGGAGAGACTTTTTATAAGGGTTCTATTTTATACATATCGACAAATGATAATCAGGTGCTTCCATTGAGAAGTGTAAAGCTCTCAGGAAATGTTATTGGAGAAGGGAACATCAGCATATATCTCGTTGCGCAGAAAGCAGAATGGCTCATATATACAAACAGAGGGAAAAAGTTTGAGGTTCCAGAGATCACTGGATTTGTTGTATCTGATATTCTTGGACAAAAGCAAGGTATTGTTGATAATGATGTTCTGAAATCATCATCTGAAAATCAGGTGATCACTGAAAGGAAAAGATACATCGATGCGTCACAGATGGTCTTTGAGACAGACAAGAATGTCGAGACGTTGGAGCTGGATATCATTGAAAGCCAGGATTATAAGGAATCGTTTGAAAAAGCAGTAAAGAAAAATATTATCGAGATCAATAATGAATGCAAAGATACATGCATACTGGACAGCCAGATAAGGGCAGACTTGTATACGATCAGGTTTGATATGGATGAGGGCATGGCCTTCAATCTGACTTCTTTAGAGATATATTAAAATTATGTCAATATAGACGACTGATCAATCACGAAATGACACTTATTGTCACCATCTGATACTAAGCAAGATTTAAATAGATTCGTTCTAGTTTAGGTAGAATAATACAAAAAGGAGATTGTGAAATTAAATGGTAGATATATATTCTGGTATTCCGCGTTCAAACTCTTATCTGATCATAGATGCGACGTCTGATTCTGCTTTCAGCATATTCAAAGACAAGATGTCAAAAGGGTCTAGAGGTTTGTGCATAACAAGGAGCAATCCAAAAGAGATATCAAACAAGCATTCTATAAGCCCTGATATTATCTGGTTCGGCTCGCAGAAAGATCCAAACTCAGATCAGATAGAGACTATGGAAGATGCCCTGATGAGGGTCGAGCATTTCTTGAACTCTTCCAAAGAGAGTGATAATATCATACTGCTGGAAAGGCTGGATTATCTGATAACTGTCTATGGTTTTGAAGAGACTCTCAAATTCATATATGGATTAAGAGATGTCACATCTCCCTCAAATTCAACTCTCCTTGTCCACCTGAACCCTGCCATCATCAGCAGCACGCAGTATAATTTCATTCAACAGGAGATAGAACAGATACAGCATAACAACAAGGACGTCGCAGAAGACCTTAAAGAGATAGCTGAGCTGATAAGAGAGCAGGAAAAGAAAGGAAACGAAGTCTCATTCAAAGATGTCACAAGAGAATTCGGTATAACAAAGACAACTGCAAGAAAGAGGATCAACAAGCTTGAATCATTGAGATTGATTGAGATAAGGAAAAAAGGAAGGAATAAGGTCCTGCGCACAAAAGACTTCCATTTCAGCGAATCGCCTTGAATTGTATCATAACAAACAACAATAAACAGGCAAAAGATATATAAACACTAAAATCAGTTTTCTATATATGGTCCTTGAAGCCCTGATAAATCCGATAAAAGCTGAGAAAAAGCCATGGGAGATGTTCTTCATAGGGATGGTCTATGCTTCCATCGCAGTGGTGATAAGCATCTCTGTCTTTAAGGAGCTGTCGAGCATTGTCATGATCGGACTTACCGCAATGGCTTCTATCCCCATCATCTACGGAGCGATCAATCTTGAGGAGAAGAAGGATCTTGAGATAGATGATGAAAAGATTCTGATAAAAGAGCATGGAAAAGCCCTCTCATTTTTTATATTCCTATTCTTAGGGTTCACGATTGCATTCGCATTATGGTATATTTTCCTTCCAGCAGACATGACTTCTACTGTATTCAGTGCGCAGACAAGCACAATAAGCCAGATAAACAATCATGTGACAGGAAACTTATACAGCATAAGTTCAGCAGTCCTGACCATATTCATGAACAATTTCAAGGTTATGCTGATCTGCCTGCTATTTGCATTCTTCTATGGATTTGGGGCGATCTTCATCCTGACATGGAATGCATCGATATTAGCGACAGTGATTGGCGATCTCATAAGGAACAGCACATCATCGTATATGATATTCCCTATGGTGCTGGCAAAATACCTTATCCATGGAATTCCAGAGATACTGGCTTATTTCACAGCAGGCCTTGCGGGAGGAATAATCTCGATTGCAGTCATCCGCCATGATTATACATCGCCAAAGTTCAAGCATGTCCTTGGAGATTCCTTGGACCTGATAATGATATCCATAGTATTATTGTTTATCGCAGCAGTCGTAGAAGTTTCTATTTCTCCTATGATATTATAACTGATGATATTTATATAATATGCAGTTCATTTCTTCAGCTTAGGATTCCCATGCATCACTGGCCGGAACTCAACATAGAAAGCCTTGCCATGATTCCAGCCGTTGTTATGGACAAGTCCTGTCCCTATCTCTTTCTTGAATAACTCATTTGAATACTCAGATCCATGTTCTCCTTTTACCTTATCTATATCACTTGCGTGCCTGGTCTTGAAATGTACCTTTGTGCCAAAACTGCCTGAGAATCCGCCATAGATATCAGATGCGGTCTCGCTTACTAATGTGACTCCGATTCCAGCATCTTTGAGCTTGTTCATTGCATGCTGTATGTTCTTTACACTTTTCCCGGATCCGCCGAAGCGGGGCATAAGAGTATGTGCATCATCTATGATTATCATATATTTGATGCTCTTTGAATGCTCAAGCTTCTTGTCAGAAAGGTTCTTGATTATTTCAGAAAGGTAATTGTCAAATTCTTTTGGGCTTAGTTTTGAAGTCTCAAATAATCTTATCTTTCCTGGATTCAAGTCTTTGAAAACATCAACTCCTTTATGCGATTTCCTGGCTTCTACTATATCTCCCTCAAAAGCCTTAGGGTCTTTCTTTGGATTCATCCCAAACTTCTTATAAGCGCCAAGCATGTTCTTGTCAGTTCCCTTCTCAAATATGCCTTTCCATGTCCCTTTTGGATCAAAGACAGCAACTCTTGTTCCAAGGGCTAATAATCCTTCTGCCATGTCCTTGGCAGCAATGCTCTTTCCAGATCCAGCCCCTCCTGAAATTATTGCTGGCTTCCGGAAACTGTCAAGACCCATATACATTCTCTTCTTTGTTCCAGCTATATTTCCCATCAAGAAGCTGTCTTTGCCTTTCGCAGGCAATGTTAAATAATCAACGATAGGATAGAAATGATCAAGCTGATCAAACAAGTCAAGTATGAAGACTAACACCAAGTATAATAGCAGCAAAAGTATTAATGCAGAAATCAGTATCAATGGCGGCACTATCTCTATCTTGGTAGGGATCAAGTTTACTTTTTTCACTACAATGACATCAATAGGCACGCTTGATTCATAGTCTCCCTTGATGATCAGTTTCCCGGAGAATTTTCCTGCTTCGTTTCCTGATAATTTTATTTTGAGAGTATAGCTGTCCATAGGGCTTATGTCAGATTTATTGCTGTCCAAAGATGCGACTTTCAAAATGTCCCCTTGAAGCTCAAAAGTCAGCTTGGCAGAAGCATTCCGTTTATTAAATATCACTAAAGATTCGGTCGCAACATCTCCATAATAGACTGTTCTTTCTATCTTATCAGGAGATGAGTAGATGTTTCCAGCAGGTATCTCGACTATAGGCTGTTTCTTTTCTTCCTTCACCTTAGGCCTTCCTCCTATATAGCCTGCACCACCTCCTACTGCTCCTCCTCCTTGACTATTGCAATTAGTTGTAACTATCATGCATGAATTTGAGCAGCTAAGCTGGCCAGAATTGAATCCATAGTCAGCACAGGTCTTTCCTCCGAAGAGTGTTCCATCGCATTCTTCCCATGAGTCTTTTGCTCCATTTCCGCAGAAATCTCCTACAGCCAAAGTGACATTATTGCTGGAAACATTGCCTGCCTCAGTTCTTCCATAGAACACAATATATTCGACTCCAGTCCAAGAGGATCCAGGATCAAGCTGAACGTCCCCACTGCTATTTATTGTGACGCTTATGTTTGCAGGAGTTGTTGAACTGTAAAGGACATTGCCTCCGTCAAGTGCAAAGAAGCTTTCGCTGAGTTTTATATTGTTGTTTTTTTGCCCTTTTGCCCATGATTGGTTTGCAATGGTCTTATTGAATATAGGCTTTGTGCATGCGCTAAGGATTCCATCATTATTCATATCTCTTAATATGCAGCTCCAAAGTTCTCCATGAGAGCCGATTCCGTGGCTTGAGATATTGTTGCAGACATAAAATGTTTGCATACTGGAATTTGCCTTGTCTCCTTCATTATCAGCCAAGCCTAGAAGTAGGCTATACATGTTATCAGTGTTAGGAGAAATTATCTGTCCTGAACAGGATACTTTATCCCCTACATTCGTAGCGCTCACTGTTCCTGCGCTTGTTGTGACGCCATTGCTGTTGCTGTAGAATACATTGCAGCTTCCGACTGACGAAGCATCATCAGTATAGAATGATGCAGACAGATGTACTATATTGCTTGAATAATAAAATCTCTTTGTCAAGGAGAAGCTTCCTGGATCATATTTAGGCTTCAATCCTATCATCATTATAGTAGTGTTCACGTTTCCTATA
>Ga0209777_10000787_pt1 | contig 49296 bp, 53 predicted proteins | sample FrelakmetHBP12HB_FD_187147 | JGI IMG/M metagenome (GOLD analysis project Ga0209777, IMG submission 187147) | Freshwater lake sediment microbial communities from the University of Notre Dame, USA, for methane emissions studies -HBP12 HB (SPAdes)... | ecosystem: Environmental > Aquatic >... | reverse complement strand
ACGCCAGATTACTGGTATTGTAAGCATAGATTTTGCCGTTATACCCGGCGACATAAACGAGGTTATCAGAGACCACCGGCGTGCCGTAAATTTGCACGCTGGGTGTTCCGCCACCACAGCCGATACTCGATGCCGAGCACCCGAACAGTCCAGATTGAGCCTGGGCTTTGAGCGGTTCAGCCGGTAAAAGGCTATTATCTGAAAGGTTTATAGTTACCAGCCGGCCATTATTGGCGCCGACGTAGAGAATACCGTTAGCCACCGTCCCGCCGGACCAGCCTACCGGCGTAATGCCCCTGACACAGCTTAAGCCTAACAGGCCGATAGCGAGAATTATCACTACCAGCGTTGTTATCAGGCCTATTTTCATCTTATTCAGTTTCACCATATTCTCCACTAAAAGGTCAGTTGAATTTATTATATCTTAGTCAATATTGTCAAATAATCAACGTGTCACGGCACAGGGTCATAGCCGCCAGGATTCAACGGATGGCAGCGGGCAATCCGCCTGATGCCCAGTATTGTTCCCTTAAATATCCCGAATTTTTCAATGGCTTCCGAGGTATATTCAGAACACGTAGGCGTAAAGCGACAGGCCGGAGGCATCACCCGCGACCAGGTTGCCTGATACAACTTAATTAGTCCCCGCGCTAAAGCCTTCATTTTCCCCTGTAACCAATCCGGCCCGGACTAACAATTTCCTGACCGATTGGCTTAAATCCATAAAACTTGCAGCGGGCGCGGGATTACGGGCGATGATGATGATATCCCAACCCGGCTGCACCGGTATTTTTCTGATTATCTCCCGCAGCCGCCGTTTCACCCGATTTCTTACTACAGCGTTCCCTACACGCCGGCTGACGACAAATCCGAACTGCGATGAACCGAGTCCGTTAGCTAAAGCCCTGACGACGACTTCTTTGCTTGCCCAGGACTTCCCTTCATCATAAACCAGACTGAACTGTATTTTCCTGATGAGAAATTGCTCTCCCTTCACGGCTGCTCCATCCGGTCCGGTTTCAGAGACTGCTAGACAACGGTTAATTTCTTCCGCCCTTTAATTCTTCTGGCTTTAAGAACGTCCCTGCCGCCGCGCGTGCTCATTCTCTTCATAAAACCGTGTTCACGCTTTCTGGGAATACTCTTAGGTTGATAGGTTCTTTTCGGCACTTTAACTCCCTGCTATTTACTGACCGTTAGATGAGGAAATGATGGAAAGATAAAACGATTCAGTGTTAATAATATACTAACTCGTTACCCCCGTTTTGCGGACCTGAGCCGCGACAAACGGCAACAAAGCCAGATGCCTCGCCCTCTTTATGGCGATAGCTAGGGCACGCTGGTGTTTGGCACAGGCACCGCTCTTCCGGCGCGGTGAGATTTTACCTCTATCCGATATGTAAGGTCGCAGCTTGGCAGGGTCCTTGTAGTCAATATATAAGACTTTATCCCGGCAAAAGAAGCATACCTTACGCTTGGGTATATACTTACCCCTGGTCGGTCTCCTGGTCCTGTTGTCTCTAGGTTGTGTCATTATTTCCCCTATTTAAATTAAGATTTTTCAATTTTACTAAAACGGCAGGTCTTCTGGCTCCATATCCCCGCTGGCGGCATCTTCTCCCTTTTCGTCCGGAGAACCGGCAGCGCCCTTCTTATCCAGGAAGATTACCCGGTTGGCAATCACTTCTGCCTTGGTATGCTGCTGGCCGTCTTGCCCTTCCCAGCTCCTGGTATGTATCCTGCCCTCGGCATATACCAGTTTGCCTTTAGCCAGGAATTGATTACACTGTTCCGCCAACCTGTTCCAGGCGACAACATTGAACCATTCCGTTTCCTGGCGGCGTTCACCTTCAGGTGAAGTGTAAACCCAGTTGGTGGCTACTGAAAAAGATGTAACCGGCTTTCCGTTGGGGGTAAAACGCATTTCCGGTTCGTTACCGACATTCCCTATTATGGTTACTTTGTTCAAACTCGGCATCGCCGCATCACCTCCCCGGTAAAACTCATGAGCTTTCTACCCTTTTAGCTAACGTTCGACTTTTATCAGCAGATGCCTGATTATATCTTCTGACATTCGCAGGTTAGCGTCGAGCTCTTTGCATCGCGCCGGGCCCATTTTGAACTTGGTCAGTACGTAATTACCTTCCTGAAAGTGCTTGATAGGATAGGCAAGCTTTTTCTTGCCCCACTTGTCAACCCCATCAATAACACCTTCTTTTCCGGTAATGAACTGGCTGATATCATTTACCCTGGTTTCCAAAACATCATCGGCAATTTCAGGACTGACGATGTATACCAGTTCGTACTCATGTAACCTGGTGTCTACTATTTTCTGTTCTCTCTTCTTTTTCGCCACTGTCCAATCCCTTAACGAATTTTACGTTATTATAACATAAATTTAGTATGGAGACAACAATGCCGCTGCGGCGGTCTTGCGCATTACAGCTTGGCCGGCGAGTCTACTTGATTTAAGCCGCAAGACAAAGGATTATCTTGACACAATATCCCGCCTTTGCTAGACTCTAAAAGAACGAAGAGCCGCGCTCTACAAACGGCATTCTTTATTCCGGCCCCGTGGTGTAGCGGTCTAACATGCCACCCTGTCATGTTGTATTCCCCGCCCCCTGTACTAATGGTCGCCGTCCGAAAGGTCCCCGTGGTGGTAACCGTTCTTAATGTACCTGAAATCGCTTTTGCAATCGACATAGTCTTATCCAATTCCGGAATACGTAGCATGATTTGAGTGGCCAGAGGTAACTCCAACGAGAAGGCCTACCGTTTGGTCGGATTGGGCATGCTCAGTTCCTTTTGAAGCCTTTCTATTTCCTTCTCCGGGATCAGCGTGCGCCCACCGACCTTTACCGCCAGGATTTTACCGTCACGGAGCCACCGCCAGATGGTAGCCTCGCCTTTACCCAGGAGCTTCGCCGTTTCCTCCGGCCCATAAGCATCGGTTTCAGCCTCAACCATGAGAGTTACTTTTGCCATTCGCTCACTCCGCACAATGATACCCTAGTCTATCACACGCTGCCTATGGGTTGTCAAGGGCAACCACACTATCTCCACAGGCTGAGGATTACACGCCTATTATTGACACTCACTGCCGCTAAGGGTAGAATTTCAGTAATTTGACAGAGACAAGAAATGAGTTAAAGAATACAAATGGATAGAGATAGAGTAGATATTCTATTAAAAGAATATGAAATTTGTCAGAAAGAAAGCGACGGCAGTGCAAGAAATTATTGGACGACTTTCGGTATATTCACCTCTTTGAGCACAGCCGTAATAGGAGGGGTCATAGCAGTTAGTATAAAATCAGAAAATAATACCCTTTCTCCTGTATGGTTAGGATTCCTATTAATTTTTAGTTTCATTGTTTTTGCGGTACTCTATTTCTTGTATTCATGGTTTAAACGAGTAACCCATTTTATCGGTGCTAACACTCGTAGGATGCGTGAAATAGAAGATGAACTTGGGATGAATCGAAGCATTAGAATATGGATTTTAGATCATTGGGATGAATTGTGTGAACGGCATAATAATAATTTACCTTTGAAAATTGTTAAAAATGACATAAGCAAATATTTAATAGAAGTACCAAATACACTTGAATTTATTTCTGAGAATGAAAAGGTTGAATTGTCCAAGTTTAAAACTTCTATACCCAAGAAATACAGACCGCCAAGAACAGGATTTGACTTGTTATCAGGATTATTCCCTCAATTATTCGCGTGGTGGGCAATAATAATATTATTTACGGTAGGATTGCTTATCTATAATTGTCTTAACTAAGCTACCCTCACTCTTGGTCTTCAAGGCTTACCCAGCCGCGTTTTAACGCCTGCAGCACCGCCTCAGTACGAGAGCCAACGCTCATCTTGTCGAAAATGTTCATGAGGTGGCCTTTGACCGTACGCTCTGTGAGGCCAAGGTAACCGGCAATGTCGCGGTTGCTCATTCCTTTGGCCGCCAGCTTTAGCACCTCGATTTCCCGCTGCGTGAGGTGTTCAGCGGCATTCACTAGGACCGGTAGGTGAGCGGCTCGCTTCAAGAGTTTCTGCGCCAGTGCCACGTTACAGACAAATTCTCCGGCGCGGACCGAGCGGATGGCCTGCACTAGTTCCTCCCCGTAGGCGCTCTTCAACAGGTAGCCACCGGCCCCGGCGGCAACAAGCCCGATAATGTATTCCTCCTCCTCAGAGCTAGTCAAAATAAGAACGGCGGCCTGGGGATGCTCCGCCTTGACTCGCCTGGTAGCTTCCACACCGTCCAGCTTGGGCATGCGTGCTTCCATTACGACTACGTCCGGTTTGAGCTCGCTGGCCAGCCTGACTGCCTCCAGACCGTTATCTGCCTCACCAACCACTTCAAAGTCCACCTCACGCTCCAAAAGCTGCCGTATACCCTGCCGCACCATGTGATGGTCATCGGCAAGAAGTATTCTGGTCCTTTCTCTTGTTTCCCTCGACACGTTCCCCTCCCATCACCCTGAGGAGGGGCAGAAGCTCCAATCATTACTGCCTCCTGATGGCTTTGTAGGTCATTTGCTAGGGCGAGCCTGGAGAGCATTTCCTCAGCACGGCTATCACTCGTCCCTGCACTTGAACCTTGTCGGCGTCGGCGTAGATAGGAGCCACGCTTCGGTTCGCCGGTTGGAGGCGGATGCGCCCCGGCTCACGGTACAGCCCTCTTTTCCCCTAGTAAAAAGGCAAAAAGTACCCCTATTTTTAAGATACCCGCACCGGGTGTCCCTATCAATCACCCAAAAGTCCCTTTTGAGATGAGGGAATAGTCATGCTACTACCCCGAACTGGCTCAGGAATTGGTAGAGGCATAGCCCCTCACTTAACAATAAATGCTTTTGTTGAGCGACCTCTGCACGGTATTTGACCAGCTGCAGTCAAGGCCCAGTGGCATTGCCCAATCGTAAGCCTTGATTGCACCTCTTGGCTTTTTGTTACTAGTACTTTATCAGTTCCTTGCGCGGTCGCAAAATAGTCAAACAGGGAGATAACTGACGATTTACATTCCTAGCTAATCTGACAAATGTCTTGTAATCCACAAACGAAAGCTTTAAAACTTGGCGACGTATTCCTTTCAGGTAACATATGCATAGCGATGTTTTTCGCTACTTCCCTCTTTGGTAGTCCTGCTGTAAAAATCCGATAACGCTTGAACTCTCTTTCCAATGCTTCATAGGTACCTCCACCTATTGCATCAGGATTTCGATATTTTGATTTGTTAACTAACCCTACAGGTATCCGGGGATAAGCTCTGTTCATTGCGTATATGTCGCCCCAAAACCACGCTTCAAGTTCTTTTACGACTATGCGATTCATTATGTGGCAAGACGCACAATTGTCTGTCTTGGTCGTTAATCCTACGCTATGTGCAATGCAATCTAATTTTCTTTTCAGAGCAAGACAACTACCCTCGTCAGCATCTATCAGCACCACAATACGCATATTTTCATTGATATAGTGACGGTATCCACGCAACCTATTCGGGAGTTTTTTTAGTAGATCGGGCTTCCCATTAAAGGGATGGACTACAAATGAGTGTGTTCGACCAAGGATACGCCTGACTATTATATCGAGGGCTTCCTTCGCCGATGGTTCTTCAACTAATATCTCAAGATGCATACCAAATTATAATCCGGGCAATCTCGGTTTATACCATCCACCTTGTTTAATAGTAGGATCACCAACTCCAAAATACCCCTCCATCCAAAGAGATCCCAATTTCCCACCTTCTTTGTTCATCTCACACATTTCTGGTATATTTTGGGCTCTTACGACTCGGGTATATCCGTCTTTCTCTCTATATACAATCCATAATTCTTCAAGATATATTTCATTGACGAGTTCTGGGGAATGTGTCGTGATAAACAATTGACTCTTTTCAGATGCCTTTCTGAACTCTTCCATTAGCCCGCCTAATAATCGGGGATGAAAATAATTCTCCGGCTCTTCGATACCGATTAATTGAGGAGGCTTGATATCATAAATAATTATAAGATAGGCGAGCATTTTTAAGGTTCCATCTGAAACCCACCTCGAAATTATAGGTTTATCGAATGGAGTATCTTGAATTTGAAGAAGAAGTCTGCCATCCGGCATTATTTCGGTAATCACATTCTCCAACTGCGGTACCCTCTGGGATAACACTTGGATAATCTGGCGTAGACGGTCTGGATATCTTTCCTGCAGATATTGAATTACATTTGGAAGATTGTCACCAGAATCCGATAACCGCTCCCTTGGCCCAGTCTCTGTAACACTCCACATGTTTCGTGGTGCTATTGCAGACAGATACCACTCAATAATAAACCTACGTAACATAGTGACACGTGGGTGTTTTCTAAGCTGCCCTAAGGTATTCACAGCTATCATTTCTGGAGATTCTAAGTTTTCGGTAATGCGCTGGTCTTGTAAATCAGGCTTCTCACCCGATATCACATCGCCACTACCGTTTCTAAAATTTAGAAAACGAAATGGTTGCCCTCGTTGTCCTCTTCGCCATTGCAACCATTCCTCTGATACTACCGGTCTGATACCGTCTTCTTCATCAATTGATAAATGATAGGTAATAATTGGTTCACTTTCCTTTTCCCGATATCTTATCTCGAACTCGATTGGACCATTTGAATTTCGAGAACGAAGATCCTTGAAACGCCCTCTTTTATCCCATGCTGATCTTAATCCTGTCGAAAAGCATTCAGCTAGAAACGCAAAACTGTCAAGAATAGTAGATTTCCCACTCCCATTGGGTCCATTTAATACTGTCAATGGTGAAAGACTTTTCATTCTGAGATCTAACAGAGCTCTATAATTCTTGACAGCGAATTCTTCAATTATAGGAACATCGCGATGCATATCCCTAGGCATATTTACCTCCTAAGGGCGTAGAAAACATAAGGAACCGAATTTCTTTACACACTATACTATATAAATACCAATAATGCATCCGCCTGACCTGCCCCCATAAAGGATACCACTTATGGAGTTAGGGTTACCGGTATTCTAACCTCAGGAACAGGTGGCCGGTATCCCAATGGGGTATGTGTCTCATCTTCATTATTTTCCTCATTACACATTCTGACGGAATGAGACCTGACACACAGTTCGAGTCCCCTTCGGCCCACCGTTACGTTCAAAAGGTAAAACTTTCGAGAAGACGTTCCCACTCGTATTCTGACATCGGTTCGAATCCCTCTGGCTGGGCCATTCGGAACAGTCCCCGAACTTCTGTTTGAGAAAAAGCAGCTTATTCCAGACCTGCAGCGGTTGCTCGTCAACAATCAAGAACGGCAATGCCAAAATGATTAAGCTTCTCTGGTTCCCCATAAGGAACGATTGTCTGCTTCTCAAAGTAGACGTCATATCTCTGTATTCCTTGGGGAGTTCTACCTGCTGGAACCAGCCTGGCAAGAAGTCCTTCTGCGCGTAGTCTATTTCTGTCTTTCCTAAGCAACACAACTTTACAGCCCGTGGGAAGTTTACTTACGTCTTTTGGGAAAATTGCATAACCTTTCCCTATGCCAGTCTTAAGATACGTTTCAAAGCTATTTGGAGTTCCCGGTTTGCCCTTACTATAAGGTGCATGAATAACAAGCGTTGGCATTCTTTCCCCCTTGGTGAAGGCTGATCTGCCTAACAAAACCCATTTTTCACTATCTGAGCTTGACATTTGCCATACTCCGCCCAGGTTAAGTTACCACCAGATCTGAAATTCAGCATCCTTCCGGTAAGGTCCCGAATAGTTATCAATTCAAGCGGCTTAACGTATCGCCGTAGCGATGAAGGATCAAAAGTTATCACGGCCTCATATGGTTTACCCGTCACGGGGCTTTTCTCGCGACCAGAATATGGTTTGAATTCTTTCACTATACCTTCGCCAACCGTCCTCTTGTCTTTCATAAAGAGACAAATTGAACCCGGACATAAATCTTTGACCTTGCGAACAGAGGCAATAAGATAAATACCGTCCGTTTTCAATTCTTTACCTATCCACTCTGAGAGTTTACCGGCATCTTTAAACTCTTCGGGACTATGAGGAAGCACTTTGACCACTGGTTCTACCATTTAGCATCTCCTTTCTGCCCTAGTTTGATTTCGCCGGCCGTATCCACAGACATTGACCAGGAGACATGGTTGTACAGCTATCACAATTCTCCCTAAAACATTGACAATTATAGGGCGAAATGTTAGGCTTTTGTCAAGTTAGTAGCGATAGAGGGGACGATGGCGTTCAAACAAAAAAGAAAAATCGTTAGGTATGGTAAGAGTTCGAGCGGGATAATCCTCCCACGAGAATGGCTAGATTATTATGGCTTAGCCAAAGGTGATGAACTCATCATTTTGGGGGATGAATTGCTGATTGTTGCTCCAAAGCAGCTTGAGCATAAGGCCCGAGCAATTATAGAGAAGTCCAGAAATAATGAGAAGTAAATGAGGAAGCCTCTCCGTTTCCGATTTTTATAAAATTACGGATGGGAAAAGAAACCGTCAAGGAATTAATATGGTTCAAGGTCACAGAATAGATACCGCTCCAATTAACAACTCCATTGTTCTACCCTTTACAAAATCGTTCTCCGGACATGAGACCTTTGCTTTTCGTTACTCTTGGCTTAAGAAAGGCGTAGATTTGCTCACAAAAGACGCTGAGGTTTTTCAGCACGCAGAAGCCGGCGTGCGCTTTGGGGTTGGCAAGAATATGGTAAGGTCCATTCGCCACTGGTGCTTAGCTGCCCGTGTTGCCGAGGAAGAACCTGGATCACGATCAAGGCTTTTGCGCCCGACTGAACTGGGAAGAAGATTGCTTAGCGACAACGGCTGGGATCCGTTTCTTGAGGATGATGCTACTTTATGGCTTATTCATTGGAATCTGGCGAGTTCAGGGACTCGCGCAGCTACTTGGTATTGGGCTTTTAGTCAGTTCCAAGAATATGCGTTTACAAAAACAATAATGACTGAATCCCTGGCAAGGGACATCCAGTCGATAGGATGGTCCAACGTTTCTTCGTCGACATTAAAACGAGACGTAGATTGTTTTGTTCAAACTTACCTCTCTCGTAAATCAGAAAAGGTGGGCATTGATGATATTATTGAATGTCCACTAACTAGTCTGAATATTCTCATACAGGAACCAGACAGTGAAAGGCTACGTTTCAGAGTTGGCCCAAAAGAATCTTTGCCACCTGCTATTTTTGCCTATGCGCTCATCCAATTTTGGAACCTGACCAATCATGATAAGCGAACCTTAGAACTTAGAGAGATATTGCGGTCTCAAGGCAGTCCGGGACTCATTTTCAAACTTGATCAGGAGACAGCACTTAGTTATCTCGATAGACTTAAAGAAGTGACTTCGGGTCTTATGCTTTTTGAAGATACACCGTTGGTTAGGCGCATAGTGAAGCTTGATGGTCTTCCAAGCGACCCCACATTCTTGCTGGAGAAATACTATGGCGGTAAATGATACGGCGGTCTCTGAGCTCACATCGCTAAGTCCTCAATTTTTGAGGTCTGTTCATCTTGAGCGTGATTTTCATGCTAAAGATGCCGCTGATAGTTACCTAATAACCCGTAGTTCACGTATAGCGCTTTCTTTACTCGCTAGAGGAGTAGCAGACCCGTCCTATCGCGCTCAACTAATATCGGGACCTTACGGAGCTGGCAAATCTGCTTTAGCTATGTATTTTGCAAGATTACTCGACAAAGACAAGGCGTCCTACAACGGATTCCGGAAAAAACAGCTCGGTTGTCTTGGCGAAATTGGTGTTGAATTCATTCCTCGTGATCAGCAAGGGTATCTTTCAATCTTAGCTACTGGCACAAGAGAAAGTTTATCAGAATGCCTGATAAATAGCGTAAAGCACTCTCTTAAGGCATCCGGACATCAGGATCTGGTGAAAAAACTCTTCAAGGAAAACATCCCTAATAATTCCTATAACACTAGGCAAATTGTACAACTATTCGAAGATTTGGCGAAGCTCGCGGTAGCAAAAGGTGCATTGGGTGTAATCGTTATCATAGACGAGCTCGGAAAACTTCTAGAACATGCTGCACTTCAACCCGAAGATAGCGATCTTCACCTCCTGCAGGAAATGGCGGAAGCTGCATCACGAAGCCATGAGCATCCCTTTTGGTTCATTACTATTCTCCAACAAGATTTTTCGTATTATGCATCCCGGTTAGGTAAGAGGCACCAGAGAGAGTGGTCTAAGGTGCAACAACGCTTCTTCGACGTTCCGTGCACACTCGATGATACGGATGCGTTTCAGTTAATGGCTGCTGCTCTTAATAGCTCGGCAAATCCGCTAACTGGTCGCAATAGACATATCCGGAGCGTAGCAAAAGCCTGTGCAAAGTTGGCGCCGAAAGGGTCGGGAACCGATTTTCTAACTTGGTGCACCTCTTCTTACCCGATACATCCAACGTCATTGGTGGTGATCCCAGGACTATTCAGGCGCTATGGCCAAAACGAACGTTCATTATTCTCTTTCCTCTCAGCAAACGAGGCTTTTTCACTTCATGAATGGTCTATAAACCATAGATTTAGAGAAGATGACCCTCCCTTTATACGTATTCCTCAGTTGTTTGATTATACATCCTATACTCTTATCGGCGGTCGACCAAATCCATATTCAGTTCGTGCATGGGCGGAAGTTGAAGATGCACTTAGTAGACTAGGGGAAGCCTCCCAAATCGAGATTGACGTTCTCAAAACCATTGGTTTGCTTGGTCTCCTTGGAGATGCTTCTCCACTTTCTGCATCAAAAGAAGTGCTAAGGCTATCGCTTGAATCTCCGGGCTTTTCTAACGAGCAGATTGACAATGCCGTGAAATCACTTGAGACAAAAAAGCTGATCGTGTTCCGTAGATTTCGAAATGCCTATCGGTTATGGGAAGGTAGCGACATAGACATAGGAGACCGTCTATCAGAAGCCTATCAGTCTTTACCACTTCAATCAGCGTCATTATCTGTAGCACGAGATCTATGTCCCTCTGTACCGGTTGTGGCACGTCGGCATTCTTTTCATACTGGTATGCTCAGATTTTTCTCAATTGTGCCCAGCAGTAAAGATGCTTTACAAATAACTAGTCATATAAAAAGCGATTGCGATGGCTGTGTGATCCAGTGCTTGGTTGGTACTGATGAAGAAGCAAAAATAGTAGCATCGGTCGCCAAGCAATTAAAGGATCCTTCAATAATCGTGATAATCGGCAAAGAGAGTGATGAACTTGCCGAGTCAGCAAGGGATGTAGCGGCTCTCGACTGGGTGAAAAAAAACACACCTTCTCTTGCTTCAGATCGTGTTGCTCGTCAGGAGTTGAGCGAACGTCGTTTAGAAGCTGAGATAGCTTTCCGTTCAGAATGGAGCCACATATTCGAGCCAGGCCAGACAACATTCAAGTGTTACTGGTCTGGAAAAGAGTACCTTGGCTTTACAAAGCGAGCCTTTGCATCTTTATTGTCCGAGGCTTGTGATGCTACTTTCCCTTATTCTCCGGTGGTGAAGAATGAACTGATTAATCGCCGTACTCTGTCGTCCGCAGGAGCAGCAGCCAGGCACAACCTCATGGAAGCTATGATTTCTAATCTAGAGATACCAGGACTGGGCATTACCGGTTATCCGCCCGAAAGAAGTATATACGAGTCTCTTCTGATTCAGAGTGGTATTCATAGGAAAACACGGAATAAGAAATGGTCGTTTGGAAGACCAAAAGAATCGGACCCTGGTTTAGTAAAAGCATGGGAATATATCATTGGGAATATTGGATCAGAAGAACTAAAGCCAAAATCAGTAGCAGACTTATTTAAAGAAATGAGTAGCCCGCCTTATGGGTTGGCAAACGGGTTCTTGCCAGTTCTTTTATGTGCCTTTCTTTTGTCGAGAAGCTCCACGGTCGCTATATATGAAGATGGTATTTTCATCCCCGATCTTTCAATTGCGGTCATGGACAGGCTCGTACGCAGGCCTGAACATTTCTCAGTATTATCATTCAGTCTTGATGGGGAAAGGTCTACGGTAGTTAGTCGCTTTGCACGAGGATTCGGAGTGGACAACGGAGTATTGCCGGTGGTCAGATCCCTTTATACACGGATTCACGCCCTTCCTCAATACACTCTTGTCTCTAAGAATCTGTCTGCTGAGGCAATTGCCGTTCGCGATGCCATTTCAAAAGCTAAAAGCCCAGAACGTTTACTATTTGTTGACTTGCCAGTTTCCTTGAATTGTGAGCCGTTCGACCTTGAGCCGAACGCCTCATTGAATGCAGACAAGGTTGATCAGTTCTTTAACTCTTTGAATAGGACCTTTTCAGAACTCCTTAATTGCTACCACGCCCTCTTAAAGCGCATCGAAAAAGGAGTGCTGATCATGTTTGATATTCCCAGCAATAAAGATGAATGGCGCACTATAGTATCTGCTAGAGCTTCGAATTTGCATAACTCGGTTGTTGACTCAAGGTTACGCTCAATCTTGTTGAGAGCTCGCGACACTCAACTTGGTGAGGAGGAATATCTGGAATCCGTAGGAGCGGGAATCATTGACCAAACACCGAATCGATGGAGCAAGATTGATGAAGACAATTTTGCTCGACTTGTGCCGGAATTGGCGTCTAAGATGCGAATAGTCGAATCGACGCAAAGCTTAAACTCGATTCTAGAGCGGGATGAAGACGGTTACCTAATAACAATGAACGATCGTCGTGGGGAGATTTTACACCGGGTAATACGCTATTCGCTTTCGGAACAACAACAAATTCAAAGAATTGCTAGTTTGCTCGAGCAACAAAGTGATATTCAAGCCGACCGTAGAATTCTACTTGCAGCTTTAATAGAATCAGCACGCAGGATTATGATGAACGAAGAGGAGAACAAAAATGACGAATAGAGTGCGTCATATACTCTCGATATCAGGCGGAAAGGACAGCGCTGCGCTGGCGATTTATCTGCGTGAAAAGATACCTGAGTTGGAGTACCTTTTTTATGATACAGGAAAGGAACTTCCTGAGACTTATGAATACCTGAATAAAATAGAAAACTATTTAGGCAAACGCATAGTGCGCTTAAACTCTGAGTATGACTTTGACCACTGGCTGAACGTTTTTGGGGGTTTTCTCCCGTCGGCTCGTATGCGATGGTGTACGAAACTACTAAAGCTTAGGCCTTTTGAATATTATTGTGGTGACGACTTCGTATATTCTTATATCGGACTTCGAGCCGATGAAGAGCGTGAAGGATACCTTTCAACAAAAGAGAACATTAAACCCATTTATCCCTTCAAAGAATCTGGAATTTGTTATCCTGACGTTGTTCAAATCTTAACTGAGGCTGGTATTGGTCTTCCATCATATTACTCGTGGCGTTCTCGGTCGGGTTGTTATTTTTGCTTCTTTCAACAGAAAATCGAATGGGTGGGTTTGTTAGAAACACACCCTGACAGTTTTTGGGAAGCAAGCAAATATGAGAAGGTGGATTCGTCTACGGGGAAACGTTTCACTTGGTGTGGTAACGAGAGTCTAAAAGAATTGGCGTGCCCTGAAAGGATAAAGGAAATAAAGGCGGAACATCAAGAACGCATGGAGCGTAACGCGACTAAAGCTAAAGGTGGAAGGCTAATTGAGCTTTTGGAAAATGACGATGTCGGACCGAAGGCTTGCTTGATTTGCACTCTATAGTGAAAAGCGACGGCAGTCACTCCGTCTAGGGGCGATTCCCGAAGAAGAGAGGAATAATGAGTAGACCATCTGATATTTTTGAACGTGTGAGCTTTGAGGGGGAACCAAGAGTCCACTCGAATCCGTTTGTGTCGTACTTGAATTCCCTTCATTGCAGGGATTCCGGCGGGGAGAATGCGCTCGCTGAAGCTCAGGCATGCAATCCTCTTTTCAACCATATCCAGGTCCGCAATCCGCTAGTCGATACAATTGGTGACTGCCTGCGTGGGTCTGAGCCCCGACATATCATTCTGACAGGCCATGCCGGAGATGGCAAATCGACAATCGCTTTGGAGCTTTATAAGGATCTATGCGGACTGCCATTCAATCAACCTTTGAAGCAACCCATGGGCCGACGAGAAGACATGGCAATGTCAAGCGGTCGCCTGGCGAGCGTCGTCAAGGACCTGAGCGAGTGGGGGGATGATGATCGTTTGGCGCTATTGGAAGAGATCCTCAAGGGTGAGAGGCGTTTCCTATTGGTATCAAATACTGGAACGCTGCTAAATCTATTCTGCGAATACGGTGATCAGTATCTGGCCAAGTCCAAAGGGGAGACCGAATCCGCATTGTTGGGAGCTATCAGTTCTGAGCAGTGCTATGACCTCAATTTCGGTGGATGCCATTTTGCTGTATACAATCTAGCTTTGCTGGACAATCTTTCCACCGCCCGTCGGATACTCGATCGAATGCTAAACCCCGAAAACTGGTCGGCATGCGCAGGGAGCGATTGCCATACTCATTGCCCCATTTATCGAAATGTCTCTCTTATGCACGAACACCAGGATCCAGTGCTGACCCGGTTGTTCCTGGCCTATCGTAGAATGTACGCGTACGGGACCCGGCTGACTCTGCGACAATTGACGGCACACCTAGCATATATCCTTACATCTGGCTTGGAGTGTGGGGGTATATTTGCATTGAGCCAACGAATTGACAAGCCTCTGATGTCGGAATTCATGTTCTACAACCGTTTCTTTGGTGACAATGGAATGTCGAAAGACATCCCTGCGATGCAGTTGAAGGCCGTGAAGGAAATTCGCAGGCAAGGCTTCGGAGAGCGCCCCTGTCCAACTTGGGAAAGGCGTTTGTGGCTCCTGACCCGAGATGAGAATCTGCCCTTAGGGATTCCTGTCCTGGAGGATGAGTTCGACAAGCTGCGGCATTCTGGGTCTGGTGAATGGAAAGCTGAGGACGTGAACCTTTCACCGGACCAAGCCCGCGAACAGGTGCGACGGATGCTGTATTTCCTTTACATATTTCAGGCAGGAGATGAGTTCTTTATTCGGCAGTTCCTTGCCTCGCCTGCAATCTTAAAGTGGTGGTCATGGCAGTCGGAAGAAGCGCGGTTATCACTGGACGAAAACGAGGCCTTCAAGCAGCGCGTCTTTCATGTCCTCCAAGAACAGTTTACAGGGGTGAGATTGCCCGAGAGTGCAGGTGGCGATCAAAGGCTGTACATTACACTAAATCGTCACAAGCAAGATATAAGACAGAGCGCACAAGTAGTGATTGCGCAGGTGGATTTTGGGAGCGAGTTCTCATTAGAGCTGACAGGCGTCGAAGATGAATGGGGTGGAACGCGAAAGGACTTGCGACTTGTAGGGCGAGGGCGTCTTGGCGAGGTCACGATGTGGCTAACCCTTCCGTTCCTGGATTATGTTCTGATGCGTCACGGCGGCGAGGCAGCGGAAGCTTTGCAGGCTGCCTACGTGGCGCGACTGGAGCGGCTAAAAGCGCAGTTGATAAATCTTGGTGACAAGACACGAGGGGATGATGTCTTGCTGGTAAGACTGCGCACCAACCATACCTTCGTTCGCCAGGTCTACGCAGTACATGGTGATCGGCTGGAGGTGGCCAATGCCTAGTTCATTTCCTGTAGGGGTCATTAGTACTGGAAAAGAAGATCGTAACCCGGCCATCCAGCTCTTTGGTCGCCGCTTCTTTTCCGATCAGACGACGATCGAACTTCTGGTAGAGTTTCTCCTAGTCGCTGTCTCCCGAAAGCGGGTAGACCAGGAGTTTGACACTCCTTTGCCGTCATACGAGGTGATAAAGCACTGGCCTATGCGCGGAGAACTCAGCTACGCCCCAAAAGCGCGACTCAACCTGAAACTATTCTCCTTCCTGAGTGCATCGAAGTTGGATACGCGACATCAGACACACCGGGACCATTTGAAAGAGCTCTACGGCTTGATGAGAGACCGAATTGAAGTCAGAGAAGACAACAAGGATAGTGTGCTCAGGACGTTGGAGAACCTGTTCTTGGGTTTCCAAGGGGCTGGTTCTCAACGGACCTGGTGTGCGCAGAGCTTTGTTCCGATTTGTAGTGGTCTTATCTCGGGTGAAAGCATTTGGCAGCAATCAAAAGCCCGTGATGTGGAGGACTGGCAGGAAGCCCTGAACTACTTTGCCCGTAACCAGTGGTTGTTCCTTGCTAGAGGCGGGGAGGTCTTGTATCTCCAGATCTGTAATGCACTTGGGCAAACGCCGGAAGCTGTGGTGGCATGGGCGCAACAAACCGGACTAACGGATAGTTTGACCAGGGATGAACTCAATCCAATCTGGTTGCATAGGCAGTTGAACGCGGGCCTAACGAAGTTGATGGAAGAGTGTCCCAGCACAGTATCTAATCTGGCTGAGTTCGTCGATAGCGGCGTAGAGAAAGAAACCTCTCAGCGGACCGATACGGACTATGGTGAACTACGATACACTGCTTGTGGCTGGTGTCCCCGGCAGAGCTGGCCAGAAGGGTATCTGTTTGCGGTCGAGATGCAGCGGATTTGTCAGGCGGAAATTGACCTCATGGAGCGCCTCGATCTTCTGGAACTTGCCTGTGCCATGCAAGTGCTGAGAAGTCTAGCTACGCAAGCGGCACGCTACGCGTCTCCGCCCGTCGATGGGCTATCTCCCGCTTATCGCTTGGCAATTTCGGACCCGGCGGGGGAGAATGAAGCCGTACGGCAGGTGTCGAAGGCATCAGTACAGTCAGTGGAGAAGATGATCTATGATGCGTTGCGGCATAAAGATATTGAGAGTCGCATACCTAAACCGGAACGGGAAAAACTCTACCGGGAAGCGGATCGCAGGTACGGTCACAAGCTGTTTGTTACCATCGCGAAGCGAATCGGCTTGATTACCCCACGTCGCGGCGGTGGTATGCGCTTTGTACTTAATGAAAGATTGCTGCGCTTGCTCGTGGTTACACTCATCCCATCCGGAAGGCTCACCTACGACAGTTTCAAACGCTTGGCTGAAGCGCACTATGGACTGGCGTTAGATGAGCCCTCGCTCGGCCGAGCCAGCAAATGGGCGACCGGCGTCAAGATTGAGTCATTTGAGGAACCTACCGACGAGTGGTTTCAGAACATGCTTGAAGCTGCGGGAGTGCTACGGCGCCTCTCAGACTCATGTTCCCTTGTCGAAAACCTGGCAAGCCATGGCAAAGAAGGAGCCTGATGTGAACTACTTCGCTGATTCGGCTGCTGAATATATCATAACGCAGATGGATAGTCTCGGCAAAGCTGGCGGACAATCCCGCTTGCTGATGATGGTGCCCTCGCTTCCTGCCAAGGTAACTCTTGACCTAGGAAAGAGACTAGACAGTATTTGCATACAGAATGGTCGGTGGGAACTGGTTTTCAAGGTTGCCAAGAGCCTAGCAACCGAGTGGCCAGTGTCGCCAGAATTGCAGCAGATGGAGAACCGCAATTGGATTGACCACCTGGGTAATCTCACTAGTTACAGGAATTCGGCGGCTGTGGGCATAGGCAAGTTGGGGATGGTGGTCCTCATAGGAACGGACAAGGTGACAGATTCTTCTGGTCTGGCCGACTTCCATCGTTGCAGCATTGATACCATTTGGCGCGAACAGCTTGACGGGAGTTTCGGCCAGTGGGTAAGAAAACGGCTTGAGGCTGCGAGTGTCGCGTACGACGAAGACACAATCGCACACTTCGACGACGTCCTAGTTGCCTTGTGCGAACAAGGTCGGGCGGATGTGCTCCAAATCAGTGACCTTCTATGCGACCTGCAATTGGAAAGTCGAGGAGCGCAAAATGGCAATATGGCGGAAGCTATACTCCTCCGTAGCCTGAAACGATTTGACCTACCCAGCTTGGCCGGGTTTACTTTCAAGAAGAAGCGCCTAGCTCCGTACATCGAGAGCGCCGGCCGTTTCTTCTCCTACAACTTGTTCCTAGAAGAGCGGAGTAAGGACAAAGCCCTTGAGGCGATTTCGCTTTTTCTAGGCGAGAAAAGCGAGGAGATCCGCGACAACCGGCTCTTCACTGATGACCAGCGCGGAGTCTATGCCAGTGATAGGGAATTCCTGGATGCGTTGCGTGGTTATGTGGCTCAGGGCGACTACGCCATAGCGCGCCAACTGATGAATAGCGACTTCATAACAATCTGGGATGAGATACTCAAGTTCAAGACAAAGACCCCAAAAGAGCGCAAAGAGACGGTGCGTAAGTTGTCTGGTGGCCTCGTGGAAGTAGTCCTGACCGCGCTCTGGCAAACACTACGCGAATTTCGACGTGAAGTGCAATCGAGTAATCCCGAACTAACAAGAGTGGAGATCAAGTCAGAACGCTTCAAGCACGACTACGAGTGTGAATACGAAGACCATAAGCCATCGGCAGCTGAGGTAGCCCAAGAAGCTATGTCCCACTTGAGGAGACTCGTTGGTGGTATCGACCAGTTTTTCAGCACGCGGACTGAAAAGAGTCCTTTGGATGGATACCTTGACTTATCGCGGGCATATGATGGGCGGACTGTGGCAGTTGAGTGTCAATTACTGAACGAAGAGATAGTTTGCGCTTATGCTCGGACGGCCGAACCGGCACTAGAGTTTAGAATCAGTCTTACCACCGGTGATTCGAAGGAATCGTTCAGTCGCAAGTTTGCCTGGCGATTGCCGGAAACACAAACCTATCGTCTAGCAGAGGAGTTGGTTGCTTGGGCGCGGGACGGTTTGACCAGATCGTCAGACGGATTGTCGTTACCTGTCTTCCACGTGCCCCACTACGAGGAACTCATCAGGGCGAAGGATGATGACGAGATACGGCGCGTCTTGTTGCATTGTACCCGGGACGACGAAGACGGCAAAGCTGTAAACATGCTTACACCGCGGTGGGTTCAGACAAACGACCCTCTTTTGCCATACCTTGAACGATTGGCGCGGGCGTACGGGGTATTTCTGAAAGAGGCGGAATCGCGCGGCCTGCATGCGACCTTCCAGGTCGAAATGCCCGGTCAAAAGAGTGCCTGGGATCAACTTCGTGAGGCATTTGAGCAAGCGGCGGTCGCTTTTGTGGGTGATCATCCGGTGGGACAGGGGAGTCCCATGGCAGCAATGCTGATGCGAGCATTCCTTATCGTCCGGAAGCGACAGGGGATTCACGAAGATACATGGACGTCCGTGGAGTACGAACGGTCCGCTGTAGCCACAGTACTTCACCCTGCCGTCTTAGAAATGCTCGAGGCGAGCATCAAATACTTATTCGCCTGCTTCAACTATGCCGCGGCTCAGGAGTTGACCGCGGAACCGAAGAAATCATTTTCGTTGGAACGCTGGCAGGGGTATCTGGACTTGGCGGCTATCCAAATGCCACTTTCGGGGCTTATCAGCGACGATAATCTGATACTTGACACCAATGCGCGAGGCCAAGAGCTGATTCATCGTTTCGGCTCAGCAGGCGCCGACAACGCGCCACTTTCTACCCGGCTACTGCTACGTTATGAGGGCTTTGATGACGATGACATCCCAGACTCTGAAATGTTTGGGGAGACTCGCGAATCCAGATTGTTAACTCGAACAATGCTTGATTACTTAGATATGCATCCTCATGCTCGCGATGGCATTAGTCTAGCGGTCTACCGGGATCAAGACATACAACCTGTCATTGCAGCCATCCATGATTTCCTGAATGAGTTGGCATCGTCGATTGAACCCGGACGGCAAGTCCTTAGTGAAGTTCGCAGCAAGCCATATTCGGTTGCCGTAACGATATTCACCGAGTCCGACGAAGATGTTGGTGTGTCGCGCTGGCTTGAACAGTGGCAGGAACGCCGTGAGGCGGCTGAGACCGAAGAGAAATTCCGCGCCTACCGCTACTGCCGCTTCTCGGTGGCGCACCGCATGGTGGAACAGGATGAGCATCAGCAGTTCAGGCGAATGATAGCCGATGGTCTGGAAGTAGACATCGCGGTGCTGTACAACTTCATTGGAGCTGGTCGCACTGGCAACGACTTCGAGGCAGTTGGACGGTATGACGTGACGCAACGGACTCTGCGCTTCCCCATATTGGAAAAGGCCTTCTGCGCCATCAATGATCCACATCACGCCTTACAGCGATCGCGCATCATCAGTAACAGGCAGTTCAGATTGGGCGCTTTGCACGCGGAAATCATGGCACGGCTCAAGAACAAGACCGTTCCACCGGGTGTGGAGCATGTTGTTCTGGGTTTCGGCGACTATGCGCCGTGGCAGAAAGTCGTGGACGAACTGCACAAGCGTGCAGAATGGGTGGTGTGCATCGACGCCAATATCGACGAAAGGTTGATCAGACAGCGCAGTGAGCATAATGGTAGCGCCAGAGAGATCATTGGCTTCGGCTCAGGGGTAGGCTTGCATGGTGAGGCAAACTACACGATTTCGACAGAACAGTTTTCGCTTTCCGACATCTCCTTCCGTCTGGAGCAATCTATACGAGAGCTCTATCCTGACTGGCAGGCAAGTGATTCGACAAGGGTTGCCCAAAGCGTTCTTCGTGAGGCGCAAGCACTTTCAGGGCTGTCCCTGGTACGGGCTACTGGTATCGGCACGCACATTCACGATTTCATGGCCTACGCCCTAGCACGTAAGATGCTTGAGGCTGATCCGGGCGGCCTGTGCGACCAGCTTGTTAGCCTTGATGCCTATCAACACTGGTTTGAGGCAGCCGAATCCGCAGAGCGTCCCGACTTGCTTTGGATGATGGCTCGGATCGGAAGCAACGGACGATTGGAACTCAACATGAGGTTGATAGAGTGCAAACTCGGGCAGCAAAGTCAAGATTACTTAGACAAAGCCCAAAGACAAGTCGAGAACGGCCTGCGGGTGCTCATTCCCGCCTTTATGCCAAAGGTGAGCGGTGCTGGTTCCACAGATGACGATCGTCCTGACCAGCGGTACTGGTGGCTGCAGCTTCATAGGCTTATCGCGAGTAGAACGGAAATCACCTACCAACAGCAGCCGGCGGTCTTGGCCGCGCTCGAGCGATTAGCAGATGGCGACTATTCGATCACGTGGAGTGCAGCCATATTTGCTTACTGGACGGATTTGAAATCTGGCGCCGCACAGAAAGCAGGAGAGTTCCAGTTCGCTGAGTGCAACGCCGACCTGACCGCAAACATTTTCACGATCGGAAGCGAATTCGTACGCAAATTGTGCCTTGGTGACAAGCGGTTGAGCGTTGACTGGCCGAAGCGTGAGGCGCTATTTGAAGGGAGTGAAGCAGAGCCTACAATGCTTCGGCAGGGTGAGGATAACAAGGGTGAGGTGGTCGCCCCGGACTTGGTACATGTGCAGGAGCGCGAAGTTCGGGTTCAACCTACAGCGACCGAAGGACCCATACCAGCCGCCCCAGTGAAGATCCCAGACCGCATTCTCCTTGGAAGAGCCGAAAGGGGGAAGCGAAATGTCTATTGGGAGTTTGGACATTCGGAATTGAGCAATCGTCACATACTGATCTTCGGCACATCGGGCATGGGTAAGACGTACGCCATTCAATGCCTGCTCTGCGAGTTAGGAAAAGCTGGACAGAATTCCTTGGTGTTGGACTACACGAATGGGTTTCTGCCCAAGCAGCTGGAACCAGAAACGAAACGCTATCTGAAACCATCCCAGCATATAGTGCGCCAGAACCCGCTGCCGATAAGTCCGTTCAAGCTACAATCTGTCGTTATCGGTGAGGACATCGATGAGATGAAGGAAACTGAGGTGGTCGCTGCTAAACGTATTGCCTCCGTTTTCAAGAAACTGTATGGTACCATTGGTGATCAGCAATACCCCATCCTTATGGACGCTGTCATTACTGGAATTGGACAATACGGCGACGGGCTAACACTCGAGCAGTTCCAGTCGGTCCTAGAGGAGTTTGTCGAAGACGGCAAACACGAAAAAGCAAGGGTTCAGGCCACGCTCAATAAACTCAGACCGTTCATGCTTGAGAATCCATTCTCGAGCACTACGACTGGAATAGGTTGGGACAGACTGTTTAGCGAAGTGGCAAGTAGATGCCACGTTTTTCAATTTGCTGGCATGGACACCACTTCGTCACAACTGGTTGTGGAATTCGTCCTGTGGGATTTGAATGCGTTCGTTCGCGGAGCTGGCAGCAAGAACCTGCCCAAAGTCATAGTACTGGATGAAGTACAGAACCTGGATCTGACCGAAAGCGCTCCTGTTGCCAAATATCTGACCGAAGGACGGAAATTCGGGCTTTCACTAATTTTAGCCACTCAGTCCATGGAGAACCTAAAGGGAGACAAGTTGAGCCGCCTATTCCAAGCTGGTCATAAGCTCTTCTTCCGCCCCTCTGAAAACGAGTTTCAGGAACACGCTAAGCTGATTCAGAACTCTATCGGGGGATCGGTGTCCGAATGGGTAGGGAAGTTGGCCGGCCTGAAAAAAGGGGAATGCTACTCATTGGGGCCTTCTCTAAACACAGTAACAAACGGGTTAGAGCAGATGGCCTTCAAAATCCAGGTGACATCCCTGAGCGAACGTGGCTTTGATGCATGAGAAAACAAAGGCCATACACAATCGACTAGCTCGTAACTTCCACCAGACCTTCGTTCCAGAGCGCCGGTACTTGCATGCAATGTTGAGATTTGCCGCACGCGGTGGCAAAGGCGATATCGAGTCTATGGCGGAAGAAACGGGTATACCAACAGGAAGTTCCAGTGGTAAAGTCAGTCCTTCTTTTGATTATTGCAGAGGAATGGGGCTGATCCACGTGCTAAGAACTCGTTCAGCCGTGAAGGCACCCGAACTCACACCATTTGGGCGTGTCGTACTGTTGGAGGACCCATTCTTGAAGGAGCCACTAACGCAATGGATCGCTCATTTGCGCTTGTGTGATGTTTGGGACGGGGCAGAGATTTGGTATCAGACTTTCTTGAGGGGTAGCGCCCGCCTGGGTATGCAGTTTAGCCGCGAGACGTTGGAAGAGTGGCTTGCTTCCTCGTGTAACGCCACAGGAGGCGGACTTGTTGGTCCACTGGTACGCATGTATGAAGATGAGGCAGCGTTCAAAGTTTGCGGAGTGCTAGCCGAGAACATGGGCATAATCACCCGCCGTAGCGCACCGGTGAACAATACCATGGCTTTGGGCTACGGCGCATGGTTAGTCTCCATGATGGAATCAATCACAGAAGCTGGGACACAAGTAACCATTACTGAATTAGAAGAAAAACGAGGCTGGCGGACCGTTACAGGGTGGAGCTTGGCTGAAGCTCAGAGAGTCCTAGAATTAGTAGAGCGCAACGGAATATTGACGGTAGACCGGCAAATGAGCCCGTGGATACTAAGAGCAAAGTGCAAGGCCACCGACGCATGGCGAAACATCTACCGGGGCTTGATTTGATCCGGTGAGGGAGGCTTCTAATGAAGGCCACCGTATTGCAGGACATAGTTCGTTTTCGGGAAGACCGTCTCTTTGATGGCGCCATCGATGTTGAGTGGCTAATTGAAGATAGGGATAAGGCACGCCGCGCCGCGGAAGCTTTCGTTTTCCATGGTCCAGCTTATCACGGAGTTAGCCAGCAAGATGTTGGTACGGAGCACGGGCATAAGCTTGTTGACTCGGCGACGTTTGTTCAAAAGATTATCCAGCGCAGCAATGGGGCCGAGGACCGGCCGTTCACTCTGGCGATAGCAGGCTATGGAACAGGGAAATCACACCTCGCTGTAACGCTGGCTATACTGCTTTCAGAACCAGCGGGGGAGTCGGCAGATAAGATCCTTGCGAACATCGAAGCAGCTGACGCATCAATCGGCAAAAGCGTACGTCGAGATCTGAGAGAGCTTGGTGGGCCGGCGCTGGTCGTTTCGTTGAATGGCATGAGCAACTTCGAAATGGCTTCAGAGTTTACGCGCCAGATTATGCATCAGTTACACATCGGTGGGGTGGATTCTCGCGCTCTCGATGAGCTGCGACCACGTTTTAAGATGGCGGCTAATCTGGTGCAGTATATGCCAGCGACAGAGTCCACGACTCTTTCGTCCCAATGCGGCGTTTCGGCGAAAGATGACCTGATAGAGAAGCTAAAGCAACACGACGAGGTCGTCTATGGAAAAGTCTATGAGTATTTTGCCGAAAAGGGAATACCCATCAAGGCAATTGGTGATGAAACTGTTAAAGATGTTCTAGAGACCGTCTGTCAAGAATACTGTGGCGAGGGCAAGCCTTTTCGACGTGTGGTGGTCTTGTTTGATGAATTTGGCCGTTATGCTGAGTTTGCAACCGTACGGAGTCAAGTTGCAGGTAGTGGGGTATTGCAGCATCTATTCGAAGGGATACAGTCGAACTCGTTGAAGGCGACATTCGTCGGATTCATTCAATTCGACCTGAACACATATGTCCAACGAATGGCGCAGGAATTCAGGAATGAGATTCTTCGCGTCTCTACACGATATCAGTCCGCAGACAAGGCCTATCTTTCAATAAACCTCGAGACACTAATAGCAAACCTACTCGAGAAAGAGGATCCGGACACTCTCTCTGCCCATTTCGACAGTAGCCAGTCAAGACAACACTCAGTCGAGATAGCCACTAGAATGCATACTTGGTTTCCAAGAACTAATAATCATCGCCTTTGGTGTGACGTAGACCAATTTCATCAGGTAATTAGGAAAGGATGTTGGCCGCTCTCACCCTACAGTTCATGGTTTCTTTTTCACCTAGCCGCCGGTGGTCAGCACTTGCAGCAACGATCTGCCTTGGCCCTGCTGGGTGAGGCATTTAAGCGAAACAAAGAACGCGAAATAGCTAATCTAAGTTGGGAAATGGCGGTGGTAGACCTTTGGTCCGATTCCCTGCAAGCCGAACTTCTTACAGCAGAGGAGAGCGGAACTCTAGGGACAATTACCCACGCTTACGCAAATGTTATAGCACGAAGCGGCCACCAATTTAGCGAAGAGGAGCGGCGCTTGCTTAAGGCAACAGTGTTGGCTTCTAAGCTAGGTCTGAATGTTCGGGATCGCGTCGATGCAGTCGCAGCTTTGGCAGCCTTAGCTGGTCTTGCCATGCCGACTAGTAACGAGTGTATTGAGAAGCTTGAAGGCGACTATAATGTCATAAGTTGGGACCCGAGCTTCAGGCAATTCGAAATCCTCGGCGATGCCGCCTCGAGGCCTCAATTCCTGAGCTTCCTACGCAATCGAGTAAACAGCACGTACAACGAGATGGCAAAAGCCCAGCTTTTCGTCCGACGGGGCGTTGAATGGGGCTCATCTTTGCTGTCTGACCAGACATGTGATTTTGCGGAGCAAAACCGGGTTACCACAACCGAATGGCGCTTTGAACATTCGTTGGCCAATCTTGACGAATTAGACCAGGTGCTCGTTATTAGCTCTCAAGATTGGATTTCAGCTTATGCTGTCGATAAAGCCCGTGGACACATTATTTTCTGCTACGTTGAGCCCAGCCGCGATTTAGAGAAGATAAAACTCGATGTAGCCAAGTTACTGCGGGATCAATCACGCGTTCTTGGTCTAGAAGCATTGCCGGTCCTAGTTGTGTTGCTATACGACGAAAAAGGGGAGCTCGGCCAGTGTATGGCTGAACTTTCTATCTTAAGCGACACTCTCGATGAGAAAGACAAGGCACGATTTGGAAATTTGGTCGGAGCACATCAGGAGAAATGCGTAGGCCTGTTTGTTGCTGGATTGGAAGCTCTTATTAAAGCCAGACATTACGTGACGGCTTTCAGAGAGACTATCGGGGCTCAGCGTCTAGGGCTTGTCTGCTCAGAGATGTTCGAAAGGATTTACCCCAAGGTACTGTCTTTCCCGTTTGATGGATTCAGCACAGCTAAAGGTAATGCAGCGGATAGTTGCATGGGGCTGACAAGCGAACTTCTAAACGGTAGTTTGGACTACCATACGATAATGGGTAAGCCGATTAAGGAGAAAAACCGTGCTTTGGAAGTCCTGAACAACACCTGGAAGATATTCAACAAGGATGGCGATGTAAGTCGACGCCCCGCTCATGAAATAGCGCGAGCAGTGTTACAGCAGTGGGAGAATCAAGTAGCCGATAAGGGCGGACTGCCCAGCCTCGGGGAAGCAGTAAAGAAGGCTTGTAGCCCTCCTTTCGGTGCGAATATTGCCTCGGCAGGTTTACTTTTAGGTGTGTTCATCCGGGCCCGTAAGAATGACTTCTCAGTGATGGTCAAAGGTCAACCTACCGACTTTGCCAACATTATTGGGGATGGGCTTTTCCGTGGTAAGTTCCTTGACTTGAACAAACTGGACAGTGTTTCTTTAGCTGTGGCAACTCAAGAAGGCATTTCTGAGTGGCAGGCGCTTCTTGATGACTGGGAACGGGCATCAAGCTATAAGGAGCAAATCGAGTTATTAAATCGAGCATATGGCTTGCAGAAACGGCTGCAGGTCCCAGCGGCTCAAGCGTATCGCTATGAACATCTAAGGACCTTAGCTGAAGGGGCATTGAAGAGAATGAGAGAGCTCGAGAAAAGCGCCGATGATGCCCTGTCTCGTATTGAGCACGGGAGCCGTAAAGATGATGTCAGAATCATGACTTTTGGTGGAGCGCTTCTCAAGGAAATACAGGACAAGATGCGAGATGACCCTATGTGGGATTCGGAATCAGCCGCTCGGTACGAAACAGACATTGAAGACATGAGGCAGCGCACGATCCAGGCTTTCGACCAGTGGTTGCACTCCCAGACTCCGGTGGGAAGGACCACCAAGGATATTGCCGATTTCGAACGCGCGATGATTGTTGAGACAGGAAGAAATTTAAAGAAGCTAGGACTTGACCAACTCCACGAGAAGCTGAAACAGCATGTCGATGGCATGGTACGTAACGTTAACAATGCCGCAGACGCCCTTGAGTTGGCAAACAGAGTGTCCATGTGGCTTACCGAGAATGAATCAGAAAAAATGTTGCGGATCGCCGAATTACGTAGTCAAAGAGAGGCCGCAAGGGCCTACACTCAGCAATTGGCTACTCTGAGTAGAAAGATTTCACTCCCAGAACTAGAAACTACCAAGACCAGACTCGCACAATTCGTGGACAAGATATCCCTTCGAGAGAAAGAAATAGTGAAACGCGCAAGTCAACTCTGGGAGTGTCCTTTCACCGTGGAAAATAGCGAGAGCCTTCTTCAGGAGGCTGGGGACTTACAGCAGATATACGAAGGATGCGATGCTGACGTAGCGGACCTACGCTTAATGCGGCGGGCTTTGCACTTATATAGCGACTCGCGGGCACAGCTTTCCTCCGATTTATTGACCGACGCAGACGTCGAGACTTTAGCCGGAGCGTTGAAGCAAAAGGCAATTACGGAATTAGGTAGTGACGAGCCACCCTGGAAGCCCGAAGAAACACTGGATGTGATCGTAAATCATGTCAAAGATGGTAGAGGAGTGTTGAGCCGACAATGGGTAGATGAAATAAGGCCGATATTGGAGACAGTAAATGACATGAGCATTTCAGATGCGAATAGCCTTTTCAATAAGTTGTCAGCTCCTCCCGCCTATCTGTCTACACTTCAAAGGAAGGAACTATCAACTTTCCTGGGTAAGGTTGAGACGCGGCTTAATAAGATCAAAATCGAGTGGCTTGTGGCAAAATACAGAGAACTTGAGGAATCTTCGCGTAAGGAATTTTTAAAACAAATTGGTATCTCGGGGTAGAGCAAGTGAAAGTCCCGAAAGATATATTAAGACATCAAGCTCGCCCTTAAAGCCACTGGTCCATCGGCGGATGTTTCAGACTTAGAATATCAGATTGATTAGCTGGTCTATCGGCTGAGCGGATTAACCCGGGAAAAAATTGCGGTGGTGGAGGGCGGCACGAAGATTTCAGGGAACAAAAAAGGGGCTTGGGAAATTCCCAAGCCCCTTTTCGTGCGGATTCCGGTGTTCTAGAACTCAAACAATGCAGGTTGTTCCGCTTTTCTCTGGGACACCTCCTCCTCTTTCTCCTGGCGCCTCTCAGTTCGCTCTGATTCCTGCCTTGCCGTAGTGCGCCGCCGATAGAGCCATGCCTTAAGCCGATTCAGGTCGGCCGTTTGCTGGTTATTGAGCGAGTCTACACGAATATCGTCAGGCAATTCGCTCTTATGCCATCGGCTGTAGACCTTGCCGGCGACGTAGAGGTAGATTTTTGACCAGTCGCTGTCCATGGGTTGGGTCAGTGAAACCGTCATGAGATAGGCGCAGGCCTCGGCATCAGTACCGGTCATCGGCTCTCCCTTGAGTGCCTTCATGTTCTCGATAAGGCGCTCCATGGTGATGGCTTCCTTGAGCCAGTCGGGAAGGCTATCACCCCATCCCCCAGGAAAAACAAGAATAGGGTCAGTAAAGACACCCACGATATCGGAGATGCCTTTATCAAGCTGTTTTTCAGTTGTCAATCGTTATTCTCCTTTCTTTTAATCTTCAGCTAATACCCTTATCACCAGCTCGTTAGGCTCAATATGGGCGTCATTCAGGTATTCGTTTTTCTTAATCGTGCCTTGCTTCTTAAGAAGTTTCTCTAGGTTGGGCAGCTCCATCCTGATTATTCTTTCCTTCACAAATCCTCCTTTCCGGGGCATGAGTAGCCCTGTAGATTTGAGCAGTATCCCGCTCATCACCATCCCCCAGCTACGGAGCTGAGGGACGGGGTCAGTGGGTTAGTACTCATCAGGGAAGAGGAAGGTCGTCGCGGATCGGTCTGCCTCGGTGATTATCCATATGGTCGCTATCCCGTTTTTCGGGAAGCGGTCATCGTTATAGGCCGAGAGTACCCGCATACCGTGTTTGAGGGCATAGTCGTTGGTCTGCTTATCCTCTTCGTCCACGTCGCCCCAGTCGCCCTTGACGTGGCGATTAAGGGACTTCTGGATGAACTGGGCAAAGTCGGGATTCTGGCACGCCAGGTCGTAAACCCCTCGCGTGGCTACAATCTGCCCGGTGTTAAAAATAGCGTTGATTACGAATAGTGCATCTATGTCTATCACCTCCTTTCGGGGCATGGGTAGCCCTATAGAATTTGTGCGCGATTGATTAGTCCTTGAATCTGGTTATGTGCAGGCAGGAGTAGTGACTTCTGAAGTTGTCAATCGGACTCTCCCAGAAGCCGTTGCGGAAGTCGAGGAGATAGTGCCAGTAGCCCTGGTATTCCTGGGTTCGGACAGCTACCAGATAATCGGTGAATATCCGGACACAGGCTCCCCTGCTTCCCCAGAGTACAATAACGCTGGGGATGTAATTCGGGTCGTGGCCGTACCTGGTGGGATGCCAGTCCAGTTGAAGCTTGGGGAGTTTCAGGTTATCCAGCCAGAAGTGGCGGCCGGCGGCGTCGTAAGAGCCAATGTGGATATCCTTGCCCTCGAGGTCTGCAAGGATATCCATTAGCCTGGCCAGGGCTGCCCTGCGTTGCTTGCGTAGCGGGACCCGGGCGGACCGGCGCCCCAGTTTGACCTCGGTCATCGGTTCTGGCTTCTCTATCTCGACCTTCGCTTCGTTGAAGAGGTCGAGCGTTGCCATCGATGTCACCTCCTTTCTTCTCTAATTTTGGGCATGGGTAGCCCCTGGAAGTGATACAATTTGCATCAAAATGCATCACTTTGAGACAGTTTTAGACAAAGGATTGCGTGCTGCCATACTTCTGGCTGGCCTGGTCGGACTGTATGGCATCTTTCGGTATGTCGTCGCGAAGCCTGTCAATGGCTCGTTTTATACTGCCATCCTGATGCTCTTTGCTCCAGGAAACCTCGCCGCCAGTGACTCTCTCAATTTCGGAAAGGATAGAGTTGAGTCCCTGCCCGACATACTGAGGCAGGTTGTCTATCTTCCGGGCCTCTTGGGCAACAATCCTGGCTTGTTCTAGTGGCTCGGCTGCCTGGTTGATGAGTTCTTCAATCTTGCCGGCTGCCTCGCTCACCTTCAAGGCGCTCCATTTTATAGGCACAATATCACCTCCTTCCCAGGGCATGGATAGCCCTGTAGATTTGAGCGGTAACCCACTCATACCTGACGCCTAACCTAACTAGGCGTCAGAGTGAAAGGGTTACAGGCTAGCTCTTGAGAGCCATGTTGATGGCTTCCTTCACGACCTCAGACCAACACTCCAGTCCCCACTCCACGCCCTTCTTCACCTGGGCAAGAATGTCATCGGTTATCGCTTCTTCGGGGATAGACATCTCCCTGGCACAACCGATGACATCTTCCCTGGTGAGGACAAAAATAGTGTCCTTATCTGCCATAGACGGCTTCCTCCCTTCCAAATGAATTGCGCTTTTAGCAACAAAAAAGGGGTAGTCGTTCCCACGTAGGGGAACGATTACCCCTGAAAAAGACAAAAAGAGGCGAGAGTAAACCCTCGCCTCTTTTGCGTGGCTGTGTTCGGTCAAGCGTTCAATTACGGCTTAAGCTATACGGCTACTGGTTCTTTCGCCTTGCGCTTCCGCTTCGGCTTATTCTCGGCTTTGGCGATTGCCTCGGCTTCGGCTACCGCTTCGGTTGCCTCGGTGTCCTCGGTGGGCACTGGCTCGGCTTCCTCGGCTGGCGCTGTCTCGGCTTTCGGCTCGGCTTTCGCTTCGGCGTTGGTCAGCATCGGCATGGTAACAAGCTGATAACCGTCAACCTGAAAGAGGACTGGCGATTTACCATCGGTGAGCTTGAGGTCAACCATACCGTTACAGGCTCTTAAGGCATCGGCGAGATACTTGCCGTCAAGTCTCACCTTGTTGACCTCGCCCTCGATATCGGCTGGCATTACCGCCCGCCCCTTATCATCGGGGCTGGACAGCATCACCAGACCGTTTTCAAGAGTGAGGTCTATCGGATAAGCCTTGCTATCGGCGAGCACCTTGAGAGAGCCGATTGCCTTGCCTGCCTCAACGGTGTCGAAGTGGACAACGGTTTTTGCCTCTTTCGGAATGAGCTTCTCATAATCGGGGAAAGTGCCATCGGCACTCACGAAGCTATACCGGATTGCTTCGGTATCAATAATCAGCTTCATTCCGTCAAGGCTCTCACCGCTCTTTTCAAAGCTCACGTTCACCCGCCTTGCTTTACGCAGGGCGTTGGCAATCCCCCACAGGTCATCACGGTTAATCAGGGCTTCACCCTCACCGTCAAAGTCTATGCTCTGGACTGCCAGCCTGAAACCGTCAGCACCTACCAGCTTTAGCTTCCCCTCACCAGCCTTGAACAGCACACACTGTAAAACAGGTCTGTTGTCCTCGGTAGCGGTAAAGGGGAGCGTTCTGTTAAGTGCCTCGGCAAGCTCCACATTCCCGATGTTAGGCTTGACGATGTTGTTAGGGCTTACCCTGACCTCAGCTAGGGTCATGGGGGTTTTCTCCCCCACCCATGCCATGTCCTCAAGGTAACTGGTATTGCTACCGCAAATCACCTTGAGGCGTTTCCCGATGCCATGCGACTCGCTATCAGCACCATTGGCAGGGACAATCTTGACCACGTTTGACCCTGCAATCGCCTTAAGGTAACCGAGTAAGCCTTTACGCCCTATGGTGAAGTCCACCAGCATCAGCCTTTCAGCCAATGCCCTTGATAGAGCATTTACCAGCGTAGCTTTATGAGCTACAAAGCCGTTACCTGAACGCTTGCCCACGATATTCAGTTTTTCCAGTTTAGTCACCCCTTTTGGCTATCTGGCTAGAGGGCAAATCTGCCAGCTTCACCTAATAGTCAGCTTCCGTCAAGCTGAGATACTCTAGCCTTAACGGTGCTGCCACTATATACATCGGGCAAAGGGGGTGAAATCTTACGGTTCAAATAGCTCTTTTTGTGCCTTGTGCCTAAATCGCCATAGGTATTGATGCTCTTGATTGGTAAGAGCTTGCCCATCCTGTATCTTGCCAGCTATGGCTAAGGCTCGGTCTGGAGTATGGAGTAATTGCTCTTTTATATCTAACCATTGAGGTATGTCTAGGGCGGTATCATCGGCAATCAGGTCGCCAAGCTCGGTCAGGTTGCCTTCACTATCTGTGATTGGCTTTGACAGGCGTTCTATCTTGATAGCTTTCGGGCACTCGCCATATAGAAAGTCATCTTTACACTTATGCCGTTGCCGGTTGCTACATTGTCCGCAGTCTAGCCCTCTGGTATGACGGTAATTGTCTCGCCAGTAGTCGGCTCTGGTTCGGCTGGCTATCCGATACATTCCAGCTTCCGATAGCTCACTGTTACGGGCTATATCGGCAAGGTTCATTATAATGGTATGTAGCAAGTCCCCCATGTCTTGGGTCGGAACGCTCTTGGCATAGCGTAAGGCTATCAGATAATAGGTAAGGTAAGGGTCAGGAAGCTGGTCGTATCCGTTACCGATGCCATTGGATTGCTCCCGCTTTCGCCTTCGGATAGTCTCACGGCGAGGCTTTGACGTGGAGCTTTGGCAGGTTGCGTTCTTACCGCACCACTGGCAAATGCCTTGCGGTTCGGTCAGTGTCCAGACCTTACCGCATCGGCTACAATGCCCCTGTAGTGCGTTCTGGTGGCTCTGGTCATGCTCCTGGGCGATAATGCTTGAAGTCATGCTTCCCCCTCTATAGGGCCAGCGTTCAGTTCAGCTTCAATCTATATTCAATTGTTAAGGTACTAATATCAAGATACCATTCAATGAGCCTGATGTCAATATAATAAGTATTACTTTTGATGTATACATCACAGACACAATCATTTTAGAGTCAAAAATTTTATGGTTGCTTTGGTGGTGGTGATGAGCGCCCCTAACAAAAAACAGCCCAAGTTATCTCTGCACCCTGGACTGTTTTTTAACGCTCTTGAATTTTAGTTTACTCTAAGTTCCTAGCACGCCCTTAGCTCATTCGGGACTCCCTTTGGACACCCAATCTGGCACACTAAAACTCTCCACTTCGGCGTTGACTGCGTCCAGAATTTCCACTAGCTTTTGAGGCGATTTGCCTATCAGTATTCCCACGTCAAGCCACATCTGGCAATTCACCAGGATACGGCTCTGCTCCTCGGTTGGCAGGTAGCCGAAAATATCCATCATCATTTGGCATAGCGTACCGTAAAAAACGGTGGAGGCCTCTTGCTGCTCCCTGGTCATCCTTTCGCTCAAGACGGACTTTAGCTGCTTAGTCAGCTCCGCCATTACCGGTCTTTGAGATTTCTTTGAAACACACGATAACTCCGTCATGGTCTTTCCTCCAGCTTGTCAATAATCTTTTGTGCCGATTGCCGTATCTGGTCTATCAAGTCGCTGTACTCGGGTTTTGCCTTCATTTGCTCCAGAGTCATGCCCCGCTTTAAGGGAAACCCCGTTCCGCCGCCCCGACCGATGCGCTTCACCTGTTCCTTACCCTCCACCCGTTCCCTTACCTGCACGATGATGCCATTTTCCAGGTCTATATGGTCAAAACGGATGCGCCCTTTGACCCCAGAGATGTCTCTGCTTCGTGCCAGGGCAATACTGGCTTTTTTCTCCAGTACCCGATTCATGCCACACATCGGGCATACGATATAGATGATCTCTGCCATCAGTTCCTTCTTATCCTTCTATTTTCTCCATCTCACGTTGCAGGTCTCTCTGGGTGAGCTGGGCGTAGATTAGGGTTGTCGCCGGCTGCTCATGGCCGAGGAAGGTCTGCAATCCACCCAGGGACATTCCCCGATTCAAGAGGTCAACCGCCCGGCTGTGTCTTAAAGAGTGCGGCGCTATCGTCTTCACTCCCGCTTCCAAACACAGCCTCTTGAGCAACATCCAATAGTCATAATACTTTCCGGGGAATAGCCTCCCGTTGGCATTCCGGGTATACTCCTGGAGCTCCGACATGAATGCCCTGTCAGTAATGGGAACGTAGCGTTCCTTATCCCCCTTCCCTACCAGCCTGATGCCGGAGGGCTCGATGTTATCGGCTTTCAGTTCCATCAACTCCGCGATGCGAAGTCCGGCCATGAACAATGTCTTTATTGTCATGCGGTCATGCCCTTCTGCTGCAGTTTCGATGAGCTTGTCGATGATCTCCCGACGGTGATATCTGGGCAGCCTTTTCTGTGCCGGGATAAACTCCTTGCTGTCGAACAGCCAAGGGCGCCGCTGGTAGACATAGTATCGCTTTATGGCCGCTTTGTGTCGCTGAAGCGTGGTCCCTTTCTTAAATCTCTGTAGAAAGTTTTTTACTTCCTCGTCTGTCGGCTCATCGCTGGCAATGCCGCGCTCCAGCATGAGAAAGGTATTGTTATAAGCCTGCTTGGTGGTATCCTTTAAACCGTCATAGTGTTGTAGGAAACCTTGAATGTCCATCCATTCTCCCTCTTAACAATGTAAGCATAATTATATTATAGTATAGGTGCCGTCAGGCTGTCAAGGGGCAGGCTGTTACGGTATAATATGATGGTCAGGAGGGAGCGATGCCACTAAGGCTTAGTAGAAATCAATTGCTCGAGCTGACAGAGTCCATAGAAGCCGGCGGCGGAGACGCGACCGAACTCAGGCGCGAGCTAGAGGCATTAGGTCCTGACCAGAATCCTCGGACACATAGACACGGCTCAAGATTTAACGACGAAGAGGAACCGACCACAGCCGAGCGCCTCAACAACAGGGTGGGCAACCTCTTCACGAACGGACTCTCCGACGATCTGGTGGCCAGGCTTGTCGACCTAGACAGGAATCACAGCTTAGAGGAACTCAGGGTGCTGTGCGTGGAAGCCGGGTTGAGTGCTGGCGGTGACAAGAAGGAGCTGGCTGCCAAGCTGGTAGCCAAGGGGATACTGTGAATCCGCCACCGGTAAAGAGATGTCCCAATTGCGGGCAGCCCCTGTATAAAAACGGGTGCTGTAAAGTTTGCCAATAATGTTATCCAATAAATTACTTTAATATATAATCGGGAAACGGTTTTCAAGTCTGTAAAAGAGTATACCATGACGTGTTTTTCCCTTTTCGCCTCTTTTCCTATTTCGTACGTAAACCATTATATCATGTTGACCAGTTAGCTTGCTTCTGTTAGCAATTTGTTAGCAATAATCTTATTTTTATTTTGAAAATTCTATGATATGATTAAGCCAATTAAGAACTAATATTTTAGCTGGTAAATCTTCATGAATTACAAGTGGAATATCCATTGGAAAGACTACTATAAAATACTCCAAGTCCATCCTACCTCTGGACAAGAAGTTATTAAAGCTGCGTATGAACTGCTAGCAAAAAAGTACCATCCCGATTTAAATCAGGAACCTTCATCAACCCAAATGATGAAGGATATTAATGAAGCTTACGAAGTTTTAGGTACACTCGAAACCAGGCGTTTATACCATCCAGAATGGTTAAATAAAAGACGAGAACTATATAATCAGGAAACACCTCCAATAACATCAGCCCACAGTGAGACCATTGAACAATCTGAAAGTACAATGCGTTCTACCAAAACTAAACCTCGCATGTTGCCTTGGGTTAAATGGGTAATCGGTTTCGTAGCGATTTTCATCGTTATTTCTCTAATAATTATATTAAAGAGTATTCCTTTTTCTTCACACGATATCTCAAACACAACCACCTCTACCATAGCTGTGCAATTACCCACCGGAACTTATATCGTTAATAATTTGTTCGGAGGCTTAGGAGAGCTAAAAATAGATAACGGCCTTGATTTGGATGCTGTTGCTATTCTATCCCTTAAAGGGTCAATGGTTCCACAAACTGCCGTATATATTCGAGCTAATACTTCTCATACTATTAAAGGAATCAAAGACGGTGTTTATGTTCTTTATTTTAGTATTGGAAAGTATTGGGATAATGATTCGAAGATATTCCTAGAAAAACCAGCATATCAGCGATTTGAAGACGAGTTTGACTTCGAAACAACACTTGACAAATATTCGACCTGGGAAGTTACCTTAAATCCAGTTTCTGGGGGAGAGGCAAAGACTATTTCCCTCAATGAAGATAAATTCCCATCGCTACATTAATGGTCGAAAGAATTATGAATAATAATATAGGCCTTAATTACATTAATAATGCAATTGATGAGTTGATTAGCCTGCTTGGAATCAAAGAAGATGTACCAATGGATACAATACTTGAGCCTCTTTCTACTAAAAACATAAAGGGATGCGTAGAAAAAATTGCAAATTATTTAGGGTTACCTGTTGTCGTAAATATTTCTTATGTGCCAGGAGAATATCAGCGAAACAGTCGCAATAGATTTGATAGCAGTGGTTTATCTACTACTGACCGTTCCGGACGAGGCGTAGGAGGTATTATTGCTCAAGTCTCTATTCCAAGTTATCTTCCCTTATATGGCACACCAGGGTTAAAGGGTTTTCCCATCAATGTAAAAATTAGTGATAACTGCTTAGAAAATATTGAGGCATTTATAACTATTATGGCACACGAACTTTCCCATATTGTTTTGCATTCGTTATTATATAAAGAAAAGGACAACGAAATTTACACTGACCTCACAGCTATGATTTTAGGGTTTTCTTTGGTCATTCTTGGAGGCCGTAAGAACGTAGAACATAAAAACGTGCAAACTAAAAACCATGTATTTTATTCAGAAACAAAAGCAGAAAAACTCACGACAACTTATGGATACTTGTCTGATGAGCAGGCTATATTTGCTTTTAATAAAATAGATAAAATTCTTAAGAAGTGTACTGAATCAAAAGAAAAGCTTGTAAAGAGATTGCCTGCTTATGAAATTCTACTCATTTCTTACAAAAAAGAACTCACTAAATTCAATAACTTCATTGAATATCTCGATAAAAATCAGGACAAAAGAATTAGAAGCGAAGATGTTGCTAAAATTGTGGAGTTTCACCAGTTAGATTATATCGAAAGGTTCAGGGAAGTAATAAGACACAATGAGGAAAAATTGAAGGAAATCAGTGATTTTTGCCTGGCGCTTGTCCATTATACTCGGCCACAATTGAACTCATTACAAATATTAGACAAAGGAATAGACTCTTTGCTTTCAAATCTACAAATTGAATTTGATGTACTTAATAGCGATGTAAGTACTTTAAAAGGATATGTTGGGTTCTTCCATAAACTCAATATCACAAATTGAGAGTGCCGAAAAAGTGGTTCAGGGCACTTCTTGCTGAAGTTTGAAGTGTTCCCTTAGCCTCGAAAGTCTCTGGGAAATAGACGATTCAGGGAGTTAATTAAGACTTTTTCGGCAGTCTCAAATTGAGTGTTTGTTACCTGAATCGGGCAAAAAAATGCAAATATGTGTGCCTAGGCTATGAAATGAGGCAAAGGCTATAGAAGAGAAGGTAGACCTGAGTAAGCAAAAGGAGTGGGAAGGCAAGCCGGGGGAAGTAACTATCCCGGAGTCATACTTAAAGGGGCTGCGCTACGAGATAGTGGTGTTTACCAGGAAGGAAAGAGGGGGCAGCGACTTTACCTTCCGCTGCCGGGAGTATAAGCAGGCTTCCGATGGCCAGTGGCGATTCAGCGGGGTGATTATCGATACCTCCAAGCTGAACGCTAAGGGCGAAGTCATATTGTCCAGGATCACCTATCACCCGGAGGTGGTGCTGGTAAATATCGGCTTCATGGTCGTTCCGGCTCCCGAAGATGCCGAGACATAAAGGCATTCATCGCACGGATTTTAGCCTCTCCCCTCAACCTTGAGTCCTTGAACGTTTCCTTGCACTCCCTGGCCACCCGGGTAAACTTATCCCGCTGCGGGTCCAGCCAGGGGGTCGCCTCCCGGCCAGTCGGGGTTTCCCTGAGAATTAATTTCAGTTCGCTTGGCATACCCACCCCCAATACCTCCAATAGGAAGAAGGGGAAGCATAACTGCCTCCCCTTCTCGGTTGTGCTCTTACGCCCCGGGTTTACCTTTTCTTCCGCAGCCGGCTGATGCATGAGTTCATCGCATGAACCCTGGTGGCACCGGACTTGTCGGCCGTTTCCCTGGCGCAGGTAGCCGGATCGCCGCCTGTCTTGAACAGATACTGCATCAGGTGGCCAGGCACCGAGCCCTTGGGGAAGCTGCGGGTCTTGAGGCTCACGAGGCGCCTTGACCATGGCACGCTGTTGTAGAGGATGGCGTTGCCTGCTTGAAGTAATCCAACAGCCACGTTCCTACCTCCTTTAAGAGTATTTCCCGTTTATAGGGATAAAAAAACGGGGCAAGCGAATTTGCTTGCCCCGATTCAATCTGAATTATTACACCATCATTCAGATTTTGTCAAGGGCTATACTTTGAACTCGGCGCCCTTTTTCCATGGGCCTGAACCATGTTTGGAAGACAAATAAGTATCTATATCTGCCGGCGAAGGTGGAGTACTTCCCTCCCATGAACCAGCTCCGTGGGTACCTGATAGCACGATATCGGTAGCAGCCGGCAATAATAAAAGGGTAGACTCCTTGGCCACCGTAGCGTCTTTGGCTACCGTAGAATCTTTGGCGACCGTGGCATCCTTGGCTACCGTGGACTCTACAGCACGGGTAGAAACTACCACGTCAAGATTAGTCAAACCTTGTGCCGCCGCATCGTAAGAATCGTACGCTACCACATAAGCCAAATCTTGGAACTCGGCCGTATTGGCTGACTTATAACGTACGAGAATTGCACCGAGAGTACCAAGTTCGGCTGCCGTAAGAGCTACGTAATATGCTCCGTTTCCTATCGACGTTAAAGTAGCTGTAGTGTTGCCGAAACCTGCACCGTTTATACTTATTTGAGGCTGGCCACCGGCTTCGCCAGTTTCGGGAGTAAGCCCGTCCGTGGCATCCACAAGATGTAAGTAGAAGTATCGTCTGGCTGCGGTACTTTCGCTTAGCTTAAATTGTTGCATTTAATTCGAGCCTCCATTTAACGACGGTACAAGTACACCACCGCGAGGCACAACCAGGCCGTCCAGTCGTTCGAACCATCCCATCCCTCTCGCCAGTCTCTTTCCAGCAAGTATTCCTCCAGTATTATACGCTGGGATAAACGAGGGTGTGACACCCGTACCATCAAGACTTCCCCTCGATGTACCCGATTGAGGAAAGTTAGTGGTATTTCCCGCGACACAGGCGTTATAACTACTCACAGTCCTATAAGAATACCCGGCACCATACGTACCCCAGCATAATTGGCTAGTTCCCGCAGCGAAATAGATGCCGAGGAAATCGCCAGCATTAACCTGCAAGTTGCTAACGTAGGAACGTAGACCTGAGCCGCCTATCGCAAAATTAGCGGCACTTCTACACGTATAAGTCGTTCCACTTACAAGGTAAAATATGCCAAAATAAACGGTATCTGCCAGATAGCTATACCAGTAGGCATATAAAGTATTTATGAGTCCCGTACCAGTTGCAATCGTAGGAGCACCCGTAAGCAATAAAGTAAGACCACCACCTGTAGCACCACCTTGAGAATTGTGATAATCCCCGATATGAATTGCAGCCATAGGGAAACCTCAGTACTTCCCTACTGCCCTGACCGATGCCGTGTTGCCGGGGTCACACCTGTAGCCAATAAGCTTCATTCTACTGTCAGCCTTGGTAAAGTCTACTGGCAGGCTCTCACCGAGATTTAGCGGAGTCCAATCCAGGGCATCGAAGGATATGTAAACCCTGTTGGGACCATCATTGAAAAACGTGGCGGTTGCCCATGGCTTATTTGGAAAGCGGTTAATAAGGTCTATCCACTGGGGTTGGTCAGTAGTGTTGAGCGTTCTGGAGTCCTTCTTTCCCTCAAACTCTTCTTTCTCGAGGGACTTACGTATCCGAACAAGCTGTCCGAGCTGTGCCAGCTGAACCACCGTCTGAAGGACGTCCGGGCGGACTATCTCCTTCCCTTCGTCATCAACCACCTTGATGTCGGGTGCCCTAACCTCTTTGGGCGTGACGATGGACGGTAATCTTTGTTGGGAGTCCTTCATCTGACCACTCAATCTCCCAGCCCTCCTCGTTTGTATAGTTAGCCTGAGGCACTAGTGCCTTCGGTTCCGCAGCCGTGATATATCTTTGAGAGGCGTGCAGAGAGGGAAAACTCTGCTCTGTGCCCGACCACGGCCACAATATTCTCAAGAACCTAGGCAGGGGTGGCCCCTCCCAGGGAAGCATCGGCAGCAAGTCAGCTAGATTCATCTCATTTTCCACTTTCCAGACTTTGTCAAGCCAGCTGGTCAATAATCGTGGTGGCCACCTTGCGTATGTCGCCCAGGTTTTTCTCCAGCACCTTCTTGTCCTTGGCCCACAGGGCCACGTAGGGGAAGGACCTGACCCCGGTATCGAAGCCGTAATGCGCCCCGACAACGAAGGCCGCGCTCTCGGCGATGGTCTCGGCGTCCTGGCGGGGGATGCGGAATACCCCTTCGGAGTAGTAGTGGGCTATCTCATGGGCCAGAGTCTTGAGCTGCTGGGCCCGCGGCTCCTCGGGGCGCACCCAGATGCCGGATGCAGGGGAGTACTGCCCCTTTATGCCCGGGTCCTGATGCGGCCGTGACTCGAAGCCCACCGGGACGCTTTTGGCTTTCATCAGGTCCAGTAGTTTGGCAAAAAGCTCCTCGTTTACCTCGCCGGTGAGTACCGGCACATCGAACTCAGGCAGTGGCTTACCCTCGGTCTGGGCGAGGTCAAAAACATAGACCACCTTGAAGAAGCGCGGGGTAGCCTCTAACTCTACTTCTTCAACGGGCGTACTGCACTCAGGGCAGAACCTGGCGCCCTTGGGTAACTTGGCGCCGCATTGAGGGCAGGTCGGCCGCGGCGGCAGCACCGGCGCCAGGATGGCAATCCCCGGCTCGTTTCTCTTCACCCACCGTCCCAGATCCTTCCAGGTGTTGAAACCGGCGACGTGGGTGGCGGCGGGCTTCTGGATCATTATCAAAATCTGGTTCCCGATGCTGTAGTCATGGAACTTGGACATGGTAGTGAGAAACAGGCGGAACTGGTGGCTCTCCTGGATGCCCTCGACGCCAGCCTTGAGCTGCTTCATGACGGCGTCGACCTTGCGCTCTTTCACTTCCGGAACTACTGCCGGCAGCGTCAACAGGCTGTACCCGGAGATAGGCTCGCTGACCAGCCCGGTGAGGTCGCGGTACTGCGGCGATACCGGCTCGCCGCCTTCGATGGTGACTTGGGTAAGGAGCGGATGCCTGGGGTGCTCTTTCTCCAGATGCTTCCCGAGCGCCTCTGTCCGGGTGATACTATCATACTCAGGAATCTCTATCACCTTCCCGCATATTGGGCAAGTAACGGTGACTGCATTTGTCTGCGGTAGCCTCCGTCTCAAATCGTCACTCTCTTCTTTCTCATCTTCCGGGTAAGGCATTTCTGGCCATCGGGCGGTCCAGCATTGCCGGCATATACTGCTGGTGGTTCCAGGGATAGTGACCCCTTCTCTAGGCCTCTCTCCCATAATCTTATGGCAGTACATACATTCGATTTTCAGGAACGTCTGCTTCTGCGGTCTGGCTGTCGCATGCGGAAATTGCGGCTGCTGGCCTTTCGGTACATGCGGATATAACGGCTCTTTAGGCATTTCCCTCACCTCTTAATCTGCTTCTTTGGGTAAAGGTTCGCTCACCAGGCCAACCAGGTGGCGGTACTGCGGCGATACCGGCTCAAAATCTTCAATCACGGTCAGAGGCAACCTTTTACCCCACATACCCGGGTGTTTGGTTTGATAGTGGCTCCGGAGCCAGGATATCCTGTCGAGGAACTTTCCCTCTTCCAGGAGCTCCTTTGGCGCACATTCACCACACTGACGGCAGCAGTACTTTCTTATGGGGTCGCCTTCAGTGCTGGCCAGAAGTTCAAGTCGCCTCCCTCCCAAATATTGGAGTCTTTCCTGTTCGGACCACGGGCCGAAGTGTTTTGTACGCGCCATCATTATCGCGGCTTCTTCGGCAGTGTATCTACTCTCTATAACTGGCGCGAAAGCGCCTTTGAAGCCTACGTCGGTAAAGAACTTACCGGTCTCCGGCTCCCACACCCAGCCGGTGAGAGTCTCTACCCAGGCGTGTCCCGTTCTGCGGCCGCCGCTGAATAATGTACCGTGTATTAGTTCGCCTTCCTCTTCCTTGATTAAAAATCTCCAGGCATCCGCGTAACAGGTGCCGGTCTGCGGTAAGGTTTGGGGTAGCTTTTCCGCCGACTGCTTCCTCGGGCTTGTCCAGGTTTCTGTCCCGTCCGGGAACCTGACGTAGGCTCGCCAACTATGGTAGTCCGGGGACCATTGCCAGCCATGTATCTTGACCGGTTTGATAAAGCCCTTTCCGCTCCAGAATGGTTGGTCAGGGTTCGGGATGGGCCCCCAGGCATCGCGCATTATCTTGTCAGCTCCGATGGGATACCCGTCCTTTCCTCTCTGGTATGGCTTTTCGGTGGCGGGTAGCTTCGCCCCCGGCTGCCGGCCTCCCGGCACATGGGGAAAAAGCGGCTGCCGACCTTTCGGTACATGCGGATATAACGGCACCCCACCGGGCTTAGCCTGGCCAATAGGTTCTACATAATTTTCCGGCACCTGGATAGTCTCACCCTTGTGCTTGCCCTCGAGGATATGAACCTTATAGCCAGGTGTCATGCCACCTCCATACATGTAGCCTCCAACCACGGGAAGAACATCGAAATATTCTACTACTTGTCCTTTTATCCAGCCCTCAGTGCCGGACTTCAATCGGAGCAAAGCTCCCTCTTTGATTTGCTCGCTTGCCATTTTCCTCACCTCCTCGTTCGGTTTACCACGCCGCCTCTTTGAGGTATTCATCGAATCGCTTGGCGGCAGCGTATTCCACAACCCTGGCAGCCACCGCAGTTATCGCCTCGCTGTGAGCGGGCTGCAAGTCCTCGGCCTTCTTGATGTCCCCTGTAGTCTTGTACGCCCTGTGGTGGCCGATCTCGTGAACCATCGCGTCAACGGTGCGCCTGGCGCTCTCCAGGGTTTCCAGGTGGAGTATAATTTCCTCCAGGACGTGGTCATATAGGCCGGCAGTACGCACCCGGTCGGAGGCCGGCGGGATAACGGCTGCCTGGACGCTTTTGATGCCGAAGGGGTCGGCTATCGCCCTGGCCAGCTTCAGGTGGGCGCGGGCAGTCGCCGTTAGCTGCTGTTCGGGCACAATCTTGGCCTCCCTTAACCTTTCCTGGGACTCCTGAATCAGGGCACGGTCGGTCATAATTGCTCTCGATAGAGCATCTCTCACTCCATACTGGAGGCTGACCGGCGTGTACCCCAGATGCTTCACCATACCATCCCAGCGAGGTTCGGTCCTGATAACGGCACCGGGGCCGGCGACCCGGCCCCACGCTGTTCGCCAGGCAACGGCATTGTCTGCAATCAGGTCGATATAGCGCTTCTTCGTCTCCGGCTCGCTGCCCATGGAGTAGCTGTCCATACTGATATTGCGGGTCTCCGACGCCTGCTCTCGAGGCGGGTCCGTCACCATCCACAGGAACTTCTCCAATAACAACGGATTGCTAACGCCGGACCAAAGCCTGCCCATGTCGACCCACAAGTCCGGTTCATTCTTCGGGCCATGGCGGTCGGGGGCCATACCGAATCCCCACAGGTTATATGAGAACTTGCTCTCGATGTTCCTCATATAGATATCCCGGGCATATATCACCCCGCCGATACTGCTGGCCGCCTGCCTTTCCGCCGCGATAAGCTGGTTATAGCGTATTTTAGGCTCAACTATGGGGCTAGGAGTCTCGGCCAGTATAAGGCTTAGGGGGAGGTTAACGGCAAATCGATTCTCGTAGGCTGGTCCGGTATAGCCGATGATGTGAAATGTGGTGCCGATCTTAGCTCCGTTGACGCGCCACAGGGCCTGCAGCTGCTCATCATACTCGTCAGGGCCCGTCTTGACACGGACAAAGACCGCCCACAGCTCCCGGTGGGCCGTGAGCACCTGGACGGAGTAGCCCAGTCTGAGAAAGGTGAGTAAGGCGAGCTTCATGCCTTCGCCGAACCTGCCCCGTGCCCATTCGGGTTTGAGCTTGGCCGGACCAAGCAGGAAAGAACGGACCGATACCCCCGCTCCCCTGTCGGCGATCCACAAGCCTCTGGCATCATAGCCCCAGGTGTAGCGCTCGGTCTCATCAAGGGCGTTCTGAACGATGTCCCTGATTGCTTCCCACTCCCCCCAATCTTCCTGGCGATAAGTGGCGGTCGGCCCGATGGCAAGGAGCTCCCAGCCCTTGGGCTTACAGTCTCGCTCGTATTCATCCATGGTGAGGACTTGTGGCGGCGCAATGGTTATTACCATTACTTCCCTCCCTTAGCCCTGGCTATTGCCTGCTGGAAGACCCGGTCCAGTTTTTCCCGGCAGCCGGTGCAGGTGATGGTTTCGGCCATAAACTCAGGGCTGTCGGGAAGGAACCGCAGCTCATCCTGGGGAAGTCCCGGCTCGGTCTTTCGGCTCTTTGGCACGTGTGGGTATAGCGGTTGTCTGGTCATGATGTCTCTTTCATTCTTTGAATTCTTTTTCGAAGGTCTTCAAGTTTAGCTTTATGCCCGTCTTCATCTCTAGCGATGGATTGTATTTCAGAGTATCCTTCCATAACAGACATGGCGTGCATCTTTTCAGCAAAATCTCGATACTCCTTGGCAGCTTTTTGCTCATCCTTAATAAAATAGTCAAGTTTACTCAATATTGCGTCATAATCAATCCGCACGATTCCGGGCATATTTTTTAGTTCAAAAAGAGTGGGAATCTCATCCTCGTCAGGCTCAATACCCATCTCGTAAGCTATCGCTTTCATGTTGTCCCATCCCGGGATGCCTGAGCCCACGACCCTTCTTGCATAAGCTAATTTTTCCTGCGGTGTCAATTCTCCCCAGGATTTTAGCTCTTCGGTCCCTAGTTGCTTCCTGCTCTTCGTCACGTGCGGATACAGCGGCGTTTTTCTAGACATGGTTCACCTCCTTATAGCCCCCTCAATTCTTGAGACTTGAATAATACTTTGAGCAGATTTATATTGTCATAAGTTTCCAGGACCCCGCGGTAGTGGCCTGCCTCACTCGTGAGTAAAATCCCTGCCTGGACAAGATTCGAGGGAATGGTTTCCGTTACCTGTTCCCTGGTCAGGTTCAGAGACATTCCTTTGTGATTATTGCCATCTGGTGAGGTTTGCGGCAAGACTGTGCTTTTCGGCACGTGAGGGTACAAAGGCTGCTTTTTAGGCATCTCAATACTCCTCCGGGAACAGCACTGTTGTGACACTCCTGTCCGCTTCGGTGATAATCCATATCTTAGGCAGCCGCGGGTGCTCATAGGCTGAGAAGAGTCTCAGGTTACCCTCCCTCAATGCGAGTTCGTTTTCGGACTTGTCCTCTTCGACCATGTCCCCCCAATCGCCGGTGGCATGGCGGGCGATGGAAACCATCACAAACTTCGCAAACTCGGTATCTTCGGCAACCTTATCAGCAACGCCCCTAGTCATAACCATCTGCCCCAGCGGAAACCTGCGAGATCCCTGGGGAGCTGTTTGCGCCAAGATTGTGCTTTTCGGCACGTGAGGATACAGCGGTGGCTTCTTAGGCATGGCCCTCCTCCTTGTCAAGCGCTTTCAAAAGCGGGCTATCCCGCCTCTCCAGATACTCTGTCAGCTCGGTGATAGCTCCTTCCATCTCCTCTTTCACTTTCCCCTGGGCCTTTTCCGCCGTCTGCACCATTGCCTTTATCCAGTCAACCGGCTCGGTATTCTCGTTGGCGAGGCTGCGGCTTATGAGCTCGCACCCACCGCCGGCTTCCTCGCGGTTCCCAGCGCAGACATCGGCAAACTTAGCCGCGGCTACGGCCACGTGGCACTCCTCGCAATTTTCAAAGAGTTCCTCGTCGGTCTTTTGGGCTTTAGACAAAAACCCGCTGGGAACCGCCGGGGTCTCGACTGGTTTTGTCTCCTCGGGTAATTTCTGCTCTGTCATATAGTCCTCCAATCCTTCAAGGCTGGTATCATCTATTGGCAGGCTGGCCGTGCCCTGAACCTTCTCCCTGGCTCTCTGGATAGCTTTCTCGCAGGCGGACTTGTCCTCCCCGCTGGCCAGGCAGGTGCTCGCCGCCTCCTGAATCCACTCGTGATGTCTTTCCAGTCCTTTGGCTTCACTGAGGTAAAGCGCCTTCTTGAGCTGCTTCTTGTCAAGGGCGATAACCGTCTCCTCGATTCGTTTGGTAACTCCACCTTTCACTGTCTCACCTCTCTATAACCGGTTGGCAAAATCCAACATGTTTTCCAATTCGCTGAGAACGATCTCCGGCATTGTCCCCTGGTGGCCTTTCTTTCTTTCCTTGATGGCTTGCTCAATTAGTCTCTTCCTCCGGTAGAACTCATCCGGAACCTTCCTGTAAAGCTTCTCAAGCCTGTCCTTGACCCTTTTCACCTTGTCGGCATAGATGGGTTCGGTCTGAGGAAGCGTCGGCATTCCATATAATTCCTCAATACCGCATTCTTCTAATAATTCTTCAATATCCATGCTACGCCGCCCTTGTCTTTTTCTCATACTGCGCTGGTATAGGTTGTCCCAGGTCCCTCATTTTCCGGCGCCAGGTATCGTCATGATGATGGTTTGGTGTTAAAATGTGGGCGTATTCATGCCAGAGCAGGCGTGAGGGCTTGGTTATTGTATTTCCCTGAACTTCTCCCACTCTCTTGAGACTTCTGACACATATCCAGCCGAAGTGCTTATCTGTTTTTTCATTGTGGGCATGGGCCTTCGCCCTGAATGAACTGCCGACACCTCTCTTTACACAACCCCCGACAAAAATTCCCTTTACCTCCGGCCAGTCAGAAATGGCATAAATAGCCTTTTGTTGCTTCTCCTTCAGGTACGGCTCCATGATTGCCACTACTGCGGGAACCTCCGCCTGGTATAGTCTGACGCAGAGCTCCTTTTTGTGCCCGTCGGGGGACCGGCCGGCATCAATGCACATATCCTTCAGTTCCCTGCCCAGGAATGCCCTATCGCAGGCGATGAGCGCCTCCTCCCACTCCGGCGAAGGCCCTATCTCCAGCTCCCACGAAAGCTTAGACATGAGCGTACCGAGTTGGGTGTTTATCCAAGGCGTGAAGCCGTAAATCTCCAGGTCAAGGAGTAGAGACTCCAGTTCCTCAAACTCCTCAGGGCTTAGCTGCCTTAGGCCCGCCTCTTTGATCTGCTGAACCTTGGTGGGGGTCGCCTTGAAGCCGCCGAATTGCGTCATGGCTCCTCCCCTACCCTCTGCGCTATGGTCTCGGCCTTCTTCGTGCCTAAATTGCTGAATCTCCCTCTATACCATTCGCGGGAAAGTTTCAGGTAATAGACTCTTGTGTCGGCGGCGAGCTGCTCCAACTCTTCGATGCTCTGGATAGTCTCCAGCCTGTGCCGGAGCTGCCGGCTCTGGGTGAGCGCTTCCTCGGCTATCTGCCTTTCCCACTGTGGCAGGTTTTGTATCTTTTCCTGGGTAAGGTCCTCTCTCTCCAGCGAGTTCTGCTCCTCGAGGGCGCCGGCAATCCTGTCCAGAACCTCATGGCTGGTCATGCCTTCACCCTTAAATCGCAACGCTTCCTTGAGTTCTCCGGAGCTGGTAGAAAAGTGACCGACGGCACAAGCGACGCAGGCGATGGCTATTCGAGCCGGCGGACTTGCTTCAGATGGTTGTGGCATAGCGGCAGGTAAAGGACTCTCGCTTTGAATAGTAGAAGTCACACCGGGGAAACCACTGCGGAGCTCATCGGCCAGAGAACGTATATCGCTGCCGGCTTTCTCTACTCTTTCACGCCCCATGCGGATGATATCCCGCAGCGGATCCAGCGGGCTGGTAGGCAACTTTATTCCGGGAAGCTTAGGCGGTCCAAGCAGCATTTCCTTCCCCTCCAAAAAGAATACGGGGCAAGCTTTCGCTTGCCCCGTTCGATTAAATTCTAAACGCTACTAACGCTTTCGTCAACTCTCTGCGAAGAAGACCCGTTTGCCAAGCTCCTCAATCTCCTGGTCGGTATTAAGGGCCTGTTTATACTGCTTTTTTCTGTCTTCCCTCTGTTCGGAAGTCTTGCCCGGGAGAGGCGGCGCTACTGAACTGATCGCTTCCTTGATATCCCTCCTCAGCCCGGGCAGTTCGGTTTTAGCAAGGTCTATACCCTTATCGGCAATCTCGTGGAGGATGTCCATCTCGGTTCTGCCGACCCTATCCTTCTTAATATCCGCGATCGCATCCAGCGTTTTGTTCAGCACAACAGCCAGGTTCTCAACCTGCTTCTGCTGGGCGTCAAACTGCGCTCGCCATCGGTCATCCTTCATCTCTTCAATGGTCTTTTGCATTGCGGCCATTGCTTCTTTTACTGCGCTGTTCTCCCCGGAACCCCCCATGAAGGTTTTCATAGTGTTGGCAAATGCAACGGGGTCGGTCATCCAGGCGGGCAGAGGGCTGCCGCCACCGCCAAAACCCTCTCGAAGGATTTTCATCTGTTCCGAGGCCTTGGTCATTGCTATGATGGGATCGAAAGGCTCTCCCTTCTCCTGGGCCTGCTTCAAAGACTGAAAAGCCATGAGCTCGACTCCGCCGACCCTGGCCTTGGGGTTGAGCGTCCAGTTGCCTTCGCCGTCCTGCGTGAAGGGTGATTCCTTTCCTGCCTCTTCACCTTCTTCTGCCATTTTCTTTAACTCCTTTGCCTGAGCAAGCGTCCCTCCCCTCTCCCCTTCCTTTGCCATCCTGACCTGCTTTGCCTCAAGGTCATAGATATATCGAACCTCACCCTCGCCACCCTCTTTTGTCTTCTTTTCCGTTTCCCGTATCTGCTCCGATGTCATTCCTGCCCTTTGTTGAATCTCCGGAGGAATGTCTACCCCCCTTTCAGCAAACCATTGTTCGAGTATGTTCTTTCGCTTGCCTGGAGGGATATCGCTGCTCCAGGCGGCCAATCGCTTGTAGATGATCTCAGGGTCTTCAAAGACCCTGGGCCCGCCGGTATGGGAGATGTTCTCGGCAATGTTGGTGGCCAGGTCGGCCCTTATTTTGAATTTCATGAGCAGGGTGGCGAAGTCCTCCTCGACAATGGGGACTTCCCTGGCCATGCCCTCGGCCTCCATAAATTCAGGATGTTTATTTCTGATATGGCTTTTTCTCGCTGCCTCTGTCTGAAACTCTTTTTCGCTCTCCTCACATCCGGGTACAGGGCATTTGAACACCATTTCGGTACCTCCTTGTTCTATTGTTGGTTGGACTCCAACTGGACTCCACTTTTTAGCTACGATGGACTCCAACCGGACTCCAAATGGACTCCAAAATTTTAGCTACGATTGGACTCCACGGGGGTAGTCCGTTTGAACCTCACCGGGGTACTCGCTACACATAGTAAGCCCTCCTCCTATAACAACGGCTTTGCTCGGCTTAGCCCCGCTTACTTGTAGCCAAACCGTTGTTATAGGAGGA
>Ga0209777_10000784_pt1 | contig 49409 bp, 46 predicted proteins | sample FrelakmetHBP12HB_FD_187147 | JGI IMG/M metagenome (GOLD analysis project Ga0209777, IMG submission 187147) | Freshwater lake sediment microbial communities from the University of Notre Dame, USA, for methane emissions studies -HBP12 HB (SPAdes)... | ecosystem: Environmental > Aquatic >... | reverse complement strand
CCCCTGGATGGTTTCTCCGCAGCGCTTGCATTTGACAGAAAAAGGATAAAACGTTCCTGTAGGGTGGGGATGGGAGAAAAGATTCTTAAAGATACTCATGGTGGTCTCCTGTTTATATAAAGTATAGCATTACATAGGCTCGACCGTTCTGGTTTGAGTCTGGAGGAGGGTGAAGAGGCCGAACCATTGCCTGATTTCAGGTGGCTCCGCTTCCCTGAGAGGCGCGTAGCGGACTCCGAAGCGGTCCAGCCGGCCTAGGAATTTTTCCAGTCTGCAACGGAAGTCTTTGAAGTTTTTCCTGTCCTTCGGCGTCCAACCGGTTTCAGCCATGGCGGTCAGTCGGGGATAAGTTTGATAGTCGAGGCGGGCGCGGTTCGGGACCCATTCAGACCAGAGCGGAAATTCCAGGCCGAGGATACTGCCCGAATCGTTTTCATCCAACTCTACCGGGACAGGTTCAAAATGGTAAGCCCGGCTTAAGGGCATCAGACTGTAACTATGGTCCAGATATGTGTCGAGATAAGTGGACATGACAACCGCCCGCTTCTCAGTCCGGATGGCCTCGAGCAGACGGTCGCGGCCCCTCGCCCAGAACTGAACGACCGCGCCATTGACCAACCCATCCTGCAGGATCTCATTCCACCCCATGACGTGCCGTCCTTTTAATTCCAGATAGGCAGCGATGCGGTTGGTGAAATAGACCTGCAGCGCGTGTTCATCTTTCAGCCCTTTCTCCCGGATCCGCCGCTGGCAGTTGGGGCATTCCCTCCAACGTTTCTTCGGAGTTTCATCCCCACCGATGTGGATGTAGGGGGAAGGGAAGAGTTCCAGGATTTCGTCGAGGACTTCTTGCAGGAAGGTGAAAACAGTCTCCTTTCCGGCGCAGAAAATATTAGGGTAGATGCCAAAGTGCGTGGCTACTTCAAACGGCCCACCGGTGCAGGATAGTTCGGGATAGGATGCCAGTGCAGCCAGCGAATGACCAGGCATTTCAATCTCCGGCACAATTGTGATGTGCCGTTCGCTGGCATAGGCCACAATTTCCCGGATTTCATCCTGGATGTAAAAGCCACAGTGTGGGATTCCGTCATGGTGTTTACCAAGCATGGTTTTGCTTGTCCCGGCTCGCCACGAGCCAATCTTGGTCAGTTTGGGAAATTTCTTAATCTCAATCCGCCAGCCTTGGTCTTCGGTGAGATGCCAATGGAGTACGTTCAGCTTTTGCAGGGCCATCAGGTCCAATGTTAGCATTACAGTCTCTTTGCCGTGGAAATGGCGGCCTTCGTCGAGCATGAACCCGCGCCAAGCAAAACGCGGCTTATCTTCGATGAGTACGCAAGGGAGGCGCCAGTCTACACCAGAAACGGGACGGCGTTCTTCGATTTCGATAGGGAGCAATTGACGCAGGGTCTGGATACCATAGAAGACTCCTGTGGTTTCAGGCGCTTCGATGACAATCGCTTCGGGCAGAACCTCGAGCCGGTAACCTTCACTGCCGAGTTCCTCCAGCTCAGGGTTCAGGCGGAGGTGGATGCTGCTTTTTGCAACCTGGGCGCCGCCTTGGATCCGTAGCGGAAATCCGGTGGGAGCAGTAAACAACCCACGCATATAGCCCGCGTTCCAACGGTTGGCTGTATCGATAAGGATGACTGTCTCTGGTGTGAGGCAGAGTTCTCCAGCATGGAGTTCTATTTTTGCAGGAAAGGGGATGATATTCATTCCACAATTTTACATCGTCTTGCCGGGATTTGTGGTATACTACCGCCGCTTCCAAATCAGGAAGCACATTCTGCCCGGGACGGGCATTAAGCGTCCCTGAGCGGGTAATCAATCCCGCTAAACTTATTGGCCCCGGCATTTGGTGCCAAGTTAGAAGGAGAAAAGATGGCTGTTGTTACTATGAAAGCGCTACTGGAAAGTGGTGTCCATTTCGGCCACCGAACCAATAAATGGAACCCCGGTATGAAGCCGTATATCTTTACCGAGCGTAATGGTATCCATATCATTGACTTGCAGCAAACGGTGAAGGCGATCACCAATGCTTTCAATGTGATCCGCGATACTGTCGCGACTGGTGGGGTGGTGATGTTCGTTGGTACCAAGCGTCAGGCACAGGAGACGGTACGTGATGAAGCCATTCGTTGTGGGATGCCTTACGTCACCGAGCGCTGGCTGGGCGGGATGTTGACCAACTGGTCTACTATGCATCAGCGAATTGTGGAACTTGAGCGAATGGAGAAGCTGTTTGCCTCCGGCGATATTGAGAAGCTGACCAAGAAAGAGGGCCTGCTGATTCAACGCGAAATCAACCGACTGAATATCCATCTATCAGGTGTTCGCAATATGGTGCGCGTACCGGATCTTGTATTTGTGGTGGATGTGAGTCGCGAGTATGCGGCTGTCCACGAAGCCAATCTGTTAAAGATCCCTGTGATTGCCTTGGTGGATACCAACTGCGACCCCAACAACGTAGACTATGTTATTCCATCCAATGATGACGCGATCCGCGCTATTAAACTGCTGGTGGCCAAGATGGCAGATGCTGTTGAAGAAGGCAAAGCGCTGCGCAAGGACGAGGAACTCGAAGCGGAAGCTGCAGAGTCTCGGGTTGCTGAAGCTGCAACAGATTCTATCAAGAGACCCGCTCATGCAATAGATACGGAAGATGAACTCAAAGACGATGAGTTGCTGGGTGAAGCCACCCTGGCCAAGCTCGCCCCCGTTCCCGAGAAGGAAGAGGCGACGACGGAAGAAATCGTGCTGGACGATGATGCTGAAAAAGAAGAGAAAGTATTATAGCCGAGGGATATGCATGGAAATTACAACTGCAATGATCAAAGAACTGCGCGAAGCCACCAAGGCCGGTGTACTTGACTGCCGCAAAGCCTTGGAATCTTCCAATGGCGATTACCAAAAGGCAGTAGACTTCCTGCGAGAAAAAGGCATGGCTACCGCAGCCAAGCGCGCTGACCGCCAAGCTTCGAATGGTATCGTGGAACTTTATTCGCATGGTAATGGCCGCGTTGGTGTGATGGTGGAAGTCAACTGCGAGACCGATTTTGTAGCTCGCGCGGAGCAATTCCGCAAGTTTGCCCATGAGGTGGCTCTGCAGGTAGCTGCGGCCGCACCGAAATATATAAAAGAGGAAGATATTCCTGCGGATGTGATTGAACATGAAGTCGGGATTGCCAAAGCGCGCGCACTTGAAGAAGGCAAACCCGAAGCCATGTTGGATAAGATTGCCCAGGGCCGTGTTGAGAAGTTCAAGGATGAGGTAGTGCTGATGCGCCAGGCTTATATCCGCGATGACAAGGTAACTGTTGGGAAACTCCTGCTTGAGCAGATTGCCGCCCTCGGAGAGAATATCGTTGTACGGCGCTTTGCTCGCTGGGAATTGGGTGAGGTGAGTGAGTAATTGAAAAGGCCAACCATTCGGTTGGCTTTTTTCTTGCTGGATTTTGAGAGGAGAAATAATGGCAAATCTCAAGTTCAAACGGATTTTACTCAAGCTAAGCGGCGAATCACTCGCCGGTCCGAACGGCTTCGGGATTGACCCGGAGCAGGCCAAGGCGATTGCCGAGCGTGTCAAAGCGGTCCGCAAAATGGATGTGGAAGTGGCAATTGTCATCGGGGCGGGCAACCTGTGGCGCGGCAAACAGGGCCTCGACCGCGGTATGGACCGTGCCACTGCTGATTATATGGGGATGTTGGCAACGGTGATGAATGCAATGGCTTTGATGGATGCCTTGGAAAGGACGGGTGTTTATACCCGGGTCCAATCGGCGATTGAAATGCGGGCCGTGGCCGAACCATACATCCTGAGGCGTGCCATCCGCCACCTGGAAAAAGGAAGAGTGGTCGTCTTCGGCGCGGGAACCGGCAACCCGTTCTTCTCCACCGATACGGCCGCGGCGTTACGGGCTGTCGAGATTGACGCTGGTGTGCTCATTAAAGCAACCAAAGTGGATGGAGTCTACGATGCAGACCCTCAAAAGAATCCAGGCGCCAGGAAATTCGATACTCTCAGCTATATTGACGTGCTCAACCGCCGCCTGGAGGTGATGGACAGCACTGCCGTCTCTCTGTGCATGGACAACAACCTGCCCATTTTGGTTGTCAACCTGTGGGACCCATACGCCCTCGAACGCGCCTTGCGAGGCGAAAAAATAGGTACGCTGGTTACAGCCTAGATCATCGGTTTTGAGAGTTTACTGAGACTTTTTGACGGGGTCGTCCGAGGATACTTCCAGGCGACCCTGTTTTCTTTCTCCTTAGCACAGGGATTCGCAAGGCCCTTGTTTTTATTGGCGTATTTTGCGGTTTTAAGGTATCCTTATGGAAGAAAAGTACGTTTATCCAAGGAGGCCGACGTGATAAAAGATATTCTTAAAGAAGCTGATGTGCGTATGCACGCCGCAATCCAGAGTCTTGATGATGAATTGGCTGGCATTCGCACCGGCCGTGCCACCCCGTCATTGGTGGAAAAACTGCCTATCGATTACTATGGCACACCGACGCCGTTGATGCAACTGGCATCCATATCGGTGCCTGAGCCGCGCGGACTTCTCATCAAACCCTTCGATCCTGCCTCGTTGAAGAGTATCGAACGGGCGATTCTTGCTTCGGATTTGGGACTTACTCCCAACAACGATGGAAAACAAATCCGTCTGAACCTGCCTGCTCTCACTGAAGAGCGCCGCCATGAACTGGTCAAGGTTGTCCACGGTCGGTTGGAAGAATGTCGTATCGCGGTCCGGAACGTCCGGCGTGATCTCCATAACGATATGCGTGATTTTGAAAAAGAGAAACTCATTTCTGAAGATGACTTGAAACGCGGCGAAGAGGAACTCCAGAAGGTTACTGACCATAATATCGATGAGATCAATAAACATGGCCAGCATAAAGAACAGGAGATCATGGAGGTGTAGTAACGCTCTAAATCGTTGCTACCACATTTATGGCAAAAAAAACTATGGTCTCCAGATCGCCGATCCCAGCTCACGTTGCAATTATCATGGACGGGAATGGGCGCTGGGCGATTTCGCGCGGACTACCCCGCCTGGCAGGCCATCGTGCCGGCACTGAGAATTTACGCCGTATAATTACCGCCTGTACCGAGTTCGGGATTAAATACCTCACCATCTACGCCTTTTCCACTGAGAACTGGGGACGCCCCCGCGAGGAAGTTGAGGGGCTCATGCACATCCTCGAGGATGTGATTGATAAGGAATTGGCTGAGCTGAATAAGGAGGGGGTGCAGTTGCGTCACATAGGACGCCTGGAACGGTTGGATCCGAAACTCCAGGAAAAAGTTCTGGAAGCCATCGAACTGACCAAGAACAACAACCGGCTGGTTTTGAATGTCGCCTTTAATTATGGCGGGCGCGACGAAATTGTCAATGCCATTCAGCACATAATAAAAGATGCCATCAAGCCCGAAGAGGTGAACTCCGACTTGGTCAGCCATTACCTGTTCACTGTGGGTGTTCCGGACCCGGACCTGATCATTCGCACTTCGGGCGAATTGCGCGTCTCGAATTTTCTTATCTGGCAAGGGGCTTATTCTGAGTGGTATGTCACATCTGTCTACTGGCCTGACTTTGATAAAGAAGAGCTCCGAAAAGCACTGGACACATTTGCCAGGCGTGATCGCCGTTATGGTGGTTTATCTCAGACCATAGAGGAATAACCTTCTCATGTTGATTAAACGTGTACTTGCTGGTCTTGCCCTGGCAGCCATTGGTTTTCCGGCCATGATTGTGGGGGGGCTTTTTTATTTTGTTGTGGTCACGCTCCTCTTGGGGATTGCTACCTGGGAATATGGACAGATCTTTCATACCACTGGCTACAACGCCTCCACACCGCTTTTGGTGGGAGGCGTTGTGGTGCTTGCCGCCCTTAGAGGATATTTCCCTACCTTAGCTCCTGCTGCCCTGACCCTCCTCATTCTCGCAGCCATGATCTGGCATCTGCTGGATTACGAGAAAGGGCGCAACCTGGCTGCCACCGACTTCGCCATCACAGTTGCTGGGATTGTCTATATGGGTTGGATTGGGGCCTACCTTATCGATGTCCGCAATTTACCTGATGGACTTTTCTGGCTGGCGCTCGTTTTACCAGCTGCCTGGCTTGCAGATATGGCGGCTTATTTTGTCGGTAGTCGTTTTGGCAAACACCAACTCAGCCCGCGGCTCAGCCCTAAAAAAACTTGGGAAGGCTATTGGGGTGGAGTTATCTTTGGGACAATTGGTACGGCAGGATTGGCCGTTTTATGGCACAGCCTTGGAGGTTCAGTGACCTGGTGGCAAGGTGCCATTCTCGGGGTGGTAATTTCCATTCTGACCGCGCTGGGCGACCTGGGTGAGTCCATGTTTAAACGACAGGCGGGAGTCAAAGATTCGAGTAATATCATCCCTGGTCACGGTGGTGTATTGGACCGCATGGATTCGTGGTTGTGGGCGGGCGTATTGGGGTATCTGCTCATCATCTGGTTCTTACGTTGAAAAACAATCCCAGGAGGCCGGATATGATTACTGAACCGACACGCAATTTGGCCCTCGAACTGGTGCGCGTGACTGAGGCGGCGGCGCTTTCGGCCGGTCGCTATATGGGGCGCGGAAATAAAAATGCAGCCGATCATGCTGCCGTTGAAGCCATGCGGCTCATACTAAATACTATTCATATGAATGCAATTATCGTTATCGGTGAAGGGGAAAAGGACCACGCACCGATGTTATTCAACGGTGAACACGTTGGCAATGGCCAGGGAGCGGAGATGGACATCGCCGTGGACCCAATCGACGGAACTCGTCCGCTGGCAAATGGGACGTGGAGTGCCCTCGCGACTGTAGCCTTGGCGCCGCGCGGAACGATGTTTGATCCCGGCCCGTTCCTTTATATGGACAAGATTGCAGTTGGGCCGTCAGCCAAAGGTAAAGTGGATATTAATGCGCCTGTGAAGAAAAACCTCGCAGAGATTGCAAAAGCATGTGGCAAATCTATAGAAGACATGACGGTGATCATCCTCGACCGCCCGCGCCATGAGGAGTTGATTACCGAAGTGCGCCGCGCCGGAGCGCGCATCCGCCTGATCCCGGATGGGGATGTAGCCGGTGCATTAATGACCGCATGGCCAGATTCCGGGATCGATGCCCTAATGGGCGTTGGCGGCACGCCTGAGGGGGTGCTCTCTGCCTGTGGTCTGCGTGCCATGGGAGGCGAAATCCAGGGCAAACTATATGCCCGCAACGATGATGAACTTCGCCGAGGACGCGAGATGGGCTACGATTTTAAAAAAGTGCTGACCATGAACGATTTGGTTTCGTCTGAAGATGTTTTCTTCGCTGCCACCGGGATTACCGATGGTGAATTTCTGGACGGCGTAAAATACTTTGGATCGGGAGCACGCACCGACAGTCTGGTTGTGCGCGGCCAGACTGGCACGGTCCGCCAGATTATTGCCACCCATCGCTGGGACAAACTCAATCAGTTCAGCGCTATTAAGTATTAAGCGGAATCCCATACATCCGATATGGCAGGACATACCACTCTGTATCCTTGTCAGGCAAACCACTCTCGAATATACTCTTTCTGGAGGACAGATTACCCATGGCTAAACAACGTATCTTATTGGTAGATGATCACGAAGTTGTCCGATTGGGGTTGAAATCGCTCCTGGAGCGTCATCCACAGTTTGACGTGGTTGGCGAGGCATCTTCGGCGCGCGAGGCGATGGAAATTGTGAATAACACACACCCGGATGTGGTGGTGATGGATATCCGTTTGCCTGGAACGTCTGGAATCGAGGCCTGTGAGGAAATTACTGGACGTTTTCCGGAGATCAAGGTAATCATGTTGACCTCCTACGCTGAAGACGAGATGCTTTTCTCGGCGATCCGCGCCGGGGCTTCTGGATATATCCTGAAACAAATCGGTGGAGAGGATCTGGTCCGGGCACTCGAGGCGGTTGGACGTGGTGAGGCCATGCTCGACCCGACGGTTACCCAGCGGGTCTTCCAGGAAGTGCGCAGGGCAGTGAAGGAAGAAGAAGCCTCGGCTTTCGCCCATCTCAGTCAACAGGAGAAACATGTACTTCTGCTCGTTTCGGAAGGTAAGACCAACCGGGAGATTGCCAAATCACTCTTCCTCGGCGAGGGAACAGTGCGCAACTATGTCAGCAGCATCCTCTCCAAACTAGGTGTCAATAACCGCGCCGAGGCTGCGGCTTATGCGGTGGGTCATAACCTGCGCGAATATATTGCAATGTAGTTTACGTTCGCTTGCAGGTTGACAAAATCTTAGTTTCGGATAAAATACAACCCGCACGCCGAAGTGGCGGAACTGGCAGACGCGCTAGGTTCAGGGCTTAGTGGCCTTACGGTCGTGAGGGTTCAAGTCCCTCCTTCGGCACAGTAAACCCGCGGGAACGCGGGTTTTTGTTTTAATTACCATCCCTATTATCGCTATCGCGAAGTAAAAAATCTGTGCTTCCTGGTGACTCTGTGGTAAAAAGGCTATATGGATCGCTTGAATCTTTTTCCTGATGCTACTTCGGTGGAATTCGGTTCTCTGACTATCGGTGGCTGCAACCTTACGAACTTGGCCGACCAATTTGGAACGCCCCTCTACCTCTACGACCGTGCCACGCTGGACAACGCTGTCGAAGCCTACCAGGTCGCCCTGGCAAAGTACTATCCCGGCGTGAGCCGCCTCACATATGCGGGTAAGGCTTTTTTATGCCTTGCCATTGCCGAGTGGACTCAGCAACACAATCTGTGGGTGGATTGTACCGGGCTGGGTGAAATTGCCGTTGCTGTCGCGGCGGGCGTACCGCCTGAACGGCTGGTCGCCCATGGTGTAAACAAATCAGCCGCGGACCTCGAAGCGGCTTCCGAACATGCTGGAGTTCTCGTGGTGGATAACCTGACTGAACTGCAGCGCCTGGTCGAAATTTCCCACCGCAGGAGCGTGCCGGACTTGTGGCTGCGTTTCCAACCCGGTCTGGCGGTCGAGACCCATGCCTACACCCAGACCGGCCACGCTGGCAGCAAGTTTGGGATGGATGTCGCACAAGTCCTTCAGGCTGCTCAACTCTGTCGGGAGCATGCCTTGTTGCTATCCGGTCTCCATTTCCATCTGGGATCCCAGTTTAGCGATCCCGTTCCACTGGCCTCGGGGATCGAACGCGCCCTCGACCTGGCACGTATGATCGGCTTTGGCGGAGATTGGACACTCAGCCCGGGCGGTGGCTGGGGGGTGGCTTATCACGAGGATGAATTGCCATCTCCTGACTTGGCTGATTTCATCCACCTCGTGGCCAGTACCCTGGTGCGTGGATGCAAAGAACGGAACCTTTCCCTGCCCCGTCTGCAGCTGGAACCGGGACGCAGCCTAGTGGCACGGGCGGGTGTAGCCCTCTATCGCGTGGGGGTAGTTAAGCAGGTTGCCAACCGGGTGTGGGCATTGCTGGATGGTGGCATGACCGATAACCCGCGTCCAGCGTTGTATAGAGCACGTTATTCGGCGCTGCCGGTGCGAGGTCCGGAAAGATCCATGAAAGAACCGGTCTGGTTTGCTGGGCCCTATTGCGAGAGTGGGGATGTGCTAATCGAGGCGCTGCCCTTCCCGGAGGTTCGGGCAGGAGACCTGGTGGCTGTCCCAGTCAGTGGAGCATACCAGTTGAGCATGTCCAGCAATTACAACGGCTGTCGCCGCCCTGTCGTCGTTTGGCTGGATCATGGACTGGCGCAGGTTATCCAGACACGCGAGACGGTAGAAGACCTTTTTCGGCGAGATCACCGGCTTGCCAAACCGGCTGGGACAGGGTAAGATATTATTATGAAGTTCAAGTGGCGCAATATTTTGATTGTCATCGGCCTTTTCCTGGCAGTACTATTGTTAGTGGATTTCAACCGCCGGATGGAGGAACTGGATCGTCTGACCGCACAGTTGAATGCGGTTAGCGCCGAGGCGACTTCGGTAATCCAGACTCAGACTGCACTGGCTGGTCAGGTGGCTTATGCCACTTCGGATATGGCGGTAGAAGAGTGGGCCTATGGAAATAAAATGGTTCGCCCAGGCGAACATCCCGTGGTGGTGCCAAGTACAAATGTGACTCCCACGCCAGAACCAACGGTTGGGCCGCAAGGGGAAGAATTGCCCACCTGGCGTATCTGGTGGGAATTGTTTTTCGGAAACCGCCCTTAATTATTATAGCCCGGATGCACGCCCGGCCTTTTTTTATCTCTCGTTTACGGTACTTTGTGTAGCAACAACTACGATCCCTTTTTGCCCCTGCTTGGCCTGATGTTCGGCATGGTTGGCGCGGTCAATCAATGCGGATAGATACGGACTGTCTTCTGTAAGTTCCGTCACACCAACTGAGATGGTGACGCCCAATTCTCCAAAGCGAGTAACAATCTTGTCGGCGGCAATTTCTTCGACCATTCGCCGAGCAACACCCTCGGCGCTGGCAAGGTCCGTTTCGGGCAGGAGGGCAACGAATTCATCTCCACCATAACGGGCAAGAACATCCACCGTACGAAAGATGGATCGACAGTGTTCTGAGACAGCTCGGAGAATGATATTGCCGGTAGAGTGATCATAAGTGTTATTGAAGTTGCGAAAGTCGTCAATATCGAAGAATAGTACGGAAAGTGGGTGACTAAAGCGATGCGCGCGTTCCACTTCACGGCTGCCAAGCTCCCGCAGTCCGCGGTAGTTGTAAAGGCCGGTCAATTCGTCAATGATAGCCAGGCGCTGGACTTCAGCATACAAACGGGCATTTTCGATGGCAATTGCTGCCTGGATGGCAATCCGTTCCAGGATGCGGATATGATCTTCGGTGTAGGCATCCACATGGTAATTCTGAATTGACATGACGCCAATCACCCGTTCTCGTAGTGTAAGGGGGATGCCAATGTAAGATCGGGCCGTTTTCTTCGGCTTGGATGAGGAGAGTAGATGGGGATGAGTTTCTGGCTTTATGGTCTTGGTATTGTTAATATAAAGTGTTTTGCGCGACCGGATGACGGTCCCGATCATTCCTGGACGGTCATTGATATCGCGTGACGATCCAGCCTGATAATGCCCGCTTTCATAAAATAAAGGTATGTGAATCAGGGAGTTTGTCTCATCAAATAGCGCGACGTAGAAGATGTCGATTGGTACCAACTGGCTGCATTGCTCGTGTAGGGTCTTGAGTACGTGCTCCATATCCAGGCCTGAGGTGACTGCCAGGCTGATATGGTTGATGATCCCCAATTCTTCGATGGTTTGTGCTAACTCTGCTTCTGTCTGATGGCGCTTGGATACATCGCGCAAGACAAGCAGCCTGCCGGCAAGTTGTTTGTGCTGCCCATTGATTGGGGAAATATGTAGGTGTATGTAACGCGGCGGGTTGGTACCCCATCGAAACTCGGTCTCGGCTTTATCATCATTATCCTGCAAGCGCTTGGCTATCCCCGACCAGAACTTAAACACATTTGTGATGGGCTGCCCCAGGCTTTCCTGTGCGCTGGCGCCTAGGATGCTTTGTGCTACTGGATTGATATCTACCACACGGTTTTGAGCGTCTAATACCAAAATACCATCATCCATGTTTTCAATAAGAACATCCCGGGGGATGGAGGTGAGATCAAATAATTGGAATCTTAGGATACCAAAGGCAATCACCAGGCCGGTGAGCGAGAACGAGACGGGCGTCAGATCCAAACCGGGTAAGAAATCCGGGACGAGGCTATATACAAGCCCGCCTACGAATGGAAAGAGCGAGCCCAGCAGAAGCGTGCCGATCTGGCGGCGATAAGGCTGCTTTGCATGGAGCCATACTTCCAATAGGATTATGATGCCTGTTAAGATGATCAAGTAATCATAGGCGATCAGAAAATAATATCCGATGCCGTGTCCATAAATAAGGATGTTTGGTTGGGTTGAATTGGGTGTGAAACTTGTCCAGATCAAGCCATGCCATCCCGTTGCGGTAACAATGAATCCGGTAATGGGAACGATGGAAAGCAAGACCAGATAAACGGGTTTCAGCCAGCGGGTCTTCTGGCTGTATTCCAACGCGAAGAGCAGGAACAGGGTTGGCGCACTGACAGCTCCCAGATATTCCATTTTCGACCAGAATATTTTGTATGGGATGCCAACCACTGCAGCTTCCAACCCGGAAGCAAGCGCCCACTCTGTTACAGCAAACATCAGAAGAGCCAGTTTACTGCCACCGGGTGTTTTACGGTGTTGTAAAACCATGAAACCAACATAGACGGATATGATGGCCGTAAAGTGTAGTATCCCCGCATAAAGCGTATAATTCCAAGTCACGTCCCCCTCCGTTCTGAACAATCACCCCAGCAGAAAGGTGCAACTATCATTCTCATATCATCAATTTTGAAGTAGTATAACATAACAACATCGGGAGTGTTAGGCGCGATTTTTACCATGGATGATGAAAGCCTTTTAGCAAAGGATGGATTACACATACACAAAACGGCTCAGACGTGCTAAATTAGCGGTTAACAATTTGTAGTCAACTGATGGAGGCGTTATGTTCCAAACATTTGACCAGGCTTTAAAGTATATCAAAGATTATCAGGTTGAGATGGTGGACATGAAATTCTGTGACCTGTGGGGAAGATGGCACCACCTCACCATCCCGGCAAGGCAGTTCGCTCCGGATTTAATGGAAAAAGGTATCGGCTTCGATGGTTCTGCGGTTGGATTGAAATCCGTAAAAGCCGGCGACATGGTTCTTGTCCCGGACCTAGGGACGGCTTTTATGGACCCTTTCTGGGATATGCCAACCCTGTCGTTCCTCTGTACCACCCTCGAAGCCGATACACATGTCATCTTCGAGAACGACCCACGCAACATTGCCATCCGTGCCGAAGCCTTCCTTAAGTCCACGGGCATAGCCGACGAGAGCCGTTGGGGACCGGAATACGAGTTCTATATCTTCGATAGTGTTTCCTACGAATATGGAGTTAACCGCGCCAGTTATGCCATCTCCTCCGGCGGGGCCGATTGGAATAGCGCTGCCGGCGGGCACGGGCACTACATCCCGTTGCATGGCGGTTACCATGCCATCCCACCAAAAGATTCCCTGTATAAATTCCGCACGGAAATTGTCAGAAACCTGGAAGTAATGGGCGTGCCGGTCAAGTATCATCACCATGAAGTCGGTGGGCCGGGACAATCGGAGATCGAAACGCCAATGATGGGTCTCATCCCGGCGGGGGATGCCACCATGATCATCAAATATGTCACCAAGATGACAGCCCACGCTCACGGCCAGACTGCCACCTTCATGCCCAAGCCGCTTTTCGGAGAGGCTGGCAGTGGGATGCACTTCCACCAGCATATATTTAAAGGAAAAAAGAATGTCTTTTATGATGCCACAGGGTACGGCTGTCTCTCTCAGGAGGCGCTTTAATATATCGGTGGCCTTCTTACGCATGGCCCAGCGCTCCTGGCATTGACGAACCCCAGCACCAATTCCTATCGCCGGCTCATTCCTGGCTTCGAAGCGCCGGTCAATGCCTTCTTCTCGCTTGGCAATCGCAGTGCCGCAGTACGCATCCCCCAATATGCCAACCAACCGGATAGCACCCGCATGGAGTTCCGCCCACCGGATGCCACCTGCAACGTCTACCTGGCTCTGGCCGGCATGCTCATGGCTGGCCTAGATGGCATCCGCAATAAAATCGATCCCACCGCGGCCGGGTTCGGTCCGATTGACCAGAATGTCTTTGCCTAGACGGATGAACAGCGCTCCCGGATCAAGGCTCTGCCATCATCGCTCGACGAGGCTCTGCGTGCTATGGAAGCTGACCATGAATTCCTGACCACGGGCGGGGTCTTCACCGAAGAACTCCTCAACCAGTGGGTTGATTTCAAACGCAATCAGGAATACTATGCCGTTCGTAATCGCCCGCATCCATATGAGATGAGCCTGTATTTTTATGTTTAGCAAACAACCTTATGTGTTAAAGGCGGGAAATTGGTCCGGTCCCGTCGTTTTCCTTCTACTTCTTTATTGGAATATTCAAAGGGAGTTCCCTGTTGAAGATGAGTCGGTAGGTAAGTTTAATCACCTCCAGGCTTCCCACGATGATGGCGAGCCAGAGAACTAGGCGCACTAGTTGGGACAGATAGGCTAGCACGATTTGTGCTGCACCTATGTCACCAAGGCTGGCGATCAAATTATCTGCCGCGATGGCAAGCAGGGACGGGCCAGCCAGCATGACCACGGCAATGATGATCCCGATCACCTTCAAACCGATCGAGTTGATGCACGCAACCGTGTTCCAGTGACCCATGCGCAGCAAAACAATATCCAGGATGATGGTCAGCGCCCAGACCAGGGTCAAGTATGGCACGAATTTAAAGAAGGCCTCAGACAGGAGCGGGATAAAAGTCCAGTTTCCTGCGCCCACATACCAATTTCCATTGGTCGTATACCCGAAGCCAATGATTTGCGGGTAGAAGTTGAAGATGACGATCGCCGCGAAACAGCCGACAATTTCCGCAATGGTTTCGCCCATCTTGACTTGATTTGTAGAAGTTACCTTGGTGAGCGAACGCGGATCCCATTCTTTTTCTCTCTGCAGGCCTTTGAGATCTACCTTTGCGCCTGCATGGAAAAGCGACCATTCCAGAATTGCGAAAATGAACACGATGTTCCCAAGTGCGATCATCATGGAAACGCCAAAGTTGGCAAAGGCTTTTATGATAGTTTCGAAGGTATTCAGGGGGGTAAGGGTAGTTTGATACACTGCGACCCCCAATCCGATTGCTGCCAGGATGCCAGTCACTATTAACACGATGCGTAGCACCGTTATAAAGATGGGATACAGGCGCGGGCCGATCAAGTAGCGTTCCCCTTGATAGGTGGCAGCAACTTTTTCGGGCGCGCCGTATGCTTTCAGAACCTCGAGCGTCATCTCTTCGTCCACCGGTTTGCCGGTCTTCTGGCTGCGCTCTTCGAGCATATCCTGCAGGATTGAGCGAATCTCCGCCTCGATATCGGCTCGCGTTTTCCTGGGAAGACGGTGTCCAATTTCAGAAACATAGGTATCAATCAGGTTCGTACTCATTCTCATTCTCCTGGTTTAAAGCATCTTCTTCATCATAGATACGATGGTGGTCCATTCTTCTTTCAGCCTGGGCAGGAGAGTTCTGCCTTCATCGCTGAGCACATAGTAACGGCGTGGGCGGTCGGCCTCGATACGCCAATTGGAATGGAGAAACCCCTGGCTTTCCAGCCGGCGGAGCAGGGGGTAGAGCGTACCCTGGTCGATCTCCAGGCCGTGTTCTTTGAGCCCATTGATGAGCGAGTATCCATACTGCTCTTTGTCCAACTGACTCAAGACAGCCATCACGATCACCCCGCGCCGCAGTTCAAGAATTACATTTTCAAAGGATTCGTTTGTCATAGCATCACCATTGACGGCATTATACTGTATAATATACAGTATGTCAAGATGATAAGTATTGTTAAACACAAATGGCAGAGAATGGTCTCTGCCGCTTGGTGCTGTTTTGGCGATCGTTCATCTAGATTCCGGGATTCCTGCGGGTGTAGAAAAGCCAGCGTCCGATGGCTTCTTCGGTTAGAGCTATGATAAAAATCAGGAACATACTTCCCATCCTGGCGCTGGAGGGCCAGATGAAAAGTACCACTGCGCCAAGCAGGCCCGCCGCGAGCAGGCCAATTCTCCACCTGCTGAGCTTCATGTTTTCAGAATTTGCGTTGGATAAGGTGATTTGGCTGGTTGCCAAAAAAATGAGAACGGCAGCCAGAACGATCCATTTCATGACACCGGTGGGCGCGTCCGGGGGGAGGAGGGTACCGGTCAGCAAACATCCCAATCCCACGGTTGAGAGGATAAACTCAAGCAATGTGCGGCCTGTATTCCATGCAGGCACACTGCGGAGTTGGTAAACGCCCTGCATACTGTATACTGCGGCCAGTCCACAGAAAGTAGTCAGAGCGGCGAGGCTTGTCCATATTTGATAGGTGCCGATTTGGAACAGCTTTAACCCCGTAAGGATCGCCCATAATCCCGCGAATCCGGATATGAAAAGGATCTCACGGCTCAACCATGACTTGCGCAAATGATTCAGCGTCCGCCAGGCATTTTTAGGTGTTCCCAGGTGGAAGAAGGATACAAACAAGGCAAACGTGATCGCCGCCCCGACTGCGAGCAAGGGGATCAACGTGATTTGATCGGCAACCGGTTTATCGCTAATTCCCCAATAAATCATGAAGATCGTCCCGAAGGCTCCAATCGCCATTTGTGCGAGCAGGGTGAAAATAACGAGCGGAATTTCGCCTCTGGCAGTTGCACGGGGGTGTGATGGGGAAGTTTCTTCCCGATTGCTTACGGTTGTACCCACTCCAACCTGTTTTACCGCGGGGTGCGGTTTGATAACCAAATGTGGCTCTGTTCGTGATAGCTTTGGCAGTGGGAACGGGTGCTCTGTTCCCGGCACCTTCCATAACGCCAGCCCTCTTTCTTCTAATCCCTGTTCACTAATCTCCGCCAGATCCAAACATCGCAGCGGACAGGCGGCTACGCAGGCTGGAGGCAGGCCAGCATCGAGATTGTCATAGCACAGGTTGCACTTAGTCATGTGTCCCGCAGATTGATCGACCTGCGGTGCGTCGTAGGGGCAGGCCCAGGCGCAGTATCCACAACCGATGCATTTCTGTGTGTTGATAAGAACAATCCCATCCGGCCGCACCTCATAGGCGTCTACGGGGCAGACGCCGGCACACTTGGGATGGACGCAATGGTTGCAGGCGATGGATAAATTGTAAGCAAAGACGGTGCTTGTCCAAGCCTCTCCGGTACGCGTCCACTCGCCACCGCTGACTTCGTAAACGCGCCGCCAGAGCACGCCAAGCGGCAGGTTGTTCTTATCTTTGCAGGCAGCCTGGCAGGCTTTGCAGCCGGAGCAGGAACTTCCATCAAAAGTAAAAGCGTATGGCATAATTCTTTTCACCACAAAGACAAATATTTTAAGAACCTTTGTGACTTCGTTGCTTCGTGGTTAATTTTTCAACTTCTACCATAATCGTATGTTGGGCTGTCCCAAATGCGAAAGGTGTCCACCTGTGGGATGTCAGCACATTGACATTTCCGCCGTGATCCAAGCCATCCTTGTCCGCCTCGTACCACGCTCCCTGCGGAATATCCACCACTCCGGGCATGATGCGCGGGGTGACGCGGCAGTTCAGCACCAGTGCGCCGCGTTTGTTATAGACTTTGACTTGATCGCTGTCTTTGATGCCGCGGGCTGATGCGTCGATCGGGTTGATAAAGACCCGCTGGGGGAAAGCTTCCTCCAGCCAGTCGTTGTTGTCGTGCGTGGAGTGGACGCGCTGCAGTGTGTGGTGTCCTAATGCCTGAAGTGGGTATGTGTCATTGCGAATGAGCCGTTCTTTGGCGAGCGTGGCAACCTCCTTGGGCGTGGGCGTGTCCCCGTTGACAGGAGATTGCTCACCTGCCCTTGCGGTTGGTGCAAGGGTCGGGTTTTCGTCCTTGCAGGATGGTGCGAACGGGCTCTCCCATTCCTGGATATATTTTGGGACTGCCGGAATCTCATCCGGCTTGCCCAGATCAAACAACTGCTTCGAGAAAATCTCGATCTTTCCGCTGGGAGTTTCTAATGGGAACTTCTCCGGGTCACGGCGAAAGTCCACGAACGCGATAGCGGGCCGGGTGGCGGGACGAGTCCACGCGCCAAGGTTTTGTTCGATAAACTCTTCCAGTGAAGGCAATTCTGGGAAACGGATTCGCCGGAATTCATCCAGACAATATTCAACCCACGCCCGTTCGTCGCGTCCCTCGGTGAAGGCATTGCCAATACCCAGACGTTCAGCCAGATCGGCGCAAATGTGGTAATCGGACTTGCATTCGCCCGGTGGCTCGATTAATTTGGGCTGGAGAATCACTTCGTCACCGTACTTCCAACCATCCTCCACACCCCAAGTCTCGAACTGCGTGCAGGCAGGCAGGATGATATCAGCAAAGCGCCCGGTAGGGGTCAGGAAGTTATCCTGCACAACGATGAACTCCACCTTCGACTCGTCACGCAGGATCCCAGCAGTGCGGTTAATGTTGGCGTGCTGGTTGATGAGACAATTCGTCGCTACGGCGTAGATCAATTTGATGTTATTGTCGAGCCGTTCGGTGCCGTGCACACCGTCAGCGCCCGTCATGCTCTTACCGCGGAGACAGGCTTCGGTCCAGAGAAAGACCGGGATTTCCGCTTTAACGGGATTCTCCCCGGTCGGAAAAACAATCCCCAGCGCACCGCCATCCGGGGCCTGTAATCCCAATCCGCTGGCCCAGCCGCCCGGCACGCCCACATTCCCGGTGATCGCTGCCAGCACACAGCCCGCCCGCACCACCTGCTCGCCATAAGCACGCCGCTGCATCCCGTAGCCCTGGTAGAGCACCGCCGGCTTGCTGGCGGCGTACTCCCTGGCGATCCTGGCGATGGTCCCAGCGGGGATGGCAGTGATCGACTCAGCCCACTTTGGGGTCTTGGGCAGGCCGTCGCGCACGCCCAGAATATAATCGCTGTAACTCTCCGCGCCCGCCACCGGCATCTGTCCTGCGTCGAAACCCACGCAGTGTGTACGCACGAATTCAGCGTCGTACAATTTCTCGGTAATCATCACGTAGGCCATGGCACTCATCATGGCTGTATCGGTACCCGGTCGGATGGGGATCCACTCGTCAGCCAGAGCCGCTGCGCTCAGCGAGTGACGCGGGTCGATGCATACCACGCGTGCCCCGGCCTCGCGCGCCAGTTTGACAAAATAATCGCTGTTGGACCCGTCGCGCATCTCGGCCGGGTTCCAGCCCCACATAAGGATATATTTGGCGTTCAGCCAGTCCTGACGCTGGTTGCCGGTGACAAGCGTACCGTAGACAGTGGGTGTTGCCAGGTTGGTGGCCGCCCACGAGTATGAGTTGTAAATGCCCAGGCAGCCGCCGTAGAGGTTCATCAGTCGGCGGGCCACGTGCGAGCCGTTGAGCTGGTCATAGCTACCCGTGCCGTAAGGGACGAATAGCGCAGAGGAACCGTATTGACGCTTGACCCTTTCGAATTGAGTAGCAACAGTATCAATGGCCTCGTCCCATGAAATCGAATGGAACTCTCCGACCCCGCGCCTGCCAACCCGTTTAAGAGGACTCATTAAGCGTTCGGGATGATACTGGCGGCGGAGATAGGCCCGTCCGCGCACACAGGCGCGCAGTTGCGGCGCGGCCAGCGTATCCGGGCGGTCGTCGGTGTCGAGACGGGTGATCCTGCCGTCCTGGACATGGGCGATGAGCAGGCAGCGTCCGCCGCAGTTGTGGGCCGGGCAGCCGACGCGGATCAGTTTTTCAGGGGAGGCTGGGAGAGGTGATTTCTTGCTTGAAAAAAGGCTCATGCTCTCAGTGTAGAGGAATTAAACAGAGGTGGCTAGTGAGAGAAGTAATTAGTTTTCATTTACTTCAATTTCTCTTATATTCATCCGTCGCTAATCGCTGACAGTATTTCACCGCGTAACGGATAAAATCCAAGGTTCCATTAACATCAATCGGTTGTGCTTTCTCTTCCGGGTGATGTCGTCCGGCCCAGGCGCGTTCGATTAATGTTATCCATAGTTCACCTAATGCCTCTTGCGCCCAGCGGGCTGCCACTGGCTTTGAGGCGATATTGCCGAATTCAAGTGTGTAGAGCATGTGGCAGATTGTCAGGACAGTATAAGATTGATAACCGCAATTCGCCAGTTCAGCAGGTTTTTCGAGCAGTGGTGTTACCCATCCTTGCATAATTGCCAACGTTGCCTTCTTCAGGTCGTCAGGAGAAACCGGGTCGATGAGAGTTTCGGTGGTGGGGCCAGCCAGCGTGACCCCTTTTTCTCGGAGGGCTGCGCGTAGGAGCACCCAACCGCCCCACCAGGCGCGGCTAAGACGCACATCCTCGATCTGCATTCTTTGAAGACGATCGTCCCGTCCCCGGTCGATATGCAGGTGCAGGGCATGCGCCGGGTCATAGTGGCGCAGCGCATTTTGCGGGATGTAGGAGCCTTCCAACTGAGTGGCGCACCAGGAGTCAAGCATTGCAATGCGCACGTGCATGGCCTGCAACGCCGGGAAGAGCGCCTCCGGAAGATCATCATTAGTGACGACGACAAAATCCACGTCGCTATCCTGGCGAAACCACCACCTGCCAGTGAGCCATGTAGATACATGCCGATGAATTGATACCCTAATATTTCCTGCACATGTGATAACAATTCATTCAGAACCAAATTAACTTCCGGGTAAAGGGTTGGAGACATGTTCTGGTCTGACATGAATTCATCCTTATTTATGTTCTGATCCTGCCCGCTTCCATCACCCACATTGTAGTCGCGAATTGCTCGATGAAATAGCGGTCGTGGACCACAGCCAGCACGGTGCCGGTATATTTGGCAAGTACCTGCTCGAAGCGTGCCCGGGAAGGGATGTCGAGGTGGTTGATGGGTTCGTCCAACAACAGGAAGGTGCAGCCCTGCGCCACCAGCAGGGCCAGTTCCAGACGGGAGCGCTCACCGTAACTCAGGCTTCCCACCGGCCGCAGCGGGTCATCGCCGCTGAACAGGTAGAAGTGCAGGAAGTGGCGCGCCTCGGTCTGGTTGAAGATCCCCGCACTCTGGATGATTTCCAGAGGACTTTTAGCCAGGTCGAGGTGCTCCTGTTCCTGGGTCATGTAACCGAGTTTGGCAGAAGGACCGAGCCGCACGGACCCGGAGACCGGTTCCAGTTTCCCGGCAATAGTGCGCAGTAAGCTTGTTTTTCCGCATCCGTTCGGACCCGTTAGCGCCACCCGCTCCCCACCGCGAATTTGCAGGCGGAGTCCGGTCAATAGCGGTTCATGACCCGGATAGCCGACGGACAGGTTCTCGGTCACCAGCATATCCTTGCTGATATGCTTTGGCGCGGCAAAGTCGAGTTTGATATGCCAGGAGGGGTGCGGTCTCTCTACAAGCTCGTCCGATTCGAGGAAGCGTTCCAGTTTCTTTTCGCGGGAGAGTGCCTTTTTGGCAACTTTCTTGGCATAGCGCCGCACGCCCGGTTCCCGTGAGGTGGTGGTCAATTCTACTTTCAGAGACTGTTGCTTGGTGCGGACGACATCCTGCCGTATACGGTGGATTTCGGCCTGCTGGTCGTTATAGATTTGCGACTGATGTTCCTGCTCGGACAATTTTTGTTCAATATAGTCACTGTAATTGCCGGGGTAGCGGCGCAGTTCATGTGTGGACGGGTCGAGTTCGAGGATGGACAAGACGGTGTTATCTAGGAAGGTACGGTCATGCGAGACGATTAGGGCCGCGCCGCGAAAGCGTTTCAACCAGTCTTCCAGCCATTCGAGCATGGCGATGTCGAGATGGTTGGTGGGTTCGTCAAGCAGGAGCAGATGTGGGGATTGGAGTAAGAGCCGCGCCAGCATCAGCCGCGTCTTTTGCCCGCCGCTCAGTTCCCCAACGCGGTGGTCAGGGGTAATGTCTGCCAGGCCGAGTGGGGCGAGAAAGTCCGCGGGTTGAATGTCGAAGGTCGCAAGTTGATCGAGGACCTCTTCGTATTGGGTCTGGAGGTTTTTATCGGTCGGATTTTTACCGAGGGCAGCAGCCAATTCACCAAGCGCAGACTCCGGGCTTACTCCGAACCCGGTCGAAGGATCCCGCCTCGGGGCGGGTGCACAAGCTTCGGCCAGGGTCAGTGACGGGTCGAGGTCGAAGCCTTGGGGTAGGTAGCCAATTCGCAGGTCCGAGCGAGTGTGTGCTACTGTCCCGGAATCAGGCAATTCCTGGCCTGTCAGGATGCGTAGGAGCGTTGTCTTGCCGCATCCGTTTGGGCCGATCAGGCCGAGGCGGTTGCCGGCGGAGATGCTGAAAGTGATATCTTGGAGGACGGTGTGGAGACCGTAAGTTTTGGTGATTGAATGTGCAGAGAGCATGGAAGATCCTGTAGTCCCTTTTTGGGCGCTTTGCGAAAATCAAAACCGGGGGCATACGCCCCCGGCCGGAATCAAAAACCAGCGGGTTGGGTTGCCCGGAAAAGCGTCGGTTATTACAGGGTGTCCATCATTCCTTTTGCTCCTGAATCAGTACGGTGAAAAAATTATATCACGGGATTTGCAGTACAAATGCGCCTTATGAAGGAGGCCTAATGAAAACTGCAAGTGGAATGGATTACAACGAGACCTTAGCCGTGACGGGCGCACAGGCCGTCGCGGGCAAGACCGTCAAAGTGCATTATACCGGCAAGTTCCCGGATGGCAAGGTTTTTGACTCATCCGTCAGCCGCGGAGAACCGATCGAGTTTGTACTCGGTCGCAGTCGTGTTATCAAAGGGTGGACGAGGGGATTGCCCTGATGAAGGTCGGTGGTAAAGCGCAGTTGACCATCCCGCCGCACCTGGCTTACGGTGAACGCGGCGCAGGCGGTGTCATCCCGCCAAATGCTACCCTCGTGTTTGACGTGGAATTCGTGGAAGTAAAATAGATAAAAAAGCCCTCTCGGAAACGGGAGGGCTTCATCTTTGTCGGGGCTGCATGTCAGTCAACCGCGATCATCACGCTGGAGGCCTTGATGACTGCGTAAGCCTCCTTGCCTTCTTTCAGACCAAGAGACTCGACCGATCCAATGGTGATGATGGAAATGACTTGTTCGCCGCCTGGAAGTTGGATGGTGACCTCAGCATTGACTGCCCCGCGCACGATCTTGACTACTTTACCTTTCAAGATATTGCGAGCACTGAGTTTCATATCGCTGGTCTCCTTTCCGAACATGTGGTTAATACGATTATACTCCTTGATGGATTGGAGCAAACTTCGAACATAATCTCAAATTGCTTGCGAGACCTATATTTTCATCTCAAATACCCGGTACCGCCGCAGCGGGATACAACCCAGTTTCTTGATGGCATTCACCATCGGCCAGTTATCTTCCAGCACGTAGTTGATTTCCATCCACAAATCCGGCGTGTAGAGCGTCTCATGCATGGCGCGGTACAATAGGCTGTCAACGGCCTTGCCCTGGTATTCGGGGATTACCCCCAGGGCGAACATGCGGTAACGCCGCAGGCGTGGGATGCCTGTCAGTAATTTAATAAAACCAAATGGGAAGAGATGCCCGTTCAATCCCTTGAGCAGGCTGTTCACATCCGGCAGGGTGATGGCAAAGCCGATGGGTTTGCCTTCGGTGTCTTCAGCAAAGAGCACGCCCTTCGGCTGGAGGACAGGTTTCATATCGTGCGCCATGGCCCGGACCTCGGCCTCGGTCACCGGGGAATAGCCCCAGTTATCAATGATAGTGCTGTTGGCGAGTTCGATGATGATCTTGACTTCCTCATCGTAACACTTCATGTCCAACTGGCGGATGTGAACGTTGTAGCGTTTCTGGACTGCGTCAGTCAGGCTCAGAATACGTTCCGGTACTTCGTAGCCTTCCGCAGCTGAGATATACCAGCATAGAAGGTCCTTAACCTTCTCCAATCCAAATGAAGCAAAATGCTCGGCGTAATACGGCGGGTTATACGGAGCCATTACCACAGGCGAGGGGGTGAAGCCTTCCACCACTAGGCCCCATTCCTGCGAAACGAACGTCCACGGACCGCGCATGGACGTGCAGTTGTGCGCCTGCAACCAGTCACGCGCCGCCTCGAGCAGAGCACGCGCAGCCGCGGGGCATTGTCCCGAGCCCGTCGACGTCGTGCCTGAAGGGTAGGGATCCGGTGGACATTCGTAGTAGCCGAAGAGTCCAACGCGTTCCTTCCAGAAGTCAATTGCCAGCAGGTCAATGAAGGCAGCGATGCGACCGATCACTTGCCCATTATCTTCTAGTAAAAACAACTGCCATTCGCAGTGATCGAGCAGCGGATTGCGTTTCGAGTCGAACTGTCCGTTCTGTTCATCGCGCAGAGGCGGGACCCACACCGGGTCATGCTTATAAAGATGATAGGGAAGATCGATAAAGGCCGCGAGGTCTTTCTTGGTCTGGACAGGGCGAATGTGCATGGGAGTCTCCGGAAGGTTTTTTCTTATCCTAGCAGAGTTTGGCTGGATGGGCAAGTCATTTTGTAAACAATTTGCGCCAATTCTTCTTTAAATAAGACAGGCTTCATGGTGAAAGTGAAGAATTTGATTTACTTCGTATAGGCAATTGCCTTAATCATCACCCAGTGTGAGCAAACGTCCATTCTTTTTGAGCCAGGAAACGTATTGTTTATATTCGGGCATGATCTCTGCCACCCTGTGCCAGAATTTTGGAGAATGATTTCTGATCTGTGTATGGGTGAGTTCGTGTACGACCACGTAGTCGATCACCTTTGCTGGGGCCATTACCAACCGCCAGGTGAAACTGAGCGTTCCATTGGTGCTGCACGATCCCCAGCGTGTGCGGGCAGACGAGATGCGGATCTTTTGATAGGTGAATGTATTCTTATTTGCAAGAAAAGCAACGCGCTCTGAGATCACCATCCGGGCCTGGGTCTTGTACCAGCGGATGAAGGTCTGCCTGGCTTTAGGGAGACTCGCATGTGCCAGGCGGAACTCGTCTCCGGTAAAAGAGATACCAGGTCGTTGATGCGCAAGGATGGTCATTGGATATTTTTTTCCCAGGTATGTGAAAGATTCTCCCTTACTATAAGACCTCTTCGGTGGGGGAGGGGCTGCCTTTGCTTGGGCTTGTTTCTTACGGATCCACTCCGCATGGTCTCGGACGAATTCCTGTAAGGAATCCTCGGACATCCGCAGCGGAGCACGGACCGTCAGGCTGCCGTCACGCTGGATGATGAGTGCAACCGTCTTTCGTCTGGAATGGATCAGATGGTTAATGAAGATGGGCATGACAAGTAGTATACCAAAAGGGCTTTGGCTGGGCGTAGCTGTTCCGGTTCGAGTGCTCTGTGTTTGTTACTCCACCCACACCGCCCTTCCGGAGACGTGTGTCCTCCATAATTGGGACTGCAAAGCGGAACCGAAGTGTAGGGGAGTATGGAGTTCGGGCAAAATGGGCAGAACACAACTCGACTTTGAGGAAACCCTGGACAATGTGGATTGGCGATGGTTGGAGGACAAAGTTTGTGGTAAACTTTCGGATTGTGCGTTTGTACGAGAACCTGGTCGAATTGGGCTGCGTTCGTTGAAAGATCCGGATGTAGACATCATATTTCATCCGCAGGAGGCCAAAATGGCTATGAGTAAGAAATGGGTTTATCTTTTTGAAGAGGTCGCGGAAGCTGAAAAATATGCCGGTTCATGGGATGGCGTGCGCGGTCTGCTCGGTGGTAAAGGTTCCGGCCTGGCAGACATGACGCGCGCCGGGGTCCCGGTGCCGCCCGGTTTCACCATCACAACCGAAGCGTGCAATGAATTCCGCAAAACCAGTCAATTCCCCGCAGGACTGTGGGACCAGATGCTGGCAGCTCTCAAGGTTGTTGAGACGCAGGCTGGTAAGAAGTTTGGCGATCCGTCGAATCCCTTACTGGTGTCCTGCCGCTCGGGGGCCAAGTTCTCCATGCCCGGTATGATGAACACCATCCTCAACATCGGGTTGAACGACAAAGTTGCGGAAGGCATGATTAAGTTGACCAACAATCCCCGCTTTGTATATGATTCATACCGGCGCTTGATCGAAATGTTTGGTACCACCGTTTTTAATCTCGATGATGAGGTTTTCGAACATCCCATGGAGGAATACAAGACTAGGAAGGGCTATAAGCTCGATACCGAAATGACCGCGGAAGATTGGAAAGCCCTGATGTTCGAATTCAAGTCGCTGCATAAGGAACATGCCGGAGTGGAATTCCCCCAGGATGTTTTTTTCCAGCTACAGCTGGCAACCAAAGCTGTATTCGAATCCTGGAATGGCAAGAAAGCCGTGGATTACCGCAAAGCCACCAACATTTCCGATGATCTTGGAACGGCGGTCAATATCGTCACCATGGTCTTCGGGAATATGGGCGAAGATTCCGGTACGGGCGTAGCTTTCACCCGCGACCCATCCACCGGTGACAAGAAAATGATGGGCGAGTACCTACTGAATGCCCAGGGTGAGGATGTGGTGGCTGGTATCCGCAATGCTGACCCGATCGAACATCTCGGTACAAAGATGCCCGCCGCATACAAACAGTTTATGGAAATTACCGCCAAGCTGGAGAAGCATTATAAAGACGTGCAGGATGTCGAGTTCACCATCGAGCACGGCAAACTTTGGATGCTCCAGACCCGCAATGCCAAGCGTACTGCGCGAGCGGCGATCAAGATCGCCATGGAGATGGCAAACGAGGGTTTGATCTCGAAGGATGATGCGGTACAGCGTGTTTCCTTTTCCGATGTGGATATACTGCTCCACCCGCAGTTTAATGATGCTGCATTGAAAACTGCTGAAAAATCCGGTTCCTTCTTTGTCTCGGGGGTTAATGCTTCGCCGGGCGCCGCGGTCGGCCAGGTTTATTTTGACGCCAACACTGCTGAGCATATGGCGAAAGAAGAAAAACAAAAAGTCATTATGGTTCGGCCATTCACCAAGCCGGATGATGTGCATGGCATGATTGCCTCCCAAGGCGTGTTGACCAGCGAAGGTGGGGCCTCCTCACACGCTTCGGTTGTCGCCCGTCAATTCGGCATTCCTTGCGTGGTTGGTGCTTCCTTGATGAAGATTGACCTTGAAAACCGCATCATGGAAGCGGTTGGCAAGGTCGTCAAGGAAGGAGAGTGGATTTCGGTCGATGGCACAACGGGAAAGGTATTCATTGGTCAGATTCCAACCGTTCAAGCCAAGATCGAAGAACAGACCGACCTGCTGACCCTGCTTGGTTGGGCCGATGATATTGCTGCCCGTAAGGACATTCGTGTCCTGCCCGATGGTCGCAAGTCCCCCGGCTTGCAGGTATGGGCGAATGCGGACTATCCCAAGGATGCCCAGCGTGCCCGCTCGTATGGTGCCAAGGGCATCGGCCTGTGCCGTACCGAGCACATGTTCTTTGAGACTGAGCGCCTGCCGATTGTACAGAAGATGATCCTGGCCGAAACCAGCGAAGAACGCATCGGCTATCTGGACCAGCTCCTCCCGACCCAGCGTAAGGATTTCGATGGCCTGTTCGAAGCCATGAACGGTTATCCGGTCATCATCCGCCTGATTGACCCGCCTCTGCACGAGTTCATGCCCGATGAAGAGAAACTCTTCGAAGAAGTTGTGACCATGCGCGTTAAAGGTGAGACCAAGGGTCTGAAGGAAAAAGAAGACTTGCTGGTCTCCATCAAGAGTCTGCACGAATCCAACCCGATGATGGGTTTGCGTGGCGTCCGCTTGAGCATTGCCATGCCAGAAATCGTAGAGATGCAGGTGCGCGCCATTTTCGAAGCCGCCGCGGACTGCACCAAGCGCGGTATCGTGGTCAAGCCTGAGGTAATGATCCCGCTGACCGGCACAGTCAAGGAACTGGAATGGATCCAGCCGCGTCTCATCCGAATTGCCAAGACTGTCACGGATGAGAAAAAGGTGGATTTCCATTACAAGTTCGGTACGATGATCGAAATCCCGCGCGCGGCCGTGACTGCCGGAGAAATCGCCAATCTGGCTGAATTCTTCTCCTTCGGGACCAATGATCTGACTCAAATGACCTATGGTTACTCGCGCGACGACGCCGAGCGCAATTTCCTGGTGACTTACGTGGCCGCGGGCATCCTGCCCAGGAATCCGTTCCAGACTCTGGACCGGGAAGGCGTTGGCAAGTTGATGCAGATGGCGATCAACGATGGCCGCAAGACCCGCCCCGAGTTGGAAGTGGGCATCTGCGGCGAACATGGCGGCGACCCCGACTCCATTGAGTGGTGCCATATGATCGGCAATAACTACGTTTCCTGCTCGCCCTTCCGTGTCCCGATTGCCCGACTGGCTGCAGCGCACTCAGCGCTGAAGTACAGCGGCAAGAAAATTGCTGAAGACAAGTAACTGAACTCAAAGCTGACAAAAAATGCTCGACGACATGCCGTCGAGCATTTTTTTGTTTGGCAAGTGTATATTCGCTGGATTTAAAGCGTATAAGCATCTTCTCCAAATTCCCCTTCATCCAAGCCTTGAGCTTCGACTGTATCGGGTACACGAACGGGCGCGAAGTGATTTTGGATTTTCAGGATCAACCAAGTGACTCCGAATGAGTAGACGATGGCAACCACCACTGCCAGAAGTTGAACACCGAACTGGCGCACGTTACCTTCGATCAAACCGCTGACTCCATTGACGGCGCTTGATGCGAAAACACCCACCAGGATCGTGCCCAGGGTTCCGCCCACGCCATGGCAAGCCCAAACATCCAGTGCATCATCCCAGCCCCACTTGGCACGCAGTTGGATCGCTCCGTAGCATACGAAAGCGGTGATGATACCAATTACTGCTGCGGCCCATGGTTGCACATATCCGGCAGCAGGGGTGATGGCCACGAGTCCGGCCACCGCGCCAGTCATAGCGCCGGTGATGCTCGGTTTGCCTTCATGGATCCAGGAGATGAATAACCAGACGATCATCGCCACCGAGGCCGAGATGTCGGTAGTCACGAATGCATTGGCTGCCAAGCCGTTGGCTGCCAATGCGCTCCCGCCGTTGAACCCAAACCACCCGAACCAGAGCAAGCCGGCACCCAGGGCAACATAGGTGATATTATGCGGCTGCGTTTTTTCACCGGGTAGGATTTTCCGCTTCCCGACGATGAAGACCGAGGCCAACGCTGCAAACCCAGCGCTCATATGGACGACGATACCGCCGGCGAAATCTACGACACCTAATTTTGCCAGGAAACCGCCTCCCCACGTCCAGTGAGCGAGGGGCAGGTAGACCAAGATGCTCCAGAAAACCAGGAAAATCAGATAACTTTTAAAATTAACCCGGTCCGCGAATGCTCCTGTGATCAATGCGGGTGTAATGACCGCGAACATCTCCTGGAAGACGAAGTATGCCAAAAACGGAATCTTTTGCTGGACCCCGGCTACCACACCCGGATTAAACCCAACACCGTTCAATCCGAAATATCGTAAATCGCCGATAATGCCTCCCAACGATTTTCCGAAAGCAAGACTAAAGCCTCCGAAAACCCAGATGGCCGTCACAATTCCCATGGACACGAAACTTTGCATCATGATGGACAGCACGTTCTTGCGGCGGACCAAACCGCCATAAAAGAACGCCAGTCCGGGTGTCATTATAAAAACCAAGGCCGCGCTGATGAGTACCAGTGCGGTAGACGCAGGATCAATGTTTTGCATTGTTTTCTCCTTGTTCCAGATTAGAATAGCAGTTTCATTCTACGTTAGTGAATTTTTTCGCACATCCACAAAGATGCGTATCGTCCCTACCTGATTTCAGGTATTCACCGCTTTATGTTTTATTACCCTTGTGCTAATATAGACTTCAATGCACATCAAGATTCTCCTGGCCGAAGACCATAAAATTGTCCGGGAAGGGACGCGACAGTTATTGGAACAATCCCCTGATATGGAAGTCGTTGGCGAGGCCTCCGATGGGATGGAAGCCATCCAGTTTGCTGCAGACCTTCACCCGAATGTTATTGTGATGGATGTACGCCTGCCTCGATTAAATGGTATCGAGGCAACCCGCACGATCACGGCCCGTTTTCCGGAAATCCGGGTATTGATCCTTTCGGCGTATGATGACGACAGTTATGTTTTCCCGCTGCTCGAAGCAGGCGCCAGTGGGTACCTGCTCAAAACCGCCAGCGGAGCGGAACTGGCCGAAGCCATCCGGCTGGTCCACGCGGGCCAAAAGGCACTCGCTCCTCGTATTACGGCAAAAATAGTAAACCGGCTTGGCGGTCGCGGCGCCTACCGGTCCGCAGACATGCCGGAAGGCTTGACCGAACGCGAGATGGAGGTCCTGCGTGCAGCGGCGCATGGACAACCGAACAAGGCGATTGCAATTGCATTGGCGATCAGCCCTCAAACTGTTCAGGTTCATTTGAGAAATATATTCGCCAAGATTGGTGTTGGCAACCGTTCGGAAGCGGTGGCATATGCCATCCGCCATGGGTGGATCACACTCGAGGCCAGCGATGAGTGAACCTGAGAATGGTCAAAATGCTGTCACTGGTGGGCAAGGCCGATCGCCCGTGCGCGGTTCCACAATCCGCCGCCAATTAATTCTGGCTTCCCTCTTCCCCCTTGCTATTTTTGGTCTGCTCTCCATCCTTGTTACATCTGTTGCTTTATACCAGGTGACCCTCCGCTTGGCCTTGCAGGGAAATATGGCCGAGGTCCGGGAAGCGGTGAATGATTTAGCAAAAATCGCTGTTGGCCCACCCTTCCTTTCCAGTAATGACATGCTTGGTATACTGCGTTCGCTGAACGCCGAAAACGGAAGCCGTCTCTATTTGGTGAATGAGAACGGGGAATTGCTTTCCAGTTCAAACCCCGAATTGACGAGCCTCCCCCTCAGCAACGACGAGATGCAGGCATTTATCCAGGCAGGGAAACCTGCTGGCTGGCTGAGGATCTCATCCAACTCAGGAGATGAAGCGATCATTTCATTTGCCCCTTTGCTTGCCGTAAAGGGGGGAGTAGTCCTGGAAGAACCCTGGACGGCCATCCTGGCTCCGGCCTTTTATTATCAACTGGTACTGGCAGGATTGCTGGCGCTGGGTACGATTCTCTCGCTTTATATGCTCTCTCTCAGTCTCGCACGGGTAATCCGTCCGATTGCAGAATTAGCCGACAGTGCCATCCAGGCCGTTCCGGGCAGTGTCTTTCGCCCTATGACGGAACAGGGACCGGCGGAATTACAAGAGCTGATTAGAGCATTTAACCAGATGGTCATACGTCTGGCAGAACAACAGGGAACCCTGCGGCAATTTGCCCATAAAGCATTGCTCAGTCAGGAGGAGGAACGCCAGCGGCTTTCACATGAACTGCACGACGGGACGGTTCAAGACCTCGTTGGGTTGGCTCAACGTGTCGAGCTATGCCGTAGCGAAATGGAACGTGACCCGGAACAGGCCCGCCGCCGGTTGGACGAGTTGCAAGGTTTGGTCGAACAGACGCTGAACGACGTGCGGCGCATCAGCAATGCGCTGCGCCCGTCCATCCTGGAAGACTTGGGCCTGTCGGTGGCCCTGCAATCCTTATGCAGCGACCTGGAAAAGCAAATGTCGTCCGTTCACTGCGGGTATGCAGTTTCCGGTCAACAGCGTCGTTTGCCTCCAGACGTGGAGCTGGCGGTGTTTCGGGTTGTTCAGGAAGCTCTGGTCAACATCCACAAACATGCTCTCAATGCAGCGCATGTGCAGGTGGAGTTGACTTTTCGGGAAGAAGATATTCAGGCCGTCATCCGCAATGATGGTTCGACCTTCCCCGATCCCGACGTGCGTTCCCTGGTACGGACCGGGCACCTGGGCCTTGCCGGGATGTATGAGCGGGCACGCCTTTTCCATGGAGAGCTGGATATTGTTGCCGATCCCGGAGGCGGGACGACGGTCACCCTGCGGCTACCCAGTGCAGCGGCCGAATAGAAGCCCTGCTGTCCGGTTAAGGGCTGGTTGGCCGGAGCGGGCAGCATGAGTCTGTTTTCGGTTCAACGAGGCCAGGGGATGTCGGTGGGGTCGGTATAGCCGTGTTTCTCGACGGTATAGATTTTGCCACCCGAAGGCTCGGAGCAGCCCTGCTGATCGGTGAAAGTAACCTGGTTCACGTACTGGTTGGGCAGGGAGGTCGGCATCCAGACGTAATTTCCATTCTGACAGACCCACACGTCCAGAAAGTAGCCGTTGTCGTCGTCTTGCGTCATATGGACCTCATCCCAGACGACAGTGACCTGGTCTCCATCGCGCTCCGTTCGGATGTTGGTCGGCGCGGCATAAAGGGCGTTCGTGATGGGGAGGATTACTTGATGCACGACGACTGTATTGGGGTCGCCGACGATATCGACAACATAGGGGGAAATCCAACAGTACTTTCCCACCCTGTCCATATATACATAGAGCCAGATTCCGACCGGGGCGCGACCATAAACGGTACCGGTGTCGCCGGCCTTCAGGTCCCACGCCCACAGATACGCCTTCGCCGGGCCCCAAAGGCATGCTGCCAAGGCTTGGTTCACAGTAACTTTGGGGAAATTGAAGGTGGGCGTTGGGGAGATGGTGGGGGTGGGCGTGAGGGTGGGGGTGGAGGAGGCATTGGGGGTGGAGGTTAAGGTGGGCGTGGAAGTTGAGATGGGAGTAAAGGTTCGGGTGGGTGTAGAGGTACGCGTCCAGGCCGCGGCGGTGACGGTCCGGGCGGTGGCAGTCATGGTGGACTGCTGCTCGGGGGAAGGTCCGCACCCTGCAAGTGCCATGCAAGCCAAGATGAAAAGAAAACAGAGGGCGATGAGATTCGATATCGATCGCATTGTATTCAATGATTATAAGCGTAACAATACACGCGCCGGGTTAACAAAATTGTCCGGCCTCGATTTTCCCCAATACATGCTTTAAATCTGCAGATTTCATGATGATTGCCATCCCCCGCACTCCGCAGCCGAATGAAACCTCTTCCGGCTTGAAAACGCTTCCATCTGCCAGAATTCGGACGGGACGAGGCAAGCCGAGCGGGGAAACCGTCCCGACCGCGTAGCCGGTGACGGCCAGTACCTGAGCTTCGGTCGCCATCGAGATACGTGAGACACCCAGGTGGGAGCGCAACTTGCGCCAGGAGATCTGTCCCGGGCCGGCCATAAGGGTCAGGAAGAAATTTCCCTTTTCGTATCTAAATAGGATGCTGCGGATGATCTGTTCAGGGGCCTGTCCACGTTCTCGGGCAGCCTGCTCGAGCGACTCGGGAACGTACGAGTGCTCAAAAAGGCGGTAAGGAACGGAGAGCAGGTCAAGGGCCTGTGTGGCGGGGGTGGAGGCGGGCATGGCGGAGAATATACCACACCATCAGGAAAGGAGTAGATGTAAATGGGATCAATCACAGCTCCGGACAGGTCAGTCAGGCGGACGGGGAGAGGAGGTTTGTCTTTGGTGCCTTGAGGCGCCAAAGCTGCCGATGGCAGCTTGATGTCATCTCGGCTGGAAAAATGGCGAGCGGTTTAAAAGATGGCCTTATAATATACATATTCGGATATTATTCCGACCGTTCATAAATTGTTAAACAGCCCGCTTATACGCGAATTGGGCGGGCTCCCTCACAGTTTGGCGATTGATGTACAAACTCCCAATTCTCACACTGAATCAAAGTTATTTCAGGAGTATTTTATGGAGCGCAAGGAAAATCCAGACTATCACTTAAAGAATGGTTTTCAGTCGATGGATTTTATCAAAGTAACAGAAATGCTGACAACCGCCTTTTGGTGCAAAGGTATCAAAATTGACGAAGTTAAAAAAGGCGCATTAAATTCGGCTTTAGTTATTGGCGCATTCTTACGAAGTGATGTTCAAATTGGTTTCGCTCGTGTAATTTCTGACAAAACAAGATTTGCGTACATTCTTGATGTTATCGTAGATAATGCTTATCAAAGAATAGGGGTAGGTCAATCAATGATGAAGTATATTCTTTCGTTTCCTGAACTGAAAAATGTATATCAATGGTGCCTGGTAAGCAGCACGGCTCAAGGTGTTTATAGGAAAGTCGGTTTTAGGGAATTATCAAACCCGGAAAAATGGATGGAGATTAAACTTAATCGGCCTTCGGGATGACAATATTGCCATCCCGACATGCAGTCTCATTCTCATGCACGTTATCCAAAGTCGCAAAACACGCGCCAACCGTCCCCACCCCCCATACCCCTCCCGGCAAGCGACTATGCCTGTAAATAGTCAGACCGATCGTGAAATCCCTCCAATCCGGAGGGACTTTCTTGTTTCAAAAGAGTTTCTAACATTAATTTGGTAATTATTGGATATAATCAGTCTTATATTTAAATCTTGACAGCATCCAACAAGAGACTTGGAATGGACAAGCAAAAATACTTTGATTTGTATTATCAAATGGTGCTCATCCGCCGGCTGGAAGAGAGAGGGGCTGAATTGTACCAGGCTGGGAAAATCGGTGGGTTCATGCACCTCTACATCGGGCAGGAAGCCGTCAGCACCGGCTTGATCGCAGCCCGCCAGCCGCAGGACCGGGTAATCACGGCCTATCGTGACCATGGTGTGGCGATCAATTGCGGCATCCCGGTCAACCAGGTGATGGCGGAACTGCTGGGCAAAGCAACCGGCGCTTCGCATGGCCGCGGCGGTTCGATGCACATGGCGGATGTGACCAGGAATTTCTGGGGTGGGCATGCCATTGTGGGGGCACACATGCCTATTGCGGCGGGGATGGCACTGGGCGACAAGTATGCCGGCCGCGATGGGGTGACCATTTGTATGTTTGGCGAAGGGGCTACCAATATCGGCTTCTTCCACGAAGCCTTGAATTTGTCCAAGGTATGGAGCCTGCCCGTGCTGTGGGTGTGTGAGAATAATATCTATGGAATGGGGACGACGGTTGAGCGCGCTTCGGCGGTGTCCGAAATCCAACAGAAGGCCGAAGGTTATGGGATGGCACACGCCCGAGTGGACGGAATGGATGTGATGGCGGTCTATGAAGCGGCCAGGAAGGGCATCGAGACGGTCCGCAGCGGGTCTGGGCCGAGGATGCTAGAAATCATGACTTACCGCTACCGAGGCCATTCGATGGGTGACCCCGAACGCTACCGCAAGCAGGAAGAAGTCAGGAAGTGGGAGGAACATGACCCAATTGGTATTTTCCATGCCTATCTGACCGGGAATAAAAAGGCAACCGCCAAGGCGCTTGAGGAGATCGAGGCGCGAGCAAAGGCGGACGTTCAGAAAGCGGTCGAGTTTGCCGAAGCCAGCCCGGAACCAGGCCTAGATACACTTTTCGACCACGTTTATGTGGAGGAGGTGTAGCATGGCCCGCATCACAATGCGCGAAGCCATCTCCCAGGCGATGTGGGAGGAAATGGAAAGGGATCCAAACGTCTTTATTCTTGGTGAGGAAGTGGGTGTCTGGGGCGGTTCCTACGCGGTAACGAAGGGTTTTTACGATCACTTCGGCGGGGAGCGCGTCCGCGATACACCCATTGCCGAGGCTGCCATCATCGGCGCGGCGATCGGGTCGGCCATGACCGGCCTGCGGCCGATTGCGGAACTGATGACCATCAACTTTGCCTTCGCGGCCATGGACCACATCGTCAACCAGGCCGCCAAACTGCATTATATGTTCGGGGGTCAGTTCGTCCTGCCGCTGGTGATCCGCGCCGTGGGCGGTGGCGGACGTCAACTGGGAGCTACCCATTCGCAGACCCCGGACGCGGTGTTTGCACATTTTCCCGGCCTGAAGGTTGTCTCGCCGGGTACACCGGCAGACGCCAAAGGGCTATTGAAAGCAGCCATCCGGTCCAACGACCCGATACTCTTCATTGAAAACGCCACGATGTACCAGGTACGGGGCGAAGTCCCGGATGGAGATTACGTTTTACCGATTGGAAAGTCCACCATCCAGCGTCCGGGCATGGATGTCACCATTGTGACCTATTCCAAAGGCCTGGAAATTTCGATGAAAGCGGCTGAGGAACTGGCCAGGGACGGCATCGAGGTTGAAATCGTGGACCTGCGCTCGCTGCGCCCGCTTGACATGGTCCCGGTGATCGAGTCATTCAAGAAGACCAACCGGGCGGTCATCGTCGAAGAAGGCTGGAAAAGCTTCGGCGTGGGGGCGGAAGTTTCCAGCCGTATCTACGAACAGGCCTTTGACTACGTCGACGCTCCGGTGGTGCGCGTGGCGCAGAAGGAAGTTCCGCTGCCATATAACCGGGCGCTGGAGCAGTACGCTCTGCCGCAACCTGCCGATGTAGTGGCAGCGGTTAGGGAGGTGCTGTAATGGCACAGACCATCAGCATGCCCAAATTGGGCTTCGACATGGCCGAGGGCACGCTCGTCCGCTGGTTGAAGAAAGTTGACGAGACCGTCAACAAGGGCGAGGTGCTGGCCGAGATCGAGACCGACAAGGCGACGGTGGAGGTCGAATCGTCGGCCTCGGGTGTGGTGCGTAGACTGCTGGTGGACGAGGGGGCAGTAGTACCGGTGAATTCGCCTATCGCGGTGGTGGGGACAGCGGATGAAAAAATCGAAGAGCCAGTGCTGCAGGAGGCAGAAAGGGCTAAGCCGATAGCGGAAACAGGTCAAACGCCAAAAGTCGAACGTCAATCCGCGGCCGTTCCCAGTCTGACACTTTCCTCCCCTGCGCCTGCTCCCGTAACTGAAACCGTTCCTGCCCCTGTGGAAGGTCCTGTGAAAGCCAGTCCCCTGGCGAAGAAAATCGCCCTTGACCGAAGCGTAGACTTGGGCCGCATCCATGGCACCGGGCCGGGTGGACGGATCGTGCGACGGGACATTGAGGCCACCTTGGCGAGTCAAGTATCGCCGGTCGCTGGTCAGATCGTCTCTGCTCTTCCATCTCCAGATAATTCGACGATAAGACTATCTAACCAGACTTTACCCTTGAGCAAATTACGCGCTGCCATTGGCCGTCGAATGGCAGAGTCAAAGATGAGCGTCCCGCACTTCTATGTGACCCACGAATATAAAATGGATGCATTGATGGACCTGCGGACGCAGTTCAACAAACTTGTGCCGGAGAATGAAAAACTCTCGGTTAACGATTTCATTATAAAGGCCGCGGCGCTGGCTTTACAGCAGTTCCCCAACCTGAATGCATCGTTGAATGGCAATTTAGTCCTTCAGCACGGACAGGTGAACATCGGGGTGGCGGTCTCCGTCGAAGGCGGCCTGCTGACGATCGTCTGCCGGGATGCGGACCAGAAGCCCCTGCGCCAGATCGCCGCGGAAGTGAAGGCCATGGCGGCCCGGGCGCGGGATGGCAGGGTAAAGCCCGATGATATCGAAGGCTCGACCTTCTCTATCTCCAACCTGGGCATGTACGACGTGGAAAACTTCATCGCCATCATCAACCCGCCTGAAGCGGCGGTATTAGCCGTCGGCTCGGCGCGGGAAGTTGCTGTGGCTGAAAACGGTGTCGTCAAACCCGGCTGGCGTATGAAAGCCACGATATCGGTCGATCATCGCCTCAGCGACGGGGCTGAGGCGGCCAGGTTCATGCAGGCACTGGCGGTGTTCCTGGAGGAGCCGTTGAGACTGGTGATCTGAGCAAACCCGGATGAATTGGACGAACACGGATGGGAGAGATTCATCCGTGTTACTCTGTGGTTTAATTCTGTTGTGACCCTCCATATCCTGACTGCGTCTCGATGTCAACCCGGCGTTCGGGCATATGTGGCTGGAATGGTTCGATAAGGAAGGTTTACGATGACCATTCACCTCCTTAACGGCTTCACCTGCAACGCCCGCCTCCCGCGTCACTGGGAATGCGGCACGCTTGACCTGCTGATCGAAACAAACGATGGCTTGGTGCTGGTGGACACCGGCTTGGGCATGGACGACTATGTCCATGACAGCGGTATCCTCAAGTTGTTCAAGGTGCTCACGCGCATGCCGCTCGACCCGAACGAGGCCGCCATCCGCCAGGTGACCCGGTTGGGATACAAACCCGAGGATGTGCGCCACATTGTTTTGACGCACATGCACTTCGACCATTGCGGCGGCCTGCCCGACTTTCCTTGGGCCAAAATCCACGTCTACCGGCGGGAATATGAAGCGTTTCTCGGGAAGCGGCGTCAGTTCACGGATCTGGCCTACGTCCGCCGCCACATCGCCCACAAGCCGGACTGGGTTCTTTATGACGATACCGGAGAGAAATGGTTTGACTTCAATGCTGTCCGCCTGCCGTTCGAAATGGAAATGTGGCTGGTGCCGTTACCGGGTCACACGCGCGGCCTGTGCGGTGTGGCTATTAAAACCGCGGACGGCTGGCTGTTCCAGGCCTCCGACGCGGCAGCCCTGTTCAATGAGGAAGCCCCGGACTGGCTCATCCGGCTGGCGCTTGGTTCACACCAGCCACGCATCCGCCAATTCGCGGACGAGCATCCCGAGGCGCGCGTTGTAACTGGGCATATGTGGCTGGATTGGTTCGAGGTGAACAAAATTGCCTGAGATCACGCTCCAACCTGTTGCCTGGGTGCGGAATTCCCGCCTTACGACCGAAGATAATGGCTGGGGCGGCCTGGTTTCGGATATTGTCCTCGACCCGTTCTTGCCGGAGGAAAGCCTGGATGGTCTGGATGCGTTCTCACATGCCGAAATCATCTTCTGCTTTCACCTTGTCGATGGAAGTGAAATTGTCTATGGAGTGCGCCATCCTCGCGAAAACCCCGCTTGGCCGAAGGTCGGGATTTTTGCCCAGCGCGGCCGCCTCCGTCCAAACCGCCTTGGACTGACGGTTGTCCGCATCCTGCGGCGGGAGGGGCGCAGCCTGCTCGTGGAGGGATTGGACGCAGTGGATGGCACACCCGTACTCGATATCAAGCCTGTCATGGAAGAATTCCTGCCGGGTGGCCCGGTAAGTCAGCCGGATTGGTCACATGAGTTGCTCAAGAATTATTGGAGCCTTCCAACAGGAAATGAATATGACAAATGACGATCTTCGCAAGGCCAATGCTGAGACCCGTTCCGTCTGGGATGCCAACGCCGCTTTCTGGGATGAGAAGATGGGCGAGGGCAATGACTTTGTCAATCTGCTCCAGTGGCCTGCCATCCTGCGCTTGCTGGGCCCTCAACCGGGTCAGTTTATTCTGGACATTGCCACCGGTAATGGGCTCACCGCCCGCCGGTTGGCCGCGCTTGAGGCGCGGGTCACCGCCTTTGACTTCTCCACCGAACTCATCAAGCTGGCGCGTGCACATGCCGCCCACGGTCCGCTCATCACTTACCATGTGCTCGATGCGACCGATGAGTCTGCCCTGCTCTCTCTCGGCGAAGCTGCCTTCGATTCGGCCCTTTGCAACATGGCGCTCTTCGATATGGCGGACATCGAGCCTCTTTTTCGGACCCTCCCCAAATTGCTCAAGCCGGGCGGCATTTTTGTCTTCACCCTGACCCATCCGGCGTTCAACAATGTTTCCTGCGTCCATGTGGCCGAGGAGACCGACGACCAGGGAGAGATCAAAACCGTCTACTCGGTAAAAATATCCCGTTATTTGACGCCCTCCCGATCGCATGGCCTCGCCATCCGCGGTCAGCCTGAACCGCAGCTTTACTTCGAGCGACCGCTCCAGTACTATTTCAACCTTGGCTTCCGGAACGGATTCGTCCTGGATGGATTTGAAGAGCGCGGCTTTCCCCCCGGTGTGCCTCAGAAAAACCCGCTCAGTTGGGGCGGCAACTTTAGCGATATCCCACCGGTTCTGGTGGCTCGGATGCGCCTCCCAATAGCCTCTTGATTTTCAACCCCTGCTTACTGCTCGCTCCTCGCTGTTCTCTCTTTCTGCTATGCCTATCTTCATCTTCCTGCTCATCGAGTTCCTGGACGAACTTATTTTCTGTGTGACCGGGGCGGCCTGGCCGCTCATCCGCATCAATCTGCATCTGAATTACATCCAGATTGGCCTCCCGAAGAAATACCAGACGCGCGCGGAAGCGCGGGCATAAAATTGTACAGTCTTTACTTCCACATCCCTTTCTGTGTCCACCGCTGCGCCTACTGCGATTTCAACACTTACGCTGGGCAGGAGTCCCTGATTCCTGCCTACGTGGAATCGCTGTGCCGTGAAGTTGAAATTGTCGCCCATTCTGGCCCGGAGCGATTGCAAGCCCATACCATCTTCTTCGGCGGTGGGACCCCGTCGCTGCTTTCCCCGAAACAGTTCGAATCCATCCTGAAGTCGGTCCGGGACTCCTTTGACCTTTACCCGCAGGCTGAAATATCCCTCGAGGCCAACCCTGGTACGGTCACGCTGGATTCCCTGCGGGACTTGCGCGGCCTTGGTTTTAACCGTATCAGCTTGGGGGTCCAGTCGGCGCACCCGGACGAACTCCGCCAACTGGAACGCATCCACGGTTATTTTGACGTGATCGAGGCGGTCACCTGGGCCCGTCACGCCGGGTTCGACAACCTGAACCTTGACCTGATCTTTGGCCTGCCGGAGCAGTCGCTGGAGCGGTGGCAGGCTACCGTCAAATTGATCCTTGGCCTCCGCCCGGAGCATCTCTCACTCTATGCCCTGACAGTGGAACACGGCACGCCGTTTGGCCGGTGGGAGCAGCGCGGGCTGCTGCCTGTGCCGGATCCCGACGCGGCGGCGGACATGTATGAATGGGTAGGGGAGACATTGGAAGCGGCGGGTTTTGAGCAATATGAGATATCCAACTGGGCGAAGCCGGGCCGGCAGTGCCGCCACAACCTGCAGTACTGGCGGGGTCAGCCTTATCTCGGCTTTGGTGCGGGGGCGCATGGCTTTTCTAGTGGTCTGCGCGTAGCCAATGTACTACGGATAAAAACCTATATCGAACGTCTGCAGAATGAACAAAATCTATCCAAATCCTCTTTTCCGCTTTCCCCCGCAACCGTAAATCAAACCAGGATTTCCAGGCGTGTCGAAATGCAGGAAACCATGATGACCGGTATGCGGTTGACGCGCGAGGGGGTATCCGCCGAAGGGTTTGCACGCAGGTTTGGGATTCAAATGTGGGATGTTTTTGGCAAGGAAATTGACGAACTGGTTGGGTTGGGGTTATTGGAATGGGTGGGAGACGACCCTTGCGAAGGTTCGCAACATTCGCAAGGTTTATTGCGTCTAACTAAACACGGCAGGTTGTTGGGAAACCAGGTCTTTATGCGTTTCGTGGATTGATCCTTTAGGAACAACCTTCGGAAGGTTATGCCTTTTGGAACCAGAACCACGCACTGGGGCGGGTCATTCTATCCATTCCATCTTGACGTTTTGACAATTTGAGCCGGATACTGTCCAGATCGGCGGGGATCAAGCCGGGGCCTGGCCTTTCACCAGGCTTGAAAAATCCGTACAGCAGCCAGGTCCCGCCGGGGGCGAGCAGGCTCTCCAATTGGTTGAGATAGGCCGCCTTTGCGGAGGGGGAGAGACTGTGAAAGCAGCCGATGTCCAATACCAGGTCATAGGGAGTGATGAGCAAAGAAGCGGGGAGGCGTGTCACGTCGCCGATATGGAAATCAACGGACAGTTTGGCGAGGCGGGCTTTTTGCCTTGCGCTGAGGATGGCTCGCCGGGCGAAATCCACTCCGGTCACGGTCCATCCGGCGCGGACGAGCGCCAGGCTGGAGGTACCGGTACCGCAGCCGAGGTCGATGGCGTGGCCGGGAGGAGTATCCCGGATAAAAGCCTCCACTTCGGGCGGAACGATACTGCTGTCCCAGGGCGGGTGGCGCAGGTACCACAGGTCAAACATCAGGCGGCGGAAGACGTTCATTTTTTCTCCATTAACTGCCAGCCGGATTTTGGGGAGTGGCTATTCATGTGGGTTAACCGTGATGTTTTACCACGGAGCTCACGGAGATTTACCCTGTTTTTTCTCTGTGAGCTCAGTGCTCTCTGTGGTGATAATCCTTTACCCACTTCTTTTGCCACTTTTGATTTCACAAGTGGTGCAGGAATTCTTTGACGGTTGTGCGAACTTCCCTTATAATCAGGCGGCTACCATCAGCCTATCCTTCACAAGAGGTTCTCAAATGAAAGAGTATACTACCGAGTTTATCCGAAATATCGCCCTCGTCTCGCATGGTTCTGGCGGAAAGACCATGCTGGCGGAGGCTTTTTTACATGCCACCGGAACGACCACCCGCCTGGGTAAGATTGAAGACGGTTCAACCGCCTCCGATTTCGAAGATGAAGAAATCCGCCGTAAGCTTTCGCTTTCCACGAGCGTCCTCCCCGTGGAGTACAAAGACCACAAGATCAATGTCCTGGATACGCCGGGTTACACCGATTTTATCGGCGAGGTCATCTCAGCCCTGCGTGTGGCCGACGGAGCTGTCATCCTGGTCGATTCTGTGGCCGGTCTGGAAGTGGGAACCGAACTCGCCTGGGGTTACTGCGACACATTCAAACTGCCTCGCTTCCTGGTGGTGAACAAAATGGACCGCGACAACGCCGATTTTAATAAGGCGCTGGCCTCCGTGCAGGAATTTTCACCCATCCGCCTCATCCCCGTCCAGTTGCCATGGGGCGAACGGGCTGCCTTCAAAGGCGTCATCGACCTGATCTCGATGAAGGCTTATGCAAATGAAGGCAAGACCGCCGGAGAGATCCCGGCGGACCTCAGGCCGGCCGCCGAAGAAGCCCGCACCAAACTCATCGAAGCCGCCGCCGAAGGCGAAGACAGCCTGCTGGAAAAGTATCTGGATAGCGGCGAACTGACTAGCGAGGAACTGATGCGCGGTCTGAAAGCCATCGTCCGTTCCGAAACCTACATCCCGGTCTTCGTGGCCGCCGGCGGGCACGAGAAAGGTGTCCTGCCGCTTCTGGAGGCCGTCATCAACCTGATCCCCTCTCCGAAAGAGATTAAGGAAGTGATTGCCCAGGGCAAGGGCGGTGAAGAGAAACTCACCGCGACCGATTCCGGTCCTCTGGCCATCTATGTCTGGAAGACGACCGCCGACCCGTTCGTCGGCAGACTCACCTACATCCGGGTCTATTCCGGTACACTCCAGGGCGATACCCGCATCTGGAACCAGACCAAGGGCGCCGATGAGCGCATGGCTGGTCTGGCCATCTTGCGCGGTAAGGAGACGATGCCGATCAAAGTGGTGCACAGCGGCGATATTGCCATTGTCGCCAAGTTGAGCGTCACCTCCACCGGCGATACACTCGGCGACAAGGGCCACCCGCTGATTCTGCCGGTGCCCAAATATCCGAATGCCCTCTTCCGTGTGGCGATCAAACCCAAGACCCAGGCCGACGCGGCCAAGATCAGCCCCACGCTTACCCGCCTGTGCGAAGAAGACATGACCCTCTCCTGGAACCAGGAACCGGCCACCGGTCAGACCATCCTGCAGGGCATGGGCGACCAGCACATTGACGTGGCCATCCGCCGTGCCGAAGGCAAGCTCCAGGTGGGTTTGTTGACAGCCGAGCCGAAGGTCCCGTATCGCGAAGGCATCACCAGGAAAGCCGATGCCATGTACCGCCACAAGAAGCAATCCGGCGGTGCGGGCCAGTTTGGCGAGGTCTGGCTGAGGATCGAACCATGTCCGGAATTGGACTTTGATTTTACCGACGAACTGGTCGGTATGAATCTCTCGAAATCCTATCTGCCAGCCATCGAAAAAGGCATCCATGCCACCTTGCAGACGGGCGTGGTGGCTGGTTTCCCGTTGAGCAATGTGCGCGTCATCGTCTACGATGGCAAGGAGCACCCGGTCGACTCGAAGCCGGTGGCGTTCGAAATTGCCGGGCGCGAAGCCTTCAAGCTGGCGGTCAAGGATGCTGGCCCGGTGCTCTTCGAGCCGATTATGAACGTCCGCATCACCGTCCCGGATGCCAACATGGGCGATGTGATGGGCGACATGAACAGCCGCCGCGGACGCGTCCAGGGCACCGAGTCGGAGCGCGGCCGTACGGTGGTCGTGGCCCAGGTCCCGCTGGCCGAGATGCTGCGCTACACCACGGTCATCCGCTCGATGACCGGCGGACGCGGTGTCTTCGCCATGGAATTCGACCGCTACGAAATTGTTCCGAACCATCTGGCTCAGGAGATCATTGCCGCCCATCAGAGGGAACTGGAAAAAGCCAAGGCTGACGAATAGACCCGGAATAGATCCATGCCCATCCTTAAAATGCCTGCTCCCTTGCGGTCTTATGTCAATGGAATGGCGCAAGTGCCTGTCAGCGGCGCCACCGTGGGCGAGGCCGTGGAAAGCCTGCTGGTGGGTTTTCCGGCCTTGCGTCCCCACCTGACCGATCGCCAGGGAAAATTGCGTCCATTCGTCAACCTGTTCCTGGCTGAGCAAAACATCAAGGATTTGCAAGGGTTGGATACTCCGCTCGGACCCGAGGATATTCTCAACCTGGTTCCATCCGTTGCAGGCGGCTGAACAGCCTTGCGAAGGTTTTAAACCTTCGCAAGGGTATTCGAGGAAATATGCTTCCTGAACTTTCCCGTGAAGAGATCCTGCGCTATTCCCGCCACCTGCTGATTCCAGAAGTGGGGTTGGACGGGCAGCGCAAGCTCAAGGCCTCCTCGGCGCTCATCATTGGCACCGGCGGTCTTGGATCCCCGGTGGCGCTCTATCTGGCCGGGGCCGGGGTGGGGCACATCGGGCTGGTGGATTACGACGTGGTGGACGCGTCCAATCTCCAGCGCCAGGTTGTCCACGGGACCGGGAGCTTGGGCAGGCTTAAGGTTGACTCCGCCCGCGCCCGCCTGCTGGACCTGAACCCTGCCATCCAAGTGGAGGCGTTCAACGAACCCTTTACCTCTTCCAATGCGACGAAGATAGCCGAACCTTTTGACATCCTCATTGACGCCAGCGACAACTTCCCCACCCGTTATCTGACCAATGACCTGTGCGTGCTGACCGGCAAGCCGAACGTTTACGGGGCGGTTTACCGTTTTGATGGGCAGGCGAGCGTCTTCTATGCCAGGGAAGGCCCGTGTTACCGCTGCCTGTTCCCGGAACCGCCTCCGCCGGGACTGGTGCCCTCCTGCGCTGACGCCGGCGTGCTGGGCATTCTGCCGGGGACGATCGGCACCATCCAGGCCACCGAAGCGATCAAGTTCCTGCTCGGCATCGGCTCATCGCTGGTCGGGCGGCTGCTGCTCTATAATGCCCTGGAAATGTCGTTCGAGGTTGTCAAGCTGAAGAAGAACCCGGTATGCAAGGTCTGCGGCCTGCATCCCGAAGTGACCGCCCTGATCGACTACAACGAGTTTTGCGGCGTCCCGGGGCTGGATCATGAGGAAGGCTCGGCAGGCCGGGAGTGGGATATCACCGCCGGCGAGTTATCCGCCGGACTGAAAAGCGGCAGGCCCCTCCACCTGATCGACGTGCGTGAACCGCACGAACTGGCCATCTCGCACATCGAAGGAGCGCAGAACATCCCGCTGGGCGAACTGGCGGGGGCCCTCTCCAGGCTGGATTCCTCCGAGGAAATTGTGTTGTTCTGCAAAACGGGCTCGCGCTCACGCCGTGCGCTCGAACTGCTGGTCAGCGCCGGGTTCAGGAAGGTGAAAAATCTGCAGGGGGGCATCAACGCCTGGGCCAGGGAAGTGGATAAAAGTTTGCCAATCTATTAGATAACCAAATCGTGCCTGGTTCAAGTCCCCGCTCGGTCACCTGGAGCTGGCGGCGAGGCGTTTTCACCCCTCTCCGGATGTGTTTCCCGACGGAGTGGGGCCGGGGGTGGGGCTGGGACATCGTCCCCGCAGGGGATCTCAGGCTGGCGATGGAGGATTGGGCCGAGAGGAAGTGGGGGAAGAAATAAATGGCTACCAACACCTCAGCTTCACCCGTTGCCGGTCCAGCAAGACCTATCCCAACTAAACGCATTATGGCAGGCGCTTGACCCTTGATAAACCGGCTGATAGGAAGTCGGGTGCAAGCCGTTGTTAGCAGGCTTTATGGTTTAAAACCTACTTCTTCTTTGCTATGTAGAGCCATAAAAATATTTCTGGAGTTTTTCCATAATGTCCAGCATATCGTCTGGATATTGCTGCAAAGCCTTAATAAGCTTCTGAGGTGTTAGAGAAAGGGAATAATGTTCCTGGCACCATATTCTCATACTTGTCAAAACTGTTTTTCCTGGACAGTATCTGATCTGCCAATCCTGATCACTCCAATTATCATCAAACCATTGACGGCCTCTAGTTTCTTTGGTTACATCATCGAGTTGATTACCAAGTGTTTTACGATATTTTGGCACTATTCGATCATAGACAAGATTATGAGTCTCGGGAGCATTCAATAATTTACACATTTCAGCCTGAATATCTTCACGAGTTGGAGAATTAACAGCCATTCCCGTATGCTGTTGCCGCTCGTTGACCGCAGTATCTATTGCCCTTTCGATTACATGTGGGTCAAGTAAGTAATTCTCTATTTCTTTGCGATGGAGATTTAGATGCAAGGGAGCAGAGCCACCACTATGTTCTTCAGGATTATTTACTGGAAACTCATAATCATTATCGACTATACAGGCAATCTTTACATCTAACCCGAACGCCGCACGTGTTAACTGCTGAAATGCTTCCAGATGTCCACTATCACCCTTACCATTGGGAAGTTCGGCTACAATGACCGTAGAATCTTCAAAGAGATTTTTTCTAGCAGGGCTTTCTTTAGAGTAAGCGTCAACAAATTGAGCAATTATATTACGATCAAGTCCTGCTTCGATAAATAATACTTTGTCCACATCACTAGCACGAACAGCATCAGCCTTTGTCATAGCTCCGAGATCTACAAGGAAACTACGAACATTGTTATACACATTGGCTTCTTTTTTCGTGCGATCAATCCAGGTAAGATACTCAACTGGCACTTCAGCAATAAAATCAGGCGTGTGACTCGTTACGAAGATTTGTATATTGTTCTCAAGAGCGTGATCCAATAGCATTCGGGCAACTTTCCGTTGTAAGGAGCTATGGAGGTGTGCATCCGGTTCATCAAGCAAAAGACATTTTGATTTAGAAAAACATAAAATTACGGCTAAACCCAAGACAGTTCGAAAACCTCCGCCACTTGTGCTCATATCAAAGGTTATACCATCTTGCTCAAATTCAATTAAGACCCGTTCTGGCGAATCGCGTGTAAGTTTAGGTTCTCGGACTACTACATTCGGCAAATACCTCCCTACGATTTCAATAACCTTCTTGAAGTCTTCTTTATTACCATCATTCCACAACCAAAACAAATAAGAACGCCAACATTCTGATATTAATCCTCTATCCAATTTCTGCATCAGTTGAGGGTAGTTGAGTTTATCCTCGACTGGAGACATTCCGGCAACGGGAGGTGTATACGTGGCACGGAGTGCAAAAATATCTTCGATGATCTTCTGGTATTGAGGTTCACCAATTGAATTCTTAATGCTAACCCCCCTCATAAGCAAATCCAGGTCGTAGTTACTTGAACCCTTCACCTTCAACCTTACCTCAACCCCGCCGGAAAGATTTAACAAAATTTCACATGGCACAGATGTATTCTTATTCAACCAGAGCACTTCAGAGACATTAAAACTCAAACGGTTGATACTATCAGATGGATTAGACGACCACTGAGGATTATTAAAATCTGGTCGTTCAATATTGCGATTTCTGTATCCGCCAAACGTAAATGTAAAGAGATCGCAAACAAGTTGTACAGCCTGAAGGATGCTTGTCTTGCCACTATTGTTTAGTCCAACTAATGCGGTAAAGGGTAAGCATTTTAATGTAAAATTATTGAAACCCTTGAATGATACCAGTTGTATTTCTTCAATCAACATTTTATATTTCTCAACTTCAATTCATATTATTACAAACTTTCGACTTGCTATGCGCCCACTGACACGCGTTTGAGCGGATCGCATAACCGCTTATAGGCGGTTCGTATAAAATCCGAATATGGATATTATACGGCAATATATTAAAACTCATGCGATATTTTAGCAGGCCCCTCCCCCCGTCCGCTCGCACAACCCGTCCGGAGCAGTAACTTCCTCCGGCCTCGAGGCTGCCCTGGCTGGAGGCGGATCGGGATACATCCGCACTCTCACCGATGGATTTTCTCTAAAGCTGGCCTGCAAAATCCGCCAGGGGGGCGGCTGTGGACGATGCCACTCATTTTACACAAAAGCTCATCGAAGCAAAATTCGCCAATTTTCGCTGCGGTAGGCCAAGCCGCCTGCAGACCCGGGTTGGGCCTACTTCTGGTTTTTTGATAAATCAAAACACACGATTACAATTTAATAAAACAATTCATATCATTTCTACGGAATTATTGTTTGATCGAATCGCTTAATTAAATAATTTGTAGTACAGTTTCCACGACGATTAACTAAAACTATTACCCCTTGTTTACTCCGATGTACCATTTTCAAACTATAGTTTGTCTCAACAATTATTATTTATTTTCTGCGGTAAATGCCTCCACGACCATTTTTGCTTCTCTCAATCCGATTCTAGGTTGAATGGAGCGTAATAAGATGGTTGCGTCTATAATTTTCCCGGCCCTAATCAAAGCCCACATTTTGTCATTCTTGTACAAGTCCTTTAGCAATTCAATATTTACATTGGTGTCAACACTTACCTTATGTAGAAACTCTTGTTCATCCATCATTTTCCTCCAATATCCTAGAGATTGAAATTTTCTTTTTTCCCATTATATAGCGACCCGACACTTTAACAAAATAATAATTGACATCTATGATACTCGGATGCATCAGACTTGGGAGCTGAAACCGAAGACCAGGATCATGCAGATCCGTAACTATTGTTGGTTGATGATCGGCATTTATGAAAGCCGCTCGATCGCATTGAGTTGGTGGCGATGTGTCTTTAGGCGGGTCGGGGGCGCTCCCGCACTGTCACCGATGGCGGTTTGTCCCCTTCAGGGTTGTATCGCGAATGCCGCCGAATCCCAGCCGTCCGCTGCATGCAGGTGTTAACCAGCCAACCTTAAGTGCCAAGCCTCACCATGGAACGCGCCGCCCAGCCCCTCAGCCTGTTGCCGGTGCGGTGCGCAGTCAGGTGCATCTTCCGCCCGGCCTCCCGGGACCAGTAACCAACCGGCACAAGCAGCGCCTTTGGCATCGAATTTGGTAGATACGAACCAAGCAGCCACAAAGCATTGCCGTCGTACCGGTCATGGCTTACCTGGTTGGTTGTTTCAAGCTGGGTGATAAAGTGGGTCAGAAAATCTTCCGGTGTCCATCCCGTTTCTCCCTGGTAGGCCGGTGTACTTAAGGTTCGTAAATAGTCACGCGGGGTGGAAGTTGCCTCCAGTTGTTTTCTTCCTCCCATGACTTTACCCTGTCCTGCTTGAGGCATAATCGGGATGGGCTCAATGAGTCCCACACTCCAGCCGGGCACGGCACAGATGCGGGTTGTCTGCATTACTTCTTCTTTGGTTAATCCTTGATGGTTACGATCGGTATAGGCTTGAGGGAAATAAACAATATTGGGAGTATCCAATACCTGACGCACCCTCTCCCATATCCAGATCGGTGAATCGGTATTGACACGAACCGGTAGTTCTGTGTCGTTGGGATTTTGTTTTGTCTGGATGATTTTTCCCGCTGCGGCATGTTTAAGAATGGCAGTCTTTGCCAGGTCAATTAGTTGTGAAGCAGGCGCTGCGATCGGCGTTAATTGAAGCCGGGTAAATCCCTGTCGCATTTTCAAATCAACCAATTCTTTATTGCGTGTAAATACTACTTCCAGTTGTTCCTTGGTAGGTACAGGATACTCTTTTCCGTCACTTCCGATAATACCTGAATTTTCCGA
>Ga0209777_10000783_pt1 | contig 49438 bp, 45 predicted proteins | sample FrelakmetHBP12HB_FD_187147 | JGI IMG/M metagenome (GOLD analysis project Ga0209777, IMG submission 187147) | Freshwater lake sediment microbial communities from the University of Notre Dame, USA, for methane emissions studies -HBP12 HB (SPAdes)... | ecosystem: Environmental > Aquatic >... | reverse complement strand
CATAGAGAAACTCGGGCTCTCAGCCCGGGCCTATACCAAGGTGCTAAAGATTGCCAGGACCATTGCGGACATTGAAGGAGATGAGAAGATCCGCTCCAGTCATGTCGCTGAGGCTATCCAGTACAGAAGCCTTGATAGAAAAATGATTTAGTGATAAGGAACTCTACCTGTGTGCCGCTGTTGCAAGGAGGGAGATAAATATATGGAGATTAAGATTGTTCGAGCTAAACGAAACCAGATGAAGGCGAAGCCTCAGGACGAATCAAAGCTCGGGTTCGGTAAAATATTCACGGATCACATCTTTACAATGAAATATCATTCAGATCGTGGCTGGTATGACGCAATGATAGAACCCTATCGACCTTTGTCTCTTGATCCCACGGCCATGTGCCTTCACTACGGACAGGAAATATTTGAAGGATTGAAGGCATATCGGGGAAAGAACAACGCCCTTTTTCTCTTCAGGCCAGACAGGAATATAAATCGGATGAATAACTCCGCCGATCGGCTCTGTATGCCGCGGGTCGATCCCGATCTGTTTATGGAGGCCTTGAAAAAACTTGTTCTCATCGAAAAAGACTGGGTGCCTCGATCCCATGGGGCATCCCTTTACATTAGGCCGACGATGATTGCTACAGAAGCGGCCCTGGGCGTGCACAGCGCCAATGCATACCTATTTTTCATTGTCGTTGGTCCCGTCGGTCCATACTATCCCCAGGGATTCAGCCCGACGAGCCTTTACGTGGATGAAGAGTTTGTCCGGGCTGTGCGGGGAGGTATAGGGTTCATTAAAGCTGCAGGCAATTATGCCGCAAGTCTCCTGGCAAGCAAATTAGCTGCTGAAAAGGGATTTACGCAAGTGCTTTGGTTAGATGCCATTGAAAGAAGATATATTGAAGAGGTGGGAACAAGCAATATCTTCTTCCTCATCGGAGATGAGTTGATTACACCGCCCCTCACGGGAAGCATCCTGCCTGGTGTGACCCGGGACTCAGTAATTCAGATGGCCAGGAGGTGGAATATTCCCGTTTCAGAAAGGCCCATATCAATAGATGAGATTATGGATGCTTCCGCCAAAGGCACACTGAGGGAGGCTTTTGCATCCGGGACAGCGGCCATCGTTTCGCCCATCGGAGAGATCTTTTACAAGGGAGAGCCGACAGCGATAAGCGGTGGGAAAATAGGGGCGCTCACCGAAAAATTATACAATGAAATCCTTCAGATACAATACGGCGAAAAAGATGATCCCTTTGGCTGGAGGGTGTCTATATCGGACTAGGATATGTATTTTGAACGATATTCCACACGCTACGAGCACTTGCGACCGAAATCCACAGAAGTGTGGAAAAGACTGTTGATAAACATGTTGATAAAATGCGTAAGTCCTCAATTGTGACAATTTTATACCTCATTGCATACTATTTAGGCACTGAATAAGTTGAACAATTACAATATGATAGATAAGTAGCCTTTAGTTTCTGCTACTTATCGATTGCATTTCGCGAGATATGAACTACTGGAAAAAAATATGCCATTTTTATTCTCGTTTTGTGTAAAAAAATGAAAAAAAAAGGCAACCACAATAGTTATTATCCGCTTAAGATAATAATTATCTTCAATATTCTAGTATTTTTTGCTGCCGGAACATCATTCGGGGATACCCTTCCTCTCAATGAGTTAATTGTGAAAGCACAGAAGAGATATGAAAAAACACTGGACTTAAAAGCGCAGTTCATACAGGAAGTAACGATCAAATCAGTCAATAAGACAGAAAGGGAAGAAGGGATTGTTTATGTAAAGAATCCCAGAAGAATGTTGTGGGTCTATTCGAAACCAAAGGAAAAAAAATTAATCATAAACCCCAAGAAGGCTTGGTTGTACATTCCGGAGGACCATGCTGCCTATGTGCAGGATACGGAAAATATCTATAAGTCAAAGCTGGCCGTAAAATTTCTTTCCGGCATAGGCAAACTGAGCGAAGATTTTCATGTAGGCTTTTCAAAGCCTGATAATCTGGATAGGAATGGCAACTATCTCCTTACCCTTATTCCCAAGGTTTCGGACACAGGCGTCGATAAGTTGCATATCACCATAGATAAGGAAAACTTTCAGATCATACAATGCAGTTTTGCAGACCTGTATGGAAATCTTACCCGTATCAGGCTCTCAGATATAAGAATCAACAACAACCTTGACGATAAGCTTTTTAGCTTCAAGCCCCCATCAGGCGTAGATGTATTCAATATGCCATGATTGATGGTAACGCCGTCCATTCTCCAGCCCAATTTCTGATTTTTTGCGAGGTAATTGTAATTCTTTCTTTAGGAATATGTTTGCATCAATATTGCATTGATTTTGGCCCTCAATAGCCATGAATTATTTGATACTCTGCGCGCTTTCGTTTGGGTTTTCGATTTGCCTCACTGAAGGATGACACACATGAAACGTTTTGCCATTGATGATCATTCCTGCTCGAATCTTGAAAAGGCATTGACCTTGGAGTGGCTCGATACCAACGGCTTAGGGGGTTACGCCTCAAGTACGATCCTTTCTTGCAATACAAGAAAATATCACGGCCTCTTGGTGGCAAACCTCAAGGCACCGAAGGGGAGGCATGTCCTTCTTTCATGGATCGAAGACGCGGTTGTGGCAGAAGGAAAAGAAATCTTCCTTTCATGTTGTCAATATCCCGGTTTCTTTTTCCCCCATGAGAAACATTTCCTGAAGGAATTTCATCTGGATTATTCCCCCCGGTTTATCTACGAAGCAGATGGAATTTGCATCCGCAAGGCGATCATGATGATCCATAAGAAAGATTGCGTTCTCATTAGGTATGATGTCGAACATTGTCAGTCCCCGAGTCTTTTACGCCTGAGGCCATTTGTTGCATTTCGGGGTTATCATGCATTGACTAAAGAGAACTCGTTCCTTCAGGCGGAAGCCTACAAGACAGAAAAAGGATTCAAGTTGCACCCTTATGACGGTATGCCTCCTATGGTTGCGCAGACGAATGTGGAAGCGAATTTTTTCCCTTCCCCTGTCTGGCACAATAATTTTGAATATAAGAGAGAGGGAGAGAGGGGCTTTGACTGGCATGAAGATCTTTTCTGTCCCGGCATCTTCGAGATTCTCATTGAAAAGGGAAGTGCAGTCATCTTCTCTGCGTCAACGGACATCTGCCGGGAAAAGCTGGAAGATATATGGATGACGGAAACGGCGAGGCGGGCAAAGGAGGTGTCAAGAGACGAGAAGATGGCGGAGAAGTTTGAAAATAAGGAGGATAGGATTCACGTACGAAATCTCATTACTTCTGGTCAGCAGTTCCTTATCAATTCACCGTCAGGCCGACCGGCTATCGTTGCCGGATATCACTGGTTCGGCGACTGGGGACGGGATACACTCATCTCGCTTCCGGGTTTGACATTCTTGAGCGGCCGTTCCGAAGAGGGGATGGCCCTTCTGAACTCAATTAGCGCATACGAAAAGAACGGCATTCTGCCCAATTATTTCTCCGATGATGAGATGGAAAATGCTTACAATACGGTCGATACGTCGCTGTGGTTTTTCTGGTCCATTCAACAGATACTGAAGTACACCGGCGAAATAACGTTTATCAAAAGCCGGATGTGGCCGGTCATGAAGAGGATTCTGAAGGGGTATATGGATGGTACGGCATTCAATATCTATATGAGCGAAAACGGTTTGCTACACGCGGGTGACAAGGGTACGCATATAACATGGATGGATGCAACAGTAGCGGGCACGCCTGTCACCGCGCGATGGGGATATCCCGTAGAGATCAACGCCCTGTGGTACAACGCCATCTGCTTTGCCGACGAACTCGGAAGGCTTTTTGATGATCATGAGTTTTATTTTCGTGATCTGACGTCAAGGATAAGGAAATCCTTTGTCGATACCTTCTGGATCGAAGGCGAGGCCTATTTGGGTGATGTCTTCCGCGACGGTTTTCTGGATCAGGCCGTAAGGCCGAATCAGATTCTGGCCGTCTCGCTTCCCTATTCGCCATTGGATGCAGCTAAATGGATGGGCGTGGTCGAGAAAGTCAAGAAGCACCTTCTCACTCCTGTGGGTTTGAGAACCCTCTCACCGGAAGATAAAAGCTATAAAGGGCGGTACGAAGGCGACGGCTTGACAAGAGATGCGGCCTATCATCAAGGAACTGTATGGCCCTGGCTGATAGCACATTTCGGCGAGGCATATATGAAGGCCGCAGAAGATAAGGTGGCGGCAAAGACATTTCTCTTAAATTTCATTCGGGCATTTCTTCGCAACCATATGCATGAAGCCGGCATCGGTTGCATATCTGAAATATTTGATGGCGACTTTCCCCATCGCCCTAACGGGTGCATTTCGCAGGCCTGGAGTGCCGCCGGCCTAATCAGACTGTACATGCTTCTCAATGATGCTTCCGATACTTAAGTTCGCATTTAAGGCATGCGATGGCATATTAATGAAAGGATTTTCTGGTTTACTTTAACCTTTCATTATGACAATATAACGACAGTATATTTCAGTGGTATCGTGCAAGTCACCCCTGTAATAACATTCCGATACAGACACATAGTTGTTTCATGCTAAGGAGGAGCTCAGCGATTGAGAATCCTTATGTTCGGATGGGAATTCCCGCCACATGTGAGCGGCGGTCTCGGAACGGCCTGTTTCGGTTTAACAAAGGCGCTCGTGGGGCTGGGTCACAAGATATCTTTTGTCATTCCGGGACGGCCGGGTGAAGCTCTTCCATCGCACGTGGACTTGATTTCAGCGCCCGCAATTCCTGTGAAGGCGCAGGATATTGGCGCCATAGATATCTTTTTTGGACTCGATATCAGGCTGATCAATTCCACTCTTAGGCCATATCTAAACGAGGGCGCGTATGAAAGGTCGCAGCAATCACAAGACTGGATGGCAATGGAGGGCTTCCACGTCTTAGGAGCCCCATGGCCGTATGGCCCAAATCTGATTGCTGAGGTCATGAGGTATGCCAGAGCTGCCGGTGTCATTGCCGGAGATCACTCTTTTGATGTCATCCACGCCCATGACTGGATGACTGTATTTGCCGGTCTTTATGCTAGGGAAGTCAGCGGGAAGCCTCTTGTTCTTCACATTCATTCTCTGGAGTTTGACAGAAGTGGCGAACATGTAAATCAAAATATTTATTATCTGGAGCGTTACGGCATGGTGTTATGCGATCATGTTATTGCAGTTAGCAATTATACAAAAAATTTGATTATCAAACACTACGGTATTGATCCTGACAAGATATCTGTAGTTCATAACGCCGTTTCGCGCCACGAAGCGCCACAGGTGTACCATTGGGAAAAAGACCCGGACAAGAAGATTGTGCTTTTTCTCGGCAGGATTACATTCCAGAAGGGCCCTGACTATTTTGTCGAGGCCGCAGCGAGAGTCTTGCAAGAATTTCCGCAAGTGACGTTCGTCATGGCCGGCGCAGGAGATATGATGCCCCGTATGATCGAGCGAGTCGCCGAGCTTCATATAGGGAAAAATTTTCACTTTACCGGCTTTCTTCAGGAAACAGAGGTAGAGCGTATATTCTCAATGAGCGATGTGTATGTCATGCCCAGTGTGTCGGAACCTTTCGGCATATCTTCTCTTGAGGCGATGGTTTACGATGTCCCTGTCATTATGTCCAGGCAGTCAGGTGCAGCGGAGATTCTTGATCATGTTTTGAGAGCAGATTTCTGGGATGTTGATGAAATTGCCAATAAGATAATCGCTATTTTAAGACACCCTAGTCTGACAGCGGAGATTGTCGAAAGATCGCGTGAACAATTACGAAGTATTCACTGGGAAAAAGCTGCGGAAAAGATCGCCGATATCTACCGGCTCGTATCGCATTGAAAAGGTGGGAAAATGCCAAGTATCTGTCTGCTCTTTCACGTCAATAAGCCTCTCTGGCTGAAGCACTATACCTTTTTCGATATTGACCATGACCATGTTTACGAGGATGCGGAAAGAAACCTCAATAACCTGCACAGATCATCTGAAACATGCTATCTTCCAGCCAACCGCATCATGCTTGATTTGATCAAACGCTACAAAGGAGATTTCCGGGTCGCTTTTTCGATAACGGGTGTTCTTCTGGATCAATTTGAGAAACATCGTGTTGACGTTCTTGAAAGCTTTAAGCGACTTGCCGGCACGGGATGTGTCGAGTTTGTAAGTGAGACTTATTACCATTCCCTCGCATATCTCTATTCTGTCCGGGAATTCAAAGAGCAGGTAATTTTGCATAAGAAGAAGATAAAAACCCTGTTTGGTCAAACTCCCAAGACACTTCGCCACACTGAACTTATCTATAACAGCGCCCTCGCAAAGTGCGCAGAAAAAATGGGATACCATGTCATTCTGGCCGAAGGGGCAGATAAGATTTTGGGATGGCGGTCTCCCAACTATGTCTATCGGCCCTCAGGGTGTAAAAATCTGAAACTACTACTCAGAAACTACCGTCTCTCAGATGATATTGCCTTTCATTTTTCGGACCCGAAGTGGACCGAACATCCATTCTTAGCAAATAAATACGCTAACCGGATTCACAGTATGAACGATACCGGGGATGTCATAAACCTGTTCATGAACTATGAGACCTTTGGCGAACATCACCCGCATGAAACAGGGATATTCGATTTTCTCCATCTCCTGCCCCGCGAAATTCTGACCTACGCCGATTTCAGGTTTCAGACCCCTTCGGAGATTGCTCGAGACTGCAATCCTGTTGACGAACTCGATGTAGAGGACTATATCTCATGGGCAGATGCTGAAAGGGATTTGGATGCGCGGTTGGGCAATGCGTTGCAGAAGGACGCCATTGATGCATTGTACGGCATGGAGTCGAAAGTGCGGCGTCGGAAGGACGCGACATTTCTCCGCACCTGGCGCATGCTTCAGGCATCCGATCATTTCTTTTACATGCGTACCAGAGGGCTTGCTGACGGGGATATCCATAAACATTCCAATCCCTACGGGTCGCCCTACGATGCGTATATCAACTATATGAATATCATTGACGACTTTTCCGGATACTTAGGCAAGAAAGAGGAGCGTAATTCATGAAAAGGCAGACTAAAGGCTATCTATTTGAGGTCAGCTGGGAGGTATGCAACAAGGTAGGAGGAATATATACCGTTATTACTAGCAAGATGAGGGAGGCCATTCGGAACTATGGAGAAAGGTACTTCCTGTTGGGACCTGACCTCAAGACCAACCCTGATTTTGAAGAAACTGATGAGGACTGCTGGGTCAAGATCAGGGAAAGCACAGCTATCAAGGAAATCCCGTGCCGTTTTGGCAGGTGGAAAATTCCCGGAGAGCCAAAGGTCATCCTGGTCAATTTCGGGAAGAAGTATGACAAAGACCAGTTGCTCTATAGACTCTGGGAAGATTACGGCATAGATTCCATAGCCGGCGGATGGGACTATGTGGAACCGTTGATGTTCAGCTATGCCTGCGGCGAGGTAATCGAAACTATCTATAACCTGATGGTCAGACCGCATAATAACATGCCGGCCATCGCCCAGTTTCATGAATGGATGTGCGGAGCGGGCCTTCTCTGCGTGAAAAAAAGGGTTCCCGAAATAGGCACCGTATTTACGACACACGCAACGATTCTCGGAAGAACCCTAGCGGGCTCAGGGGTCGATATATACACAGTCATGGACAATATATCGCCACTGGCAGAAGCAAGCGCCCACAATATTAAGGCTAAATATTCCATGGAAGTGGCCTCTGCAAGGGAGGCAGACTGTTTCACGACAGTCAGTGAAATAACCGCCTCTGAAGCAAAAAATTTTCTTGGCAGATACCCCGATGTTATTACACCCAATGGTCTTGATGTGGACCAGATTCCTGATTTCACAGCAAACAGGGTGCCAGCGTTAAAATCAAGGGAAACACTCCTGGCTGCCGCTTCAAGGTTTTTAAGAAAAGATTTTCCTTCGAATACTAAAATTTTAATTATATCGGGACGTTACGAATTTCACAATAAGGGCATTGATATTTTTCTAAATGCCCTGGGCCGGCTCGAGAAGGACATGACCAAAGATGAAGAGATTCTGGCCTGTCTTTTCGTGCTTGGAGGGCATATGGATTTGATTCCCACCCTGCAGTGCGAGCCGGGAAGACCCGAACCGGGCAGCCCCCCCATTGCCACCCACAGGCTCCACTATGAGGCATCGGATCCTATTTTGCAGACATGTAACAGATTGGGACTCATGAATACGTCCCAAAACAGGATTCACGTCATCTTTAACCCGGCATACTTAAACGGTCATGATGGTCTGATCAATATGACCTACTACGAAGCCCTCTCCGGATGCGATCTAGGGGTCTTCCCGTCATACTATGAACCATGGGGCTATACGCCCCTCGAATGCGTTGCCCACTCCGTACCCACGATAACAACCGATCAGGCTGGTTTCGGACTCTGGGTCCAGGAGAAGGCAGGTGAGAACAGCGGCGTTATCCTTTTGCAACGCAAGGGTCAGAAAATTGAGCTGATCGAAGAAAATCTATATAATATCTTCATGGAATTTCTATCCTGGACTGATCATGAAATTGAAGAGAGGCGAAAAAGCGCCAGGCACGTAGCCATGCAAGAAAACTGGGAAGACTTCTTCAAGTTTTACCTCCAAGCCTATGATACAGCCATCGCTGTTGCCCATGAACGCGCAGAAAAGCTCGCCTTAATAGACTACAGGATGGAAAAAAAATATGTCTTTGCCGGCAGCGTGTCGACACAGCCTCATTTTCGCGCGTTTACCGCCGTGGTAAATCTTCCACATAAAATTGAACGGCTGCGAGAACTGGCCTACAATCTATGGTGGACATGGCATCCCAAGGCCCGCAGTCTATATATTTCTCTCGATCCCAGGGTGTGGCAGCAAATGGGCAATAACCCTGTCAGGATGTTGGAGAATGTATCGCCGGAAAAGTTATTGGAGGCATCAGAAAACCCCAGCTATTTGACAATGTATACGCAGATCATAGAGCAGTTCGACGAATACATGAATGACAGGACTCCCGATGAAAGGGTACAGGCCTCTCAGGCCATCAAATGGTCTTCACCGATTGCCTATTTCTCAGCTGAATACGGACTTCATGAATGCATCCCCATCTATTCGGGTGGGTTGGGTACACTCTCCGGCGATCATTTGAAAACCGCCAGTGATCTCAATATTCCACTTGTGGGCATCGGTCTTCTTTATAAGAACGGCTATTTTAAACAGGTTATTGATAAGAACGGCATCCAGATAGAGGAATATCCGGAGAATGAATTCTCCATGATGCCCGTTCAAATTGTCAGGGACGACATGGGGAATGAAGTTCAGATATCCCTCGAACTGCCCGGAAGAACACTCTATGCGAATATCTGGGAGGTCAAGGTGGGGCGCGTCTCCGTATACTTGCTTAATGCAGATGTTCCGGGGAATACTGCTCAGGACAGGAAAATAACGGAGCGGCTTTATCCGGCGGACCAGAGAATAAGGATTGAACAAGAAATACTTTTAGGCATGGGCGGCGTCAGGCTGATAAAGAAATTGGGCATCCGGCCGCGCGTCTATCATCTTAACGAGGGTCATTCCGCTTTTCTTATTTTTGAACGCATAACCAGTCTGATGACAGAGGAAGACCTTTCCCTGGATGAGGCCATAGAGGTCGTTTGCGGAAGCACAGCATTCACTACCCATACTCCCGTTGAAGCAGGCATTGAAAGGTTCCCCAGGGATTTGATGGAACATTACTTTTCCAGCTTCATCAAAAAAACGGGCATGTCCTGGCCACAGTTCTGGGAACTGGGACGGAAGGAGGGTGGAGAAGAGAGAACATTTTTCATGGCAATTTTTGCCCTGAAGATGGCCCACATGAGCAATGCCGTGAGCCACGTTCATGAAGAAGTGTCAAAACGGATGTGGCGTGATGTGTGGAAGGGTTTTAACATCTCGGACGTACCGATCCGTCACATCACAAACGGCGTCCACGTGATGTCCTATATCTCGCCGAGGATGCAATCCCTGTTTGATGCATATCTAGGAGATTGGGAGAAGAACATGGGAAGCCCGGAAATTTGGGAAAAGGTCAAAGACATCCCCGATTCTCTGCTGTGGGACACAAGATATGAACTTAAGCAAAAGACCATCAATTTCTTGCGGGAATATCTGTCCAAACACTGGGTGAAATATGGTTATACGAAGACATGGCGGGAAGAATTCTTTTCAAAGATCAATCCCGCTGCCCTGATAATCGGATTCGCAAGACGCTTTGCACCTTACAAGCGCGCCGACATGATACTGTCTGACCTGGATCGTCTTGACAGAATCCTGAATCATCCGATGCGTCCTGTTCACATAATTATGGCAGGGAAGGCGCATCCCAACGACGGCATGGGGAAGAGCCTTATCAAGAAAGTCATAGATGTCTGCAGGGATGAACGATTCAGAGGCAAGATATTTTTCATCGAGGACTACGATATCAGCATAGCGCGGCGCCTTGTCCAGGGTGTCGATGTGTGGCTGAATACGCCCCGGAGACCTTACGAGGCGAGTGGTACAAGCGGCCAAAAAGTCGTCGCCAATGGCGTACTCAACATCAGCGTAGCTGACGGGTGGTGGTGCGAAGGCTACGATGGAACGAATGGCTGGACCATAGGGCCTGTCTGCAAAGGGTATAATGAAGAGCGGGTGAATGCCGATGAAGAGGACAGCCAGTCGCTTTATGCAATACTCGAGAATTCTGTGATACCCGCATTCTACAGCCGGGAAATATCAGGGCTGCCGGAAAAATGGATCAGCATGATTAAGAGGTCTCTGCAAACCCTTATGCCCAGATTCAACACAGAAAGGATGCTCCTGGATTATTATAACAATATGTATCTGCCCACGGCAGAGAGGGAACATGAGCTTTATACGAACGCGCACAAACTGGCCCGCGAGCTTGCGGACTGGAGGCGCAAAATACCTATGCGTTTCTCCTCGCTCAGGCTCCTGGATGCCAGCATTGAAGGGATCCACGGGGATACCGTTCTCGTCGATCAGCCGTTGATTATCAGCGCAAGGGTAGATCCGGGGAAGGTGGAGCCGGAAGAAATATTGGTTGAACTGATAATAGGAAGAAGGGATGGGTATGAATTTGCCGATTCTCCAGATTGTATTCCTTTGACCATGGCTAAAAAGGGATCAGATGGAATCCTTACATATTCTGCGGAATACTTTGTAAAACAGAATGGGCCCTATTTTTACGGTATCAGGGTGCTGCCATTCCATAAGAATCTTGCCGCCAAGCAGGCAACCGGGCTTATCCTCTGGGCATAGATGACAGATATCATTCCATAAAGGTATTGTAACATGGATAACTGCGCTATTATTTGCGGTTGATAAACATCAGGATGATCGTGAGGATGATACTGATGATTATGCATGTGGCGAGTGGAAAATAGAAGGTGAAATTCCTGCCTTTGTAAAAGAAGTCACCGGGTAGTTTTCCGAGCCACGGTATCTTCCCTCCAAGGAGAAGCAGGAATCCCAGGCCTGCGATGACCAACCCGATAACAATCAGAATCTTGCCGAAGCCGGAAAAATCAAGCATGTAAATTTCCCTTTTATCCCGACTTTTGCAAACGGGATTGTCAAGTGGCTCACATTTATCGCAATGACAGGAAGTTGATCTCGATACTTAATTTGTCATTGCGGGCGTAGCGGAGCAATCGCATATTCGCATTACCGTTACGAATTAATTATAGCATATTTATGACCAGTCAAAAGGTACTTTCTTTCTGAAATCCGGAGGCAACTTCCTGTCGTCAACATCCTGGGTGAAGATTGTTTCAAAACCCATATCGAGGGCATGATTTACGACAAGCTCATATTCCTCGCGCGTAACCCTTTTCCCCAGATGGGGATGATTCGCAACGGAGGGCATGGGCGTATACTGAGACATGATGCCGAGAGGCACAGAAAGGGATATGTGCGTTTTAATTAATCCGAGAACCTCCAGGCTGTTCGATATGAATCCGGGGATGACAAGATGGCGGATGAGAATTCCCCTTTTTGCTATGCCCTCTTCCATCAAAAGATCATCTCCCACCTGATGCACCATTTCCTCGATGGAACGGAGGGCATGCGCCGCATAATCTCTCACCCCGGAAAGGACGAGGGCGGCATGCTCAGTGCCGTATTTAAAGTCCGGCAGGTAGATGTCTACCATGCCTTCCATGATCTTCAGAACCTCCGGGTTCTCATAACCGCCGCAATTGTAAACCAGGGGAAGAAGCAAACCTCCTTGACGTGCAAGTAGAAGAGCCTCCATGACCTGTGGTATCTGGGGAGTGGGCGTAACGGGTTCTATGTTGTGACAGTTCTTTTTCTCAAGGGCCAGCATGATTGCGGAAAGCCCGCGAGCATCTGTCAGTACGCCTGAATTGTCATGGCTTAGCTGATAGTTCTGGCAGTAGATACATTTCAGATTACAGGAGGACAGGAAGATTGTCCCGGCGCCTCGGGCTCCCGAAATGGGAGGCTCCTCGCCATAGTGGGGCAGGGCGTGGCTTAATGTGACGCCATCGGTGAGACGGCAGAATCCTAATTCGCCTCTCGTCCTGTCGACCAGGCATTTCCTGGGACAGAGTTTACAGCTTTTCAGGATTGCCTTAAGACGGTTGATATTTCGCCGTGAGATAGTTTCAGCATCCACTTACAATCATGCCTCACTGAATCTCTATCTTTCCTACAACGTTCCTGATCCTTTTGCTTTCTACAAGTTCCAGGAATTCCTCCCCCAGGGGCCGTGCACGTTCCACCGCCTTCCACCAGTTCTTGATCCTGGTAGCAGGATCATCTACGAAGATCGCAAAATCATCACGATCAGGAATTTTGCCTCCGGGGAGTTCCGCAACAAAGCCCGGCGAGGGATGGATCATCAGGACATTATCAAGATCGTCCGCTCGCGGCAGACGATAGGAGAGCTTTTTATCCAGCCATCCCGGCACGATCCTTTCCTGATGATTGAAGAACAGGACGATATCGTCGGGTGTTGCTGCATAGTTGTGGGTCAGGTGATAATCGATGAGACCGCCATCCCGGTAGATCCCGATAGGCGCCCCATAGATGTTTCTGACTCCGGCAACTACCAGGGGAATGGCACCCGAGGCCGCCACGGCATACTTGAAATTGATCGCGTTGAGTGGAATGTACCGTCCACGGAAACCCGGCCTTAGACAAAAGGGCGGAGGTTTTGGCCCGTTATAGAATACGACGCGCTCGGCAAAATAGTGGATGTATGATCTCCTAATGGCATTGAAGAGAAAGCCTATGCTGAGGCCAAGTTGCTGTACCCAGTTCAATTCAGAAGCTACAAGGTTTCTTGCACGGACTGTGATGATTGCGAGACGATACTTCTTATTGGAAAGTGCAAAGGGCAGGGCATCGTTCTCAATATATGAATTTACTATGGCCATCAGGGATTCCCGGACAGTGACCGGGGTCTCGTTTCTCTTGTAAGTCGTGCCGATGTAAGATTCCATAAGAGTCCGGTAACTCTTTTCCGGCTCAGGCTGCAACCAGGCAGCGAAACGCATTGCCCCTGCCGATGAACCGACGAGGTGCGTCGCCCTGGCGCATCCGAGGAGGCCATTAGTCAAGAGAGTCAGGTCGAAGCCGCTGGCCACCAGCCACCGGGGACCAGTTGCCGGGCCGAAATATGTCGTAACGCGGTCCAGATTGAAGCCGCCATCCCGGATGATTTCATAGGCTCGCTTGCCGGCTTTAATACATATGTTGTTCATTCTTATCAACTGTCGACGACCTCGAAATGCTTGAGCAACAGGCAAAATGTTTCACAGACATACTGGGACATGCCGGGAATTGTCACAAATGGCCTTGACACTGTCCCGGCCGTTCGGTAGAGTAACACTGCTGAAAGGGATTTACCCGCGAGCTCAATTTGATGGCGGTTAATACATAAACTCCAGCTGTTTTGTCAACGTCTATTGTTGGCAGCATGCCGACAAAGTTTGTGCCGACGGTCAGGGAAAACGTTCATATGGATATCAGGCACCGCGTCATAGAAATAGCAAAGAATGCGAAGAAAGCGGCCACGGTGCTTGCCCGCTTGTCGTCGGATGCAAAGGACCGTGCTCTCTCCGATATGGCCGAGGCGCTCACCAGGCAAACAGGCCTTCTCCTAAAGGAAAATTCAAAGGATGTTGAGAAAGCCAGGCAAATGGGCCTTTCCGCCGCCATGATTGACAGGCTCACGTTGAACGAAAGTACAATTGAGGGCATTGCAAAAGGTCTAAAAGAAGTGGCCTGTCTCCCGGACCCGATAGGAAAAGTTACATCCATGTGGCGGAGACCAAACGGCCTTCTCGTCGGCCGCATGAGAATCCCTCTGGGCGTAATCGGCATCATCTATGAATCCCGTCCCAACGTGACGGCGGATGCAGCCGCCCTCTGTCTCAAATCGGGCAATGCCGTCATCCTGCGCGGAGGGTCTGAGGCTATAAACTCGAATATTGCCATAGCGAAGATTCTTCAGAGCGTCTTAACGAATCATGCCATTCCCGAAGGGGCCATTCAGATTATCCCCATGACCGAGAGGGAAGCAGTCCGCGAGATGCTCCAGCTTGAAGAATATATAGACCTGATCATCCCGAGAGGGGGCGAGGACCTGATCAGGGCTGTTGTCAATGAGTCGAAGATCCCCGTGATCAAACATTACAAAGGGGTATGCCACGTATTTGTGGATGCCGGCGCTGATTTTGAGATGGCCGTAGATATTTGCATGAACGCAAAGACCCAGCGTCCGGGAGTTTGCAATGCCATGGAGACCCTGCTTATTCATCAGGACATTGCGGGGGAATTTCTGCCATTGGTTGCCCGTCATTTCAGGGAAGCCGGCGTAGTCTTGAAAGGTTGCGACAGGACAAGACGAATACTCAAAGATGTTGAACAAGCAAAAGAGGAAGACTGGTATCAGGAATACCTCGATCTAATTTTGTCCCTGCGTGTCGTCAATGATCTTGATGAGGCTATGGCCCATATTGAAAAATACGGCTCTCTCCATACGGAGGCAATCATCACAAACAATTACCAAAACGCGCAGCGCTTCTTAAATGAAGTCAACTCGTCGACTGTCCTCGTCAATGCCTCTACCCGTTTCAGTGACGGGTTTGAGCTGGGCCTCGGCGCAGAAATAGGGATCAGCACGACAAAACTTCATGCCTTTGGTCCCATGGGGCTGGAAGAGCTGACAACAACAAAATTTATTATCTACGGGAATGGACAGGTGAGAACATGAAATGGGGATTATTGGGAGGCACATTCGATCCGATACATAATGGCCATCTCAGATGCGCCGAGGAAGTGCTCGAAATTTTTGATCTGAACAGAATCATTTTTGTTCCCGCTGCTAAACCGCCGCACAAAATAGATGGGGATATAACATCATTTCATCACCGGGGACAGATGATTAAGCTGGCTATTGAAGGGAACCCGGTATTTACATTCTCCGATGTGGAGAAGCAGCGTGAAGACAAGTCCTACTCGGTGGAAACTGTTGATTACATTCTCAAGAAATACATGACGGATCTGAAATTGTATTTCATCCTGGGGCAGGATGCCTTTCACGCCATCTCGAGTTGGAAAGACTGGCAGAGGTTGCTCCTCTTATGTAATTTCGTCGTTATGACAAGACCCGGTTACGAGGACAAAGGTCTGGAAGGAATTCTCCCCGCCGATTTCGCTTCCCGGTTTAAGTATGATGATAGTGTGAAAGGTCTTAAGGGTCCTACGGGGCACGTCATTTATTTCAGGGGTGTAACTTTTTTGGATATCTCATCCAGCGATATCAGGCAAAGGGCAAGAGAGGGCAGGTCCATCAAGTACCTTGTTCCTGAGTCGGTCCGGCATTACATCATGAAAAACTCTCTGTACAGGAACTCAAAATAATAGGTACTCATACGTCTAATCCTAAGATTACCGCCAATCGGTCTTTGTCCATACGAACCGGGAAAATTCTCCTCGCACTAGGTATTATCGCACTTTTTTTTGGGGCCGCCTCATGGGCCGCAGACAATTTTCCTAAACCGGTTGGGGCCGTCAATGATTTTGCGCGCGTGATTCCGCCGGACTATAAGAACCGCATGGAGGGCCTCGCTCAGGAGGTCCTCGAAAAAACAGGGACTGCCATTGTTATCGTCACGGTGCAAAGTATAGGTGATGACGAACTTAATGATTATGTCAACCGCTTATACAAGGCCTGGGGCATAGGCAAAAAAGGAGAAGACAAGGGCGTTTTGATTTTCCTTACCTTGAAGGAGCGGAAATTCAGAATTGAAACCGGATACGGTGTTGAAGGCATCCTTCCCGATGGACTCGTTGGTGAAATTCGTGACAGGTACGCAATTCCGTATTTCAAGAAGGGTGACTTCGGGCAGGGACTTTCCAATACGGTGACCGCCGTGGCCTCAGTCGTGGCGAAAGCTGCCAATGTATCCATCACAGGCGGCGTACCCGTCACGCAGCCCAGCGAGAAGAAAGTCAGGCGGACTGGCAGCGTATTGCCCCTGATCATCCTTGTTCTGATACTGGTTTCTCTCTTGGGCACGAGGCAGGGGAGGGACCTGCTCCCCTGGCTGCTGCTATTGGCATTTACCGGTAGAGGAGGAGGCAGTGGGGGCTTTGGGAGTTTTGGCGGTGGCGGCTTCGGCGGCTTCGGCGGCGGTGAGAGCGGAGGGGGCGGAGCAGGCGGCGACTTCTGACGAGAGGTGATCGACATGGCAAAGGTACCAAAAAATCCTGAGGAGATTTTTGAAGAGTTCACGGATGACTTCAAGAATGTTTTCGGCAGTGATCTCATTTCCGTTATTCTCTATGGAAGCGGGGCGAGCGGCCATTACGTGCCCGGGAAATCAGATCTCAATTTTCTCATAGTTCTCTCCGAAGGAGGGATTGATAATCTGGATAGGGCCTTCAGTACCGTAGCCCGGTGGCGGAAACGTAAGGTGGCAATGCCTCTATTCATGACGAAGGCAGAAATATTATCTTCCCGGGATTCGTATCCAATTGAGTTCCTCTCTATGAAGAAACATTATGTTACAATCAGTGGTGAGGATATACTCGGCGGACTTTCCTTCGAGCCGTCCCATCTCCGCTTGCAGGCTGAGAGGGAATTTAAGGGGAAGCTAGTTCATCTGAGGAGGGGCTACCTGGAGGCGGAAGGACGGGCACGGCAGATACGCGACCTTATCAAAGCCTCTTTCACGGCATTCATCTCCATATTCAGAGCCCTCCTGTACTGCAAGGGAGTTGAAATACCGCAGGCACGAAGGGATATAATCAATGCTGTCGCCAGGGAATATTCTATTGATCCTGTTATTTTCCTGAAATGCGCAGATATCAAGGAAGACATTGACCGGATTGGCGCTTCCGAGATTAAGAATGTTTTTATAGATTATGTAAAGGAGATCGAAAGGCTATCCGCCATCGTTGACGGCATGAGTGTATGAAAACACTCTGGCTGCAAAGCATAGTGAATATGATTCTTAGAAAATTGCAGATTATATCGGGAGGTGCGACATGACCAGCGGAAAGAGAAATCTCATTATTGCAGGAGTAATTGTTCTTGTCCTTGTACTTTTTCTATACTCCAATTACAACACCTTCGTTTCTCTGGATGAGAGTGTAAAAGCATCCTGGGCGCAGGTGGAAAATCAGTTGCAGCGAAGGTACGACCTGATTCCCAACCTTGTGGAGACAGTAAAAGGTTATGCCAAGCAGGAAAAGGATGTGCTCGTCGAAGTCACCAATGCCAGGGCAAAGGTAGGCGGCGCGGTGAATGTGCCGGATAAGATCAACGCCAATAATGAATTGTCCGGCGCCCTGAGCAGGCTCTTGGTTGTGGTCGAACGGTATCCTGATCTCAAATCCAACCAGAATTTTATGCGCCTTCAGGATGAGCTTGCGGGAACGGAAAACCGGATTGCCGTGGAAAGAAAGCGGTATAATGACGCAGTGAGGACTTACAACGTCGCGATCAGAAGCTTTCCGGGGAATCTATTTGCAGGCATGTTCGGTTTCCATAGTGCCGCCTTTTTTGAGGCGCCGGCGCAGGCCAAGACAGCTCCACAGGTCAAATTCTAAAGGTTATACGAAACGGGCCTCGAGAGATTGTTATTCCGATCGCAAGCGAAGAATCTTTTGTATGCATAATCAAAGATGCATCGCATCGCTCGACACGACTCTTTGCAATAAGTTCCTGCCACAAAGTTCAGTGATCAGGTCTCGGGATAATGAGTTTCCGGTTGAACGCCGCTCATTTATGCCTTTTCATTATGAGCGGCATTGATCGACAGGCATGTTATTGAAGCTGTGTCCGATCCTTTTCATTTCTTATAAGACGCAGCATCGATTGCGGGACAATATAGTCACGCATTTTTGAGACAATATAGATCAGGATCCAGAGATCATCAGGTGTCCGCTTTCCCCTCTTTCCGATTATCTTACCCTCACAGCCATAAAGAGGATGTCTGGGATGATCGACAACGACCATATCTCCTAACTCCATCTTCATTTCTCCCTATTTCTTGCGGATGTCTCACTAATTTGTAACACACTTTAGGTCAGAAGTCCCATTTTTTTAAAATATGAATATAAATGCATTCTGTATTGCTTGTGTCCCACTCCGAAACAGGTCAAGTGTTGCCGAAGCAAAACATTTTAGAAAAAGCTTGACAACCTGCCAACTATATATTACTCAACAGCACGAGGTAAGTAAATGTTACTTACCATCCTTTCAAGCCGTTCAATGTCGGTAGTCTTTCATGTATCCGTTGAAGCCGCATCCTGTAATTAAAGACTTAAATTCCGAGTGCATGGAACATTCACACTCACAATCATTTACGAATTAGCTTGTTCTTGTAAAGATTTCGGCTGCGAAGCTGAGAGATGGATCTCTGCCGGGATATCTCTGTAAGCCTGACTTGTCAGGGCTATGAAGATTTATGGTCAATTCAGCTGCACTTCTTGGGAAAAACCAGAATATTAAATGAGGAGGCATGTATATGGGCAGGAGTTTGTTCGGAGAGGAGCATGAAATATTCCGCGATTCATTCAAAAAGTTCCTGGCAAAGGAGGTGACCCCCTTCATAGAGAAATGGGAGGAGGATGGCATTGTGCCCAGAGAAATGTGGAACAGGCTGGGCGATAATGGATTTCTCTGCCCGTGGCTTGACGAGAAATACGGCGGCTCCGGGGCGGGCTTCGAATACTCTGCCATTATTATTGAAGAGCTTGCCTACATCGGAAGCCACGGACTCATAGCGGGCCTGCACAGCGACATCATAGTTCCTTACATTTACAGTTTTGGAAATGAAGAACAGAAGATGAAGTGGCTCCCCGGTTGCGCCACAGGCGATATTGTGACGGCTATAGCCATGACTGAACCCGGCACAGGGTCGGATCTCGCAGCGGTCCGCGCTACGGCGGTGAAGGACGGCGATTCATATGTGATCAACGGTGCGAAGACTTTCATTTCCAACGGCATTCACTGCGATCTGGTTATCGTGGTGGCAAAGACGGACACCCATGCCGATCCTCCCTTTAAGGGCATCAGCCTCATCTGTGTCGAAAACGGAACCCCAGGTTTCCAGAAGGGGAGAAAACTCAATAAGATGGGGTTTCACAGCCAGGACACGGCGGAGATGAACTTCGAAGATTGCCGGGTGCCCGCGTCCAATCTGTTGGGAAAGGAGGGTCAGGGCTTCTATTATCTGATGCAGAAACTGCAGGCGGAAAGGCTCGTGGTGTGCATTATGGGCCAGGCGATGGCGGAGGCTATGCTGGATATGACCATTAGGTATTGCAGGGAGAGAACCGTCTTCGGAAAGCCCATCAGTTCTTTTCAGCATAATACATTCAAAATTGTGGAGATGGCTACGGAGATTGAACTGGGAAGGACCTTCGTCGGTTCTCTCCTTGTGGATTACTGTGAGAAGAAAGATATTGTGAAAAGAGTTTCCATGGGCAAGGCCTGGATTTCAGAAATGGCTAACCGCGTAGCCTATGATTGTTTGCAGCTTCACGGCGGCTACGGTTACATGGAAGAATATCCGATTTGCCGTTTTGCAAGAGATGTGAGGGTTATCCCGATATTTGCAGGAACTACAGAGGTTATGAAGGTAATCGTGGGTCGCATGATGGGCCTGTAATTGTAAGGATAGAAAAAAATGAAATACGAATATGATTTTGAAAAAGTTAAGTCTCATGTTGAAAGGAGAAAATTAAATGGATGTTAAAGGTTGTAAAGCGATTGTAACAGGCGGTGCATCGGGACTCGGCGAAGCGTGCGTCCGCAATCTGGTGGGCCTGGGCGGGAAGGCAGCGATTCTGGATTTTGATGCGACGAAGGGAGAGAAACTTGCCGCAGAGCTCGGAAGCAATGTCATCTATGCCAACACGGATGTGACGGGTGAGGAAAGCGTGCAAGCGGCCATCAAGAAAGCGATGGACGCCTTTGGAGCGATAAACGTAGTGATCAATTGCGCCGGCGTGGGGGATCCCGGGAAGGTTCTTTCCAAGAAAGGCCCCATGGCGTTGTCGTACTTCAACCGCGTGGTGCAGATCAACCTGGTGGGCACCTTCAATGTCATCAGGCTCGCCGTGGAGCAGATGGTCAAAAATACCGGAAATAAAGACGGTGAAAAAGGGGTCATCATCAATACCGCCTCGGCTGCCGCCTTTGACGGTCAGATCGGGCAGCCGGCATACAGCGCCTCCAAGGCCGGTGTTGTTGGTATGACCCTGCCCATTGCAAGGGAGTGCGCCGAGTATGGAATCAGGGTGATGACGATTGCGCCGGGACTCTTCAATACGCCGATGCTCGCGCAACTGCCCGAAGCGGCGCGCGAGGCCCTTGGCAAGACGGTGCCATTCCCAAAGCGTCTCGGCGATCCCATGGAATATGCAAAGATGGCCCAGCATATCATTGAGAATCCCATGCTCAATGGAGAGGTCATACGGCTCGATGGCGCTATCCGAATGGCGGCGAAGTAAAAAATTTCAAACAACGAAATCCTGCATCGCATTGTCGGAATTCTGCATGTGAGGATGGAAGAAACCAATAAGGAGAATAGAAAGAGATGGAAAGTAAGAATGGTATTGTTATTGTAAGTGCGGTGAGAACGCCGTTCAGTAAATTCGACTCCGCCATGGCGGATATACCGAGCATCGACCTTGGTGTAATGGTCATGAAAGAGGTGATCGAACGGGTGAAAATTAAACCCGAGGAAGTGGATGACATAAGTTACGGGAGCTGCATCCCCGCGGAGGTCGCTCTGGAAACGGATGTGCCGGCGAGGCAGGCGACACTCCTTGCCGGGTTCCCGGCGGATAATATTTCCGTAAGCCTTGACAGGGCATGCTGTTCGTCCCTGACCTGTCTCCGCTTAGGGGTCAGGGCCATCAAAGCCGGAGAGGCGGAGATAGCCATGGCTGTGGGCGCGGAGAACATGCCCCGTACACCCCATCTGGCCCCCGGTTTAAGAAAGGGAACAAGGATAGGACATATCAAGCTCATCGATTGCCTGTTTGAGCTTGGCTACGCAGCCAAAGGGTTCAACCCCGTTGCCAAAGACGCGGGGGAAGTGGCAGTGGAATACGGCGTGACGAGGGAGATGCAGGATGCTTGGGCTCTTGGGAGTCAGGAGAAATACGCAAAGGCCTATGGGGAAGGCAAGTTCAAGGTCGGAGAGGAACTAATGCCCGTTGTGATTCCCCAGAAGAAGGGTGATCCTATCGTCATCGAAAAGGACGAATCGCCAAGGAAGACGAGCATGGAAGCCTTAGCTAAATTGAAAACCATCTATGGCAGTCCCACCGTGACGGCGGGAAACGCGCCCCCGATCAGCGCCGGGGCAAGCGCGATTCTTATGATGACCAGTAAGAAGGCCAAAGAGAAGGGGCTTAAGCCCCTGGCAACAATAGTCACAGTGGCGGCCTCGGCTACGGCCCCCCGTGACATCGCAGTCATTCCGGCTTATACGATTCAAAAAGCTTTGAAGCAGGCAGGTCTGACACTCGACGACATGAAGCTGATTGAAATAAATGAAGCCTTTGCAGCACTCCCTCTTGTATCTACGAAGATCCTCGCCAATAACGACGAAAAAAAGTGGAAAGAGCTTCAGGCCAAGACGAATGTGAACGGCGGAGCAATCGCAATCGGTCATCCCGTGGGAGCAAGCGCCGCAAGAATTACGATGGCCCTGGCCTATGAACTCAAAAGGCGGGGAGGCGGCTACGGCGTTGCGGCTATCTGCGGAGGTCTGGCGCAGGGCGAGGCGATTATAATCAAGGTGTAGAAAAAAGTTCCACTCGCTCAGCCGTCATAATGATTGCAAGCAATAGAAGAGCAAAGGAGAAAGGGATGGACTATCAGACGATTCTATACGGGAAGGGCGAGGGGATAGCGGTTATCACCCTGAATCGCCCCAAGAGCATGAATGCCCTCAACAGCCAGTTATTCAAGGAACTGGATCACGTCCTCACTGAGATTGACGGCGATGAGGAAGTGAAGGTGGTAATCCTTGCGGGGGCGGAGAAGTTTTTTGCTGCAGGCGCCGATATCACCGAGATCGGAAAGATTGCCACGCCGGTGGACGCTCACCGGTTTCTGAAGGATATTCAGGCGGTGTTCAACAGGATTGAGGACCTGGAAAAACCTGTTATCGCCGCAGTGAGCGGCCTGGCTCTGGGCGGTGGCTGTGAACTTACCCTTGCCTGCGATCTGAGGATCGCCGCGGATAATGCAACCTTCGGGCAGCCGGAGATCAAGATCGGCGTGATTCCCGGGGCGGGAGGCACTCAGCGGCTTCCCAGGATCGTTGGCATCACCAAGGCCAAGGAGCTTCTCTACACCGGCGATTTCATCGATGCTCAGGAGGCCTATCGCATCGGCCTTGTTAACAAGGTGGTGCCCGCTGCTTCTCTGATGGAGGAAGCCAGGAAGATGGCCGGGAGGATTGCCCGCCAGCCGGGCTTCGCCTTGAAGATTACGAAGATCGCGGTCAATGGCGGGATGAATATGGATATGAAGTCAGCCATGGCATACGAGGCGCGGTGTTTTGAGATTCTCTTTTCCACGGCGGATCAGAAAGAGGGGATGAAGGCCTTCGTGGAAAAGCGAAAGCCTTCTTTCACAAACAGGTGATATGGGGAAAGTAGTTTCACTGAGAGATGCCATTGGCTGCATCCGGGACGGTGATGTGCTGTTCCTCGGGTCCCTCATCGAATGCCGGCGTCCCATGGCCGCCGCATATGAAATCGTGAGGCAGCGAAAGAAAGGGCTGATCCTTCTTGCAGAATGTTCACTTGCGGAAGATATGCTCGTGGGCATGGGCTGTGCTGCGGCCTGGCGCGGCTGCTATACGGGAATGGCGAATTTCGGGCTTTCTCCGGCAACCTTGAGAAAAATAGAAACGGGCGAATTCATCGTCGATGATATCGGGCATATTGATATCATCCTGGGCGCCATGGCAGCCATGGCCGGGAGTCCCTTTATCGGTACACGCGCCACTTTGGGAAGCGACGTCCTCAATCCTGAGTTCTCGCGGACGGAGCAGATCCGGACGCTCGCGCGTGATCCGTCCATGATTCCGGAGAAAAAGTTTGTGTTGATGGATGACCCCTTTTATGGAAACGGCCCGGTAAAACTTCAGCCCGCCATGCCGGCGGACGTGGCTGTCATCCATGTGCAGCAAGCGGGCGAGGATGGCACCGGACGGATAGAAGGCAGCCTGGCCTTTGATCATTATTTCATCCACGCCGCGAAAAGGGTTATCCTGACTGCGGAGCAGGTCGTCCCGGAAGCTTATCTGCGGAGGGATCCCAACCGTAATCAGATCCCCTGCACGAGCGTTGATATGGTCGTGGAAATCCCGTGGGGCGGTCATCCCAGCCAGGTGCAGGGATTTTACGACGTCGATATGCCCTTTATCAGGGAGTATGTGAAAGCAGCTAAGACTCAGGCCGGCTTAGAGAGTTGGGTTCATGAATGGGTTTTTGCAATGAAGACGCACGATGAATATCTGGACAGGATAGGAGCTGCGCGGCTTCAATATCTGCGGGCGATTCCACCATATGGATACCGCCCCCGCGCTAGTTGTGAGAGATCGCTATAAGCATAAAAACATGTTGAATGAGACGGGAGGTGATGCATAAGAACCGGCATTGGACGATCACGAGCGGTTATCTGGTCACAATTGATTGAGATACAGTTAAGGAGGGAAATTATGAAAAAAAGCAAGGTCGTCAGTTTGAAAGAAGCAATGCAGGAAATACAGGATGGGGATTGTCTCGTCATGGGCGGTGTAGTGGAAGATCGTCGCCCTATTGCCGCTGCCTTGGAACTGATAAGGCAGGGCAAGAAAAATCTCATCATACTGGCGGAGTGTTCACTTTCGGAGGACATGCTTGTCGGCGCAGGTTGTGTCGCGGCTTATCGCGGCACGTACACAGCAATCGGGGCTTTCGGCATCTCGCCTTCGACGAAGAGAATGGCAGAAGCAGGCCGTATCGTCATCGATGACATCGGCCACACGGATGTCTGTCTGGGCGCCATGGCAGCCATGGCGGGCGCGCCGTTCATCGCTTCCAGAACAACATTCGGAACGGATGTGCTGAATCCCGCTTTTGATAACGTGGCCAAGATTAGGGCATTGGCGAGAAACAAGGAGATGATCCCGGAAAAGAAATATATCCTTATGGAAGATCCTTTCTATGGCCGCGGTACGGTTCAGCTCCATCCCGCAATGAAAGCGGACGTCCTCATCTGCCACGTCCAGTATGCGGGCGAAGAAGGAACGGTCCGAATCGACGGCAGTCTCGTCTTTGACCACTTTGCCGCTCACGGAGCCGCAAAAGTCATTATTACAGCAGAACAGGTCGTCCCTGAGGAGTATCTCAGGCGCGACCCCAATCGCAATCAAATCCCCTGTACGAGTGTTGACATGGTCGTTGAGGTCCCCTGGGGCGGTCATCCGGGACAGGTTCTTAATTTTTATGACATGGACATTCCGTTCCTCATGGATTATGTCGGAAAAGCGAAGACGGAAGCGGGCTTTCAAGAATGGGCCGATTCCTGGGTTCACGGGCTGAAAGGCCACGACGATTACCTGAATAAGCTGGGCGCATCACGCCTGGAAAAGTTGCGGGCCATACCGCCGTTCGGATATCGTCCGAGACCGAAAGGAGGGACACGATCATGACAGAACAATACGCAAAAGCGCAGGACTATAAGCCGACTGAGGCAATGGTTATTTACGGCGCCCGGATGCTGAAAGAATTCAACGGGAAGATCGGGATCATCGGGATTGGCGCGCCGCTTCTGGCTACACACTTGGCAAAGATACTTTATGCGCCGGACATGAAGATGATTGTGGAAACGGGTCAGGCGGATGCCGACCCGATCGAAGTGCCGCTCTCCATCATGGATAGTCGCCTGACCTATGGCTCGTCCTGGCAGATGGGAGATCCGGAAGGCCTGTTCCCGCTTATGCGGGGGGAAATCGATTTCGGATTCATCGGGGGGGCGCAGATTGATAAATACGGAAGCCTGAACTCTACCTTCATCGGAACCGATTACAACAAGCCGACGAAGAGACTGGCCGGCACGGCGGGCGCAGTCGATATCGGTGGATTCGCCAAAGCGACAATTATCACCATGGCTCACCAGAAACGCCGGGTGTTGGAAAAGGTGGATTATCTCACCACGCCGGGCTGGATGGTGAAGAAATGGCCGGAAGGCAAGATGGTCAGAAGGGAAGAAATCGGTCTGCCCGGCGGGCCTATCGCATTTATTTCTTCCATAGGGGTTATGAGATTCGATGCGAAAACGAAGATCATGTATGTGGAGAAATACTTTCAGGGGGTAACACCTGAGGCGATTAAGGAGAACACGGGCTTCGACATCGACATCTCCCGTGCAACTGAGGCAGACCCCTTACTCTTAGAGGAACTGAAGGTACTGAGGGAGCAGTGCGATCCCTTGAACATATACCGCACACGATAGGCATCAAGAGGCATGGAGATGACGAGATATGGCGGGGGCGCGGGCCGCGTTATGCTACGCCTCCGCTCCGACCTACGTTCAGGGGACGGAACGTAGGTGATTAAATGATTTCGTTGGAGGACGTATGCCAGTGGCACATGACAAGGTCAGGAAGGGCTCAGTCAAATTGAATGTAAGGCCTTTGCCTGTCGGGGGCGTCAAGATTAGAGAGGCCTTTAAAGCGCTCTTGGAAGAAAAGGAATTCAACGCGATTACGACTGCCCAGATCTCCAGGAAATCGGGTGTCAATGAAGCCCTTATCTATAAGTATTTTGGTGACAAGCGAGGTCTCTTGCATCAGGTGCTCCGGGACTATCTCGACGAATATCTTGGACAGATGGAATCGGAGCTGAAAGGGATCAAGGGCACCTTCAATAAATTGAAAAAGATCGTCTGGTCGCAGATGAACCTCTATGAGTCGAAGCGGGTGCTCGCCAAGATTCTCCTTCTGGAAGTGAGGAATTACCCGGCCTATTTTGAAAGCGAAAGTTATGGTCAGGTGCAGAGGTTTAGCAGAATCATAACGGAGATTCTAAAGGAAGGTATAAAGGATGGTGAAATCCGCAACGACATAGCGGTCACGTCCATGAGGCAGGTGATACTGGGCGGCATCGAGCACCTGTGTCTGCCGAAGATAATATACGGCAAGCCGTATTCTGCCAAGGAACTCACAAGGGAATTATGTATGGCTGTCTTTGCGGGGATAGCAAAGCGCCCTTCGTAAAGAAACGAAGCGACAAATCCCTCACAATCGGTCCGCACATTTCACCTAAGGAGATGTGACAGAATGAAGAACCGTATAACCGAACTCTTCAATATAAAATATCCCATCGCTCTCGGAGGGATGGCCGGCGTGGCGGATGCAAAACTGGCCGCCGCGGTCAGTGAGGCTGGAGGGCTCGGTACGATTGCGGGCGCCACGGAGTCCGCCGAAAGCTTAGCTGCAGAAATCCGCAGTTTGCGGGAAATAACGAAGCTGCCCTTTGCGGTGAATATTCCACTCATGGCTCCCCAGGCCAAAGATCTGATTCAGGTGGTGATTGAAAGCAGGGTTCCCGTCGTGATTACCGCCGCGGGCAGTCCGGCTATCTCCACTGCGGCCCTGAAGCAGGCCGGCAGCCGTGTGATGCATGTTATACCCTGCGTCGATGCCGCGAAGAAGGCGGAGGGCGCCGGGGTCGATGCCGTCATTGCAGAGGGTTTTGAATCGGGGGGATTTGCCTCTCCCTTTGAAATCGGCACCCTCGCCTTGATTCCGCAGGTCGTTGATGCCGTCCGGATACCAGTGCTTGCAGCCGGCGGTATAGTCGATGCACGGGGATATGCGGCCTGCCGTGTTCTTGGCGCGGAAGGGGTCAGCGTGGGTACAGCTTTTCTTGCCACCATAGAATGCACGAAAATCGGTAGTGCTTGGCGGGCACAAATTTTGAGCGGAAGGGACGTATCCACAAAAATCCTGGCCAGAGGAATCGCTCCGGTCAGGATGCTCGCAAATCGATGGACAGAAGAATTGGAAAAACTTATCTCTGCGGATGTGACAAAAAAGGACATCATGAGTTTCATCTTTTCCGGTGACCCCATGACCAGCGAGGACGGCCCTTTTGCCTGCGGACAGGCAGTTGGCCTGATCCGGAGGATTCGTACAGTGAAGGAAGTCATGGACGATTTTGTAACCGGTTCCGACGAACTCCTGAAGAGAATGACGGCGAGTGATTAGATTCTTATCCTTAAAAAATGTTCACGATACTGACAGAAAGCGTCAGTCCCACACCTTAAGCATCTCCATACATTTTTCCGGACAGCCCAAACATATTACTTGACAAGATTATTGGTTATTGTATATGTGCATACATAGAATTGTATAAATACATACAAATGATTGTAAATATATGTACAGAATAGATAAGCAAAGTCTTTTGGATAGAATAGGGAATTGGAATGACTTTCTTAAGAGAACAGTACATTTGATTGCCTGTGGCGGAACAGCTATGACGCTTTTGGGATTGAAGTATTCAACAAAAGACATAGATTTGATGGTCCCTAAAGTAAATGAGCACACTTATCTCGTAGAAACCCTCAAACAGCTCGGTTATAAGTCCGCAAGCGGCTGGGGGTGGTCAAGGGGCGATGGGTTTGTTTTCGATCTGTTTAGAGGAAAAGCCGTGCATACCACGGAATTGATAGAGTCGCCTTTAGCGCCTGAAAACCACACGTTTGTCAAAGAATTCAGCCAGATATATTTGGGTGTCCTTAATTATTACGACATTATCATAAGCAAATTATTCAGAGGCACGGAAGTTGATAATGAAGATTGCCTGGTCTTAGTAAAGAATAAGAGTCAGGAAATTGATCTAAGACGTCTGGAGGAGAGGCTTCGGAAAACAGCTTCGTATGACGTATCGGAAGGAAAAGTAATTCAAAACTGGGAATATTTCGTAAAGCTGTTATCAAAAGAGGGATTGTATCGTGGAAAATAACAATTTGTTAAAGAGGTTAGCAGCACTGGGCTTCCCCTTATTGGAAGTTGAAAAGGAACCTGATGTCAATTTGGCGCTTGCTGATCTTGTCAAGTCGCGCGATCTTCGTCTATGGGAGGGGTTTCCTGTTGTGCTTGCTACCAGTGCGGAAAAGGGAGAATTTAGTCCTGATAAAGTTGACGGGCATCTTAAGACATCGTCCGAAAAACTGCACTTTGATTTGTTGTTGACTATGTCCCTTGCGCTTTACAAGGCCTTACATGTACAATTCATCTGGGCGGATAAATTATACCGGTCCCTTTCTAAGAAAGAGAAGAGCCAGTATGAAGTTTATCGCGAGGCTCTAAAAAGGAATGAAAATGTTCACGTCAATCGTCGCTTGATGTCCGGCGAGAGATTAAAAACAACATTCAATGGTTATTACAAGCAGAGGGGAGCACGTCTTGGGGAGCTTTTGTCAGATAAGGAAGAGATGGGATTGGAATATGCTATGTCCCAACTCCTCTCTCCGAAACAGAAAGATCTGTTTCTCAAGAAACTAAGAAATGAAAAACTAAGCAAGACAGAAAAAGAGTATTTCTCCAGAACGGTTAAAAAGAAACTTATGGCTATGACTAATCAGGAGTTGCAGCGAACTGCACGGAGAGTGCTGCAATAATGACATAATGCTACCCGAAGAACTCCTGGAGAGAATGGCAGCAAGCGATTAGCGTGTAAGATCGAAGAAAAGGTCTATTCCTCTTAAATGATTTTGAACGAAATTTGTCCCTTGACTTTTCAAGGAATTGGGAGCACAAGAAAGCATATTTAAATAGGACATCGGCAAAAGGTTAACAACTAATCTTAACCCTTCTTGTAAGGGCGGTGCCATGAAGAGATTAACGAAACCCCGTTTCTCAAGAGAGAGCGGGGTTTTATATTTATTGGTGATATTGTCAAAGGAAGGCGAGCATTATGGAACGAACGGAATTCAATAGACGATTAAGTGCAGAGGTCAGGCAGTTTGTGTGTGGCGGGCGGACGGAATCGGCTTCTTTTTTGATGTGGTATCTAAATAATTTTTTCAGACTTGATCGGGAAGATTCAATAGAGTTCGTTTGTGACAGTGTTAATGATAAGGGAATAGATGGAGTCTATGTTGATGATGAAGACGAGGAAATTTATCTTTTTCAATCTAAGTTTTCACCAGAGGATAATAGGGATCAAGGTGATGTTGATTTAAGAACCTTTGTGGGCGCTAAGGCTTGGTTCGCAAATGAAAAATCAGTAAAGCTTCTGCTCTCGAGTACTGCAAGTCGCGAGCTGAAAGCGCTGGTTGGCAGGCTTAACGTTATGGAAAAAATAAGGATGGGTTATTCTGTCTACGTGCAATTTATAACAAACAAAGTATTCGATGCAAACGCAAATGAGTTTTTGCAAGCTAATGAGAGAGAGATGGAAGGTTTCGACCTCGATGATTTGCTGAGAAAGTACACATACGTCGCGGAACAAGAAATTCGTAACGAAGATACAACTCTGTTAATAGATTGTGGTCCGGGAATATCTTATGCCTTAAGCGATGGGATAATTGCACGGGTATTTTCAATTCGAGTTGAGGAATTAATGAAACTGGCAGGGATAGAGGATCGGACTCTTTTTTACAAAAACGTTCGCTATGGGTTAGGTAAGACAAGAGTTAATAAGGAAATAAGAAAAACAATATTGGAGACTACTGAACATGAAAAGGTATTTCTGTATCACAATGGAATAACGCTAATTTGTGATAGGCTAGATGTTGGTACCGAAGGTCAAATTACGATTGGCAACTATTCTGTAATTAATGGTTGTCAATCAATGCTTACGTTTTATGAAAACAAAAATAGGCTTTCAAGCAACATGTCAGTTTTAACTAAGATAATAGAATTAAACTCTGATTCACCTTTGATTCAACAGATCACATATTTTACCAATAATCAGAATGCGATAAGTTTGCAGGACTTGAAATCAAACGATCGTGTTCAAAGAGCGTTGCAGACTGAATTTAGAGAGCTATTTCCAGATTCGATTCTTTATAGAATTAAGAGGGGAGAGTCGTCTGCTGGATACATTGATGTCATCGACATAGATTTCGCTGCTCAACTGATAGAAAGTTTTTATCTGAAGAATCCTCATAATACACATTTAAAGTCGAACTTGTTTAGTGATAGATACAATCAAATTTTCTCAAGGCACATTACAGCAGCGAAAATATTTTTGGCATACATTGTATATATGGCAATTCAATCTGACATTGGTCGATTGAAGAATGAGCAAATAAGAGATTATGGTTTGGCTAAGTTCTTCTTCACTTTTTTAATTGGGGAGATTCTGAGATCAGATGCAAAGGGTCTAGGGCTCATAGAAGATCCAACTGATTATGTGACGGGTGGATTAAAGGCAACAATTTTGTCTATAAAGAAGTTGTGGGCATTACTTGTTCCGGACATAAACGCTTATATTGATGAATATGTGGAACAAAATGCTAATTTTTTCGATTATAAGAATGTTTTTAAGAGTGCTGAGTTCATAAGGACGATGGCCCGTAAAATAATATTGGATCATGAGAAAATCTTAGTACGACATCCAGAGGATGCTTTCGGAGAAATATTTGTTACCTTTTTGAGTGAGCAAAGTTCGTGACCTGAATCTATATATAAATAAAACATATTTATTTTTGCCAAGAAGCACAGTCGATAAATAGATGTCTGCAAATCGGCCGGTTCTTCTCTACACCTGTCAAGAACAAAGCGTTGACCCCTCGCGTCAAGCATTTGCTAACTGGAGAACCATTAGATGAGAGCGGAAGATCTCCTCAAACTGGCGCCAGCTTATCACCGTTGGGTGGATGACCTGCTGGTTAAACATGAGTCATCGACCCGGCCGGTTTCTATCTGTGGATTCCAGCGGCTGCCGCAGTTCTTCAGTCCTGAGACATTCGCGGCTGCAAGGTATGTCGAGGTCGACAATCTGCCCAAGGTCCCATGGCAAGAATTTGACCTACAGGTACCCGAGGGTATGGACAGTGATTTTTCCGGCATAACGTTCCGTAACACTTACTTCATTGTACATCGCGAAGCCAGTCAGGAATTACTGCACTTCCACGAGATGGTGCATGTGGTCCAGTGGCAGATCTTAGGCAATGATCTATTTCCACTGATCTACGCATTGGAAGCGTTTGGAGGAAGTTACTCGACAAATTTCTTAGAGTATATGGCCTGCAATATAACGATGCTGTTTAAAAAGGCCGATGTACCATTCAGAACTGAGCTCTTCGTAGCCGCAAATCTGGGCCAATATCTTCCGGCGATCTTTATCCGGTTTATCAAGGGTGAACTGTGATATGGGCACTATTGGAGCTATTGAGGGGCAAGTCTTTCTTCTTGGCAAGATGTACAGTCGATAAATTGCTGCCTACAAACCAGTCGGTACCTTTCAATACCTGTCAAGAAGAAAGATTTGACGCCTCGCCTTTCAGACAGTACAAAAAAGATCTTATTCCTCACATTTATTAAATTTTTAAATACGTCTGAGCGGTCGATAACCGCTCAAGTCTCAGCCAAATCCGTGACCAATCTTACTTCCTGCAATGTTGTTTTTCTAATTTAGATTTTCCATACAACTCAATCGGTAATCCTTATTCCTATCAACAAAAAAGGCAGAGCCACTTCGACCCTGCCTCTCCGATGAAAATTAAAATTAGTTTATTATTTAACCATTTTCCTTGCTTCTGCCAAGACCTACTGTGTTTGTGGTGCAATTTTGATTTCCACTCTCCTGTTTTTTTGACGTCCGGCCTCGGTGTCATTGCTTGCAACAGGCATGGTTTTTCCGAACCCGACAGATTCAATGCGGCTTCCTGCTATGCCGCGCTGAACCAATAAATTCTTTACTGCATTAGCGCGCCGGTTCGAAAGGTCCATATTGTATTCATTAGAACCCCTGCTGTCGGTATGCCCTTCTACTCTAATTAAAGTGTTAGGGTATTGGTTCACAACGCGTGCGACACGGTCCAATTCAGAGTAAAGCCCCGGTTTGACGACTGTAGAGTTGGTATCAAACGTAACGTCACCTTTAAAAGTCACTGCCAGGAGATTGCCTTCCCTTGAAACAGCAGCAGCTTCCGAGGAAGCCAAAGCGGCACGCATGTCTCTTTCCTGATTGTCCATCATTTTGCCAACTCCGGCACCTCCAAGCCCCCCTACAGCTGCGCCGATCGCTGCACCGATAAGGGTGCCCTTGGTATTGTGGCCAATAACCTGTCCGATTACAGCTCCAGCTGCGGCGCCGCCCGCTGCCCCATAAATACCGCCCTGTTCAGTTTTTGTTTGAGGCGCCGTGCAGCCTGTCAAACACAAAATGAAAAGTATAAAACAGAGAAAAACTGACATTATTGTTTTATTCATTTTAATTCTCCTTTTTTGGGCAAATATTATAAATGCAAATAAGAGATTCGAAAGAGGAAATTGTTTAGTGCGATCGATAATACCTCATGGCTTCGGGGATTAGGGCCTGAATCTGCTTTATCCGTGTCTCTGGAGCAGGGTGGGTTGACAAGAATTCAGGTGGCTTGCTTCCCCCTTTCTCGTTCATCCTCTGCCAGAAAGGAACAGCGGCTCTCGGATCATATCCCGCCCTCGCCATTAAAGATAGGCCGATCCGGTCTGCCTCAGACTCATGGACACGACTGTAGGGAAGCAGTATTCCCACGTTTGTCCCCACTCCATAAGCGGCCATGAAGACATCGCTCGCGGGTCCTGGCTGTGTCGAGAGGGCAACAGACAGTCCAACCGCTCCGAGCTGAGTCAGGAGCCCTTGACTCATCCTCTCATTTCCATGTTTGGCGATAGCATGGGCAACCTCGTGGCCCATAACGACCGCCAGTCCGGTTTCATCGCGGGTCACCGGAAGGATGCCTGTGTAAACTCCTACTTTACCGCCGGGCATGCACCAGGCATTGACCGTTTTGTCATCCTGGAGCAAATTGAATTCCCATTGATAATTCTTTATCTCCGACTCCATCCCGGCTTCTCTCATGAATTCCTCGGAAGCCCGCGCTATTCTCGTCCCCACTCTCCTTACCATCCGCACCTTTTCAGCATCGTTTGAAAGTTTCGATTTCTTCAAGACGTCACTGTACTGCTGCAAGCTCATCGTCATCACTTCAGAGTCAGGAAGGATGTGCAAGCTGCTTCTGCCTGTTACGGGGACAGTGGCACAGGACAGAATGACCAGCAAACACCCGACGATTCCCACGCTGAGAAAAGAATGAGAAACTCTGCTTTTCAAGATATATAGGGTTTTCATAAATACCTCTAACTTGTCCCTCCTCCTCGATTCTATTATCCTATTGGACTCTATTTTTTCAATCCATTTTTTTACCCATGGTTGGTGTATGCCTCACCATTTTTGTCCTCGCGGTTTTAGGAACTTTGGAGGTGAACTAAACAACCTCCTTTTTATCTCTTCCTTACTGTAGTCTTGTTTTTGGCAATTCTCATCAGAATGCAACATTTAAACGAAAATCAGCAATGTGGGGTATATTACGAGATGGAATTTCCCCTTTGACTGTCCATGCAGATGAGAGTATTGTTTACTACAGATACTTGGCCCTAATTAATCTCACAACCTAACATCTAACCTTCTGGATGTGGAGTATGAGAACGGCCTACGAGAAGCTACCACTATAAAGCCTCCGGGGATTTATGTGAACTCTTTGGAGTCTTTATAATTTTGTTTTTCCTTCGTAAATCCCTTTAAGTCTAAATTCATATTCTGGAACATAATTTAAATAGAAAACTAAGAATGAAATACCAAAGATTAGTAATGAGATCGACACTCCTCTAAAGGAGGGGAAAGATGAGTCATCAAAACGAAAAGTGTGAAATTTTTGAACGGGCTCTGGACTTCATATGTTTGAGCCACACTTTTTCACGGCGTGATTTTCTCATAATAAGCGGAGTCACCGTTGCTGGGATTCTCACCCTCGGCACAAGTGGCGGGAATAAGATGCCCGTGATTATCATGGACAAGGCTGAAGGGATGCTCATAGCTGATCCTACGAAATGTGTGGGCTGCCGGCGATGTGAACTTGCCTGCACGGAGTTCAATGATGGGAAGGCGTCCCCGGCAACAGCCAGGATTAAGGTTAATCGGAACATCAACTTTGGACCGAAAGGTATTTACAACGGACAGCGCGGGCAAGGAAACTGGGGGAATGGCTTGATCACTCAGGATTTTTGCAAGCAGTGCCCACACCCGGTGCCCTGTGCTAATTCCTGTCCGAATGATGCCATTGTCGTTCAACCTCCAACGAATGCCAGAGTCGTAGATGCCAATAAATGTATTGGCTGCAAGAGGTGCCAGAAAGCTTGCCCATGGGAAATGATGTCTTTCGATTCAGACATGAATAAAGCAACCAAGTGCTTCCTTTGCAATGGAACCCCAAAATGCGTAGAAGCTTGCCCTGCTGAAGCACTTGGTTATGTGGCGTGGCGAGATGTGACCGATAAAATTCCGCGACGTGCTATACCCACTGCGTAATTCCAGCGGAAAAGGCTTTGGCCTGCAAACAGTGTCATAAGCAATGAGAAAGGAAATGAAGGAACATGGCTAAAATAGGAGGATGGGTCGGTAAAATCCTTCGTGTCGATTTATCAACAGGCAAAATCTCGACAGAAAATACGATTGAAAAGTACAAGGACTATTTAGGAGGAACAGGGATAGGCTATAAGGTTATTTGGGATGAAGTTCCGATTGGAACCAAGCCCTTTGATCCGGCTAACAAAATCATCTTTAGTGTTGGCCCTCTGGCTGGAACAGGAGCCCCATGCAATGGCCGGACAGCGGTTACGACCCTCTGGCCCACCTGTTGGCCAAAGCCCTTAGTGGCCAGCGGGCATATGGGAGGCCATTTCGCGGCAGAGCTCAAGTATGCGGGGTATGATGGCATTGTTATAGAGGGGAAGGCTGATCATCCGGTGTGGCTATCGATTATAGATGGACAGGTACAGATTAGAGATGCTCGTCATCTGTGGGGGCAGGGCATTCGACGCACAACAATTGAGATTGCACGGCAATTAGGACCTGAGACTTCAGTAGCAGCGATTGGCCAGGCTGGTGAAAATTTAGTTCCGATGTCAGTAGTGATGAACTCTTTTTCTCATTCTGCAGGTGGTGTTGGAGCTATCATGGGCTCTAAAAACTTAAAGGCCATTGGTGTCCATGGAACAGGTAGTGTATATATCGCGGGCAATAAGGAGGAGTGGGAGAAAATTATTAAGTTGCATCTCTCTCTTTTAGGAGCGAGTAACCAGAATGTCGTTCCCAATAAGCCACAACCGTGGGCTGAGTATTACGCTGCTGGCTCGAGATGGGTGGCTTCAGAGGGCCGCAGGTGGGGAGCAGCTGATCCTGCGATTGAGACGGGTGCCTGTGACCCGCATCATCTCAATCGAATCGCTTACCGGACCAACAATGCGGCCTTCTTCTTAGGCGAGGGTGCATGGCGGTATACGGTAAGAGGCAACGGCTGTACCGCTTGTCCTATTCGATGTCACACCATGCTCAAAGTCCCTTCCGTGGTTTCAAAGTACGGCATCCCTGAAATAGGCCAGAACACTTGCTTGGGGCTGCTCTTTGGCCGCCTCTTTTTTAAACCCCCTCCAGAGGGACCAAAAGGGCAGGCCGCGATTGAAGCCTGCATGGTTGGGATGGCCTTGGCCGACGACTTCGGAGTTTGGTGTAACTATGGTCAAATGCAGCGCGACTTTGTGAAACTCTATTATAATGACACGATTAAATCCAAGCTGGATGACAAAGAGTTCAAGAGTTATTCGTGGGAGAAATATGAAAAAGACGATCCCTCCTTCCTCTTCGAACTAATTCCCAGAATTGCCCGTAAAGAAGGGGAACTGGGCACTGCTCTGGGACTGGGAACCGGTTACCTGTTAGAACGGTGGGGAATTCCTGAAGAGGAATGGATGAAGGATGATAGCCTCTGGTACTGGAAGATGGGACACCCCAAACACCATTCCAACGATGATGCGGGACAATGCGGAGTAATTGTCAATACACAATACAACCGCGATTCCCAGTGTCACTCTCACCCCAACTTCACCCGTAATGGACTGCCGATCGATGTTCAGAAACGGTTGGCTGCTGAGATCTGGGGATCCCCGGATGCTGTCGATGCCGTGGGTGCTTTCACACCCATGAATATCTATAAGGCTAAAATGGCTAAATGGTCAGTACTCCGGAAAGAACTTCATGACTCGCTCTCCCTCTGCAACTGGATGGGGCCATGGGTTGCTTCACCTTTGAAAGAGCGAGGATACCGGGGTGAGGATTCCATCGAATCGCTATTATATAGCCTCGCCACCGGTAACAAGAAGAGTTGTCAAGAGATGGATCAGGTGGCAGAAAGGATTTTTCTTCTTCACCGTGCGCTGACCATCCGCGACATGGGAACGAAAGAGATGCGAACTAGGCACGATACCATTCCGGAATGGGTATTTAAGGATTCTTCAGACAAAGCTCCTTTTACCAAGGGAACGATTCGTATGGATAAGGATGATATGAAGATCGCAATGGAGATGTACTACGAAGAGATGGGTTGGGATAAAAAAACGGGTGCCCCCACTTCAGTGACTTATCAAAGATTGGGGTTAGGAAAAGTAGCAGATGAGCTAAATAAGAAAGGACTTCTGCCTTAGAAAAAAGATGGAACAACAAAAAATAATTTCTCTGGCCGCAACGAATGTCATCCGTGAGAGAAGCGAAAAAGGACAGCTCGTCCAATTTGAGGAGATGTTGGCAGAACTGAAGAGACAAGATCTTCTAAAGTCAGAGATTGCTGATCAAAGGTCTTATCTTAGGGCTGTCTTGGAACAGGCGTTTGAGGAAAATGAGGATCTCAAAGAAATTTCCGACAAAGACGAAACGCCTCACTATTATTCTACGCAGAGCTTGAGTGAAATATACGCTCGAATCATTATCCTGAGAGAAGAAAATCCACTTCTCCTTCTCGCACAGATCATTCGAGAGAACTCTGCGATCTATCCGCGACCTGTCCCTCTCGATATCTTCAGGGAATCGCCTTTTGACCTCACTCCAGAAGAGATTTCAGAATGTTTAAAGAATATGAGAGAGGGAAAGGAGTATCAGGACATCGCCCAGACGACCACCTCTATCGGAACAATATTTCTTTACTCCAATCGGCACTTAGAACCAGATTACGCATCCATGCTTGCGGAATGGTTCGACGTAGGTCAGGCCAACAATCCTTAAAGGGCATTGAAGTCTTCATCAGATTCCCGACAAGATGGGTTCCTGGAAGTTGTATGATGAATAGTCCTTCCTTCTATCAGTAAAACGTCGCCCTTGAAAAAAATGCTTGATTTCAAACAGAAATAAATGATGCTGTTTCCCCAGCGATCGTGATAAGGAATAATCACACGGGATTTTCTATTTGCAACAGCGGAAAAACTATGTCTGGAAAAGATGGGTGCGTCGGAGTGTGGGCTTCTACCTGATATTATTGATCAATGGAATTTGAAAATGGGATCATCAGATTTGTATGGCCGGTTCTGTAAAGGCCGATGGCATGGATGCATGTTACAGACATCATAACAATTCTATCCAAAGGATAATGTGATGGAGAGAATCAAGGATCTATATCATCAATATTTGGACCAGATCATAGCTTGGTACGATGGCCTGGAGCTATTGTATCAGTATGGTTTATTATTCCTACTCTTTTTCATCGCTTTTTTTATTATTGCGTTTTTTATTATATTCCGAATCACAAAATAGCATCTGGAAATAGTATTTTTAGTGGGCACGAAAAGACTGCCGTTTTTTTACGTAGGAAAGAAATTGAAGGAGAGAGTGAGCGGTCGGTAGAAAATGTTGAGATTGATATTGACAACTCCCTGCGATCTTCTTTTTGGTCATTTTCTTCAGAATACAACATTTCAAACGAAAATCAGCAATTTAGGGTAAATTACGGGATGGAATTTTCCCTTTGACTGTGCATGCAGATGAGAGTATAAGTTATTCATAGTATTTCCTACCTGGCCCTAATTAATCTAACAACCATTTAGATTGATACAAGGTGCGTCTATGAAGTTATTATTTACACCGGTCCGTAAAAGAAAGCCGTGTATTTTTTTATCTGCTTTTTTATTATGTGTCCTTGTGACCGGATATTATGATCAGGCAAATGACAGCACAGCCTTCCAAGGGTATGGATATTTTAACCTCAATGACGATTCGAACGATTTAGATTTACAGAAACACAGGATAAGACATTCAGATCCTGGTATTAATCGCATCGTTTTCCATGATGTCCACGAGGTCATTGTATATCGGATTCTCTTAGAAAAACCAATCAATGTAACGTCGTTCAATTTGCTTACCAATGCCTATCGCGCACCTCCAGAAAAGTCATCTTAAGTACGCGAAGTAAATCCCCAAGAAGCAAAAAAGAAATATTTATTCATTATAGTTGACCTTACTGGGTTGCTAGCCTTTTGATTAAGGCAAAAAATATAGTAATTAAAGAAACTTAAACCAAAATTCACATATCTAACTACAAATTGCTTGGAAAATATTAAAGAATTAGAAGTCAGCATGGAAAGGAAGTAAATATACAGCATGGAAACCCTGGGCTGGGTGTCGTCGTCAACGCCATCACTTCCTTTCTGGCGGGGATCTCTGGTTTTCCCTCCTTCTACAGGGATCCCCATTTTATCATAAATACGTATTGATTACGGCTACAGGAGCGAGCAGCCCATCAAAGCAAGGCATGATAAATTTAGAAAGAATAGGCATAATTAAAGTGGTGCAATATGAGTAAACGGGTTGAAGAAGACGCCAAGAAATGGGTAGATAAAGCCGTACATTTTTATAATGCATCCGGAAAAAGAATCGCTTTGGCAGAATACACAAATCCCCATGGACAGTTTGTTCAAGATGAGATGTATATTTATGTGTTAAACCGCAAAGGAACCATGCTTGCACATGGAGTCAATGAAAGATTTGTAGGGGAGGATTTCAGTGACCTCAGGGATTCTGATGGAAAGAGTTTTATCAAGGAGATTCTCGAAACTGCCAACACTCAAGGTAGTGGCTGGATAGAATACAAATGGTACAACCCGGTAACCAAAGAGGTGCTGCCTAAGAAGGTTTATTTTAAGAAAGTCGATGATCTGATAATTTGTAGCGGCGTCTATAAGCATGTTGTTCATCCTTTGAAATTCAGCTGCATCTAATAGACGGTTATCCGAACGTGCGCAGGAAGAACCGGTAAGAAACACAGACCTGCTGAATGGGTCTTCAGTATTCATCAACTAACGACCTTCGATATCAGCAGGTATTTCTTTTAACTTGAATTAAGAAAAGGAAGAAATCATAAAAATAAAAGAAGTCATAGTCTAAATCATTCAAAAAGTTGTTATTGACACACGGAGCTTGATGGTGACGCTTTAAGCGGATCAAAACTAATATTAAAAAAAGGGAGGATGAAAGCATGAACAAAGAGGATCTCATTAATGCGGTTGCAAAATCTACATGTACTAAGGCAGAAGCAGCAAGGGTCGTAGATGCCGTCCTTGGGGCAATTAAGAAGTCGCTGAAGAAAGGAGAAATGGTGACTCTCGTCGGGTTTGGTACGTTCAAGGTTGCAAAGAGGTCAGCACGGAATGGAAGAAATCCACAGACCGGCAAACCTATCAAGATTGCGGCCAAGAAGGTCCCCAAATTTACAGCTGGTAAGGCATTAAAAGATGCAGTGAAGTAAATTAAAAATGCAAAAGGAATGATCTTCAAATAGTAAACTGTAATATGTTGGGCAAGAAAAGGTGGAAACGGTTTCCCATCCTTTCTTATTTTGGAGAGTGATTTCATTGTTTGTCTCAAACTCATCTTGATATAACAGGCTGCACCGAGATGAGTCTCTTTCTTCCTCAAGTTTTGTTTTTTGCCTTTTGGAGTGTAGTGTGAGAACAACCTTCCGAAAGGTACCAATATGAAGCCTCCAAGGGAATTTCTTATTCCTTTGGAGGCTCTTATTATTGTAATCGAATAACAATGATATTTTTCTTCTAATCAATAAAAAGAAAGAAGGTGACCATGAGAAAATCTATTTTGATATTGGTATTGAGTTTAGTCTTATTGCTTACTTTTGGGATAAATGTTTATGCCCAGAACAAAGAAGTGACTGAATCAGGCATTACTACCTTTTATGTTTGCTTACGAAGGTACTGGCTTAACTGTTAATGACGCAGGCGGAGGATTATTTCACAATGCGACAATTCGTGCTCTTGGGGGGATGAAAATTGAAAAAAGTGTCTTCAAGGATGAGCGAGGTTGGGGTGTTTGGAACCTCCAGGGCGGTGATAAGGTTTTTTGTATATATGAAATGACGGGAAATGTAAACCCAGGTGGTGTAAGTTTTGCGAAGGGAACGTGGACCTTCACCGGAGGCACGGGGAAAGCCGCTGGTATTAAGGGCAGTTTTGAAATAACTCGAAGAACTGTACGTTCAACTTTAGAAGGAGTTGGGATAGCTTATACTAAAGGGACGATCAGATATACACTGCCTTAAAGTGAATGTTTAAAATTGACGACCTTAAAGAAAGGCAGAACCAGAAATGGGTTTGCCTTTTTTATTGTGCATTTCAAGTTGTAATCATCAGTCTAAACCCATCGCTGAAATTAAGGATAAGTAGGTGAACCAAATAACAACCTTTTTATCGCTTCCTTTCTGTTATCCTCAGTTGATTAAATTCCGAAAATATGCAAGATTCTAGAGAGTAATGGTGATGATGTATTGTGAGATAATGGCAAGGACTTTCATAAGTAAAGATCCGATAAAATTTTTTCAATGACTAACAAGCATGAATGTCATTGTAGGCTTATGGATGTACCGGAGGGGCACATGAGTGAAGAACGACATATTACGATAACCATATCGAGACAGATGGGAAGCGGTGGTGCGTATATAGGCCATCTGGTGGCGAAAGAGCTCGGATTCAAATATCTGGACCGGGAGATATTAAGGAAAGCTGCAGAACGTTTTGGAACAGATGTGAGCATGCTGGAAGACCTTTCTGAAAGATCGCCAGGTATTATCGAAACAATTATCAAAGGATTCTCATACGGAACACCCACATCGGGAATTTTACAACCGATGAGACAACCTGTATACAGCAAGGATCTGTTTATCCTGGAGTGTAAGATCATCCAAGAGATTGCGAATCAATATAATGCCGTCATCATAGGGCGTGGCGGCTTCTACGCACTGAGAGAACAGCCTCGCGTGATTCGCGTATTTATCCACGCTGCCCGGGAATTTCGGGTCAAACGAGTCATGCAGGTGCAGAAAATCACGGACATCCAGGAGGCACGCAATAAAGTCAAGGATTCAGACCAGAGTAGGACCAAGTACATACGGGACATGGCCGGCATCGATTGGACAGACTCACGTAATTTTCACCTTTGCATCGACTCAAGCTTTGTCGGTTTTCGTGAGACTGCAAAAATGATCGTCATCCTCGCTGAAAAAATAAAACTATCAGACCAGGGTAATGCTAAAGAATAAGGAGGAGGAAAGTGCCTGAAAAGTCGAAACAAAAAGCGAAAGAGTGGGTGGCCAAGGCAATAGCTTTTTACAACCAAACAGGTCAAACGATCGCTTTGGCGGAGTTCTCAAATCCTAAAGGACCTTTTGTTAAGGACGATATGTATATTTTTGTAGTGAACTTCAGAGGTACTATGCTTGCACACGGCGTCAATGACAAATACGTCGGACAGAATTTCATGGATGTTAAAGATGCAAACGGCAAAAAATTTATTCAAGAAATCATTGAATCCGCCCGTTCAAAAGACAGTGGTTGGGTGGAATATGTGTGGTACAATCCGGTAACTAAAGATGATCTCCTTAAACAAGTATATTTTGAAAAAGTAAATGATCTGATTATTTGCAGTGGAGACTATAAAGAACTGTGGGGCAAGTAAACGGCTAAAAATCATTGATCGCATCAATAAGAGTCCTAAGCCTGCCGAAGTTTCTACGGTCGAAGTCTATTACCAGCCGCGGCAAATGAATAATATCCGCGTCATCCATTTCAGCATCCAAGGCGCCGGATGCCGCGATACTGCCGTCTGGCGTAATGATGTCATGAAACCGCTCTCTCAATTCCAGGATGTCGTCAGAGTTGAGCTGAGACGTGAGCCGAATCACTAGCTGTTGATGCACATATCGCATGCTGTGATAGCGGCGATAGAAATGTTTGATCTTCTCCACCGCGTCATCCACGGAGCAGACCCGTTCGAAGAGCGCAAAGTCTGATCGGCATATATAGCCGCGAGCCAGAAGCTCTTCCTCGAGAAGTTTCATCAGGTGTATCCAGTAGGAGCAATCCGGATCGTCTATGAGCACGAGCGGCAGGGGATTGCGTTTGCCTGTTTGTACCAGGGTGAGCGTCTCCATCGCTTCGTCCAGCGTGCCGAAGCCGCCCGGGAAGAGCGCCACGGCGTCGGCCTCTTTAAGAAATGCGACTTTGCGGTTGAAAAAATATTTATAGTTGATCTGCCTAAGGTTGCCCTCGACTACGATATTCGGCCTCTCCTCGAATGGCAGGCGGATATTCACGCCGAAGGAATGCTCAGTGCCGGCGCCTTCGTTTGCGGCCTGCATGATGCCTCCTCCCCCGCCCGTGATGATCATATATCCTGCATCAGCAAGATTCTTCCCGAAGAGCCTTGCCATCTCGTATAATGGATCACCCCGCTCTGTGCGCGCCGATCCGAAGACAGTTACCTTGCGCACGTTTCGATAGGGGCCGAAGACCTTGGAAGTGAACCGCATCTCCTTGAGCGTTGTGTTCATGAGTTTGAGGTCTGCGCTCTCATCGTCCTCCTGCCCTGCCTTGAGTGAGGCGATGATCATCTCGCGGATGTATTCCGGCCTCAGGATGCCCCCGGCGGTCTCCATCAATTGATCGATGATCTCGTCAAGGGGGCCGTTGCTTTTGCTGAAATTAATTTTCATGGCTTCTTCGTGCTCCTGTTGGTCGCTGCTGAAAAATTATTATAAATAGTAAGCCATCTTTGATTTTTTGTCGAGAGGAAGGATTATTTCCCTTAAAAGGATACAGAAGAAAGATTCACGCAGGGTGTTTTTGACGCTTCCCAGCCAGGAGAATACTTACGGATGCAGCCGCCAGGGCCAGTCCTACACTGAATAGGAAGTAGCCATGATAGCCCCAACGGACGACGAGCGCTCCGCCCAACACAGGTCCGAGAAAAAATCCCGCCTGCGTGGAAAAGAGAATCAGGTTTGCATTCAAAGGGCGGAAACGGGGAGGTGACACCTCAAACATCAAAGCATGGAATGTGGGCTGCCCCATGCCCATGCCTACCCCAAAGATTATCGCCACCAGTGATATCGCCCACGCTCCTGGGAGGTTGTCCAAAGCCAGATGCCCGATGGCGATGACAACAAATGTGACCAGCACTATCCGGGCTTTATCGAAAGCATCGAAGAGCCGCCCACCCAAAAGGCGAAAAGCAATCATCAGTCCGGTCTGTACTGCGAAGAAGTACCCCACATTAGTGATTCCCTTTTGATCCGCAAATCCCTTGATCAAGAAGAACATACTGCTCCAGTTGATTATATAAACTGTAGTCAGCAGAAGCAGCAGCGCAACCGGCAGCTGCTTCACATTGTCGCGGATGTCCGCCCATGGGGGCAGATGTTTTTTTTCCGTCATGTCTGACTGTTCCAGGCGTCGTCGGTGGATATGAAAGACAATCCATACCGCCGGTATCAGCGTTACCGTGGCGCCTGCATAACCGTGCGGGGGAGTGGGTATAAAGGAAACGATGGTATCCATCACCGCGGGCACTGCCGCAAAGGGCAAAAGAATGGCCACGGAGTAAATGGCAAAGGCCTGCCCGCTTCTTTCCTTCGGGATGACGGATACGAAAAGGGTCATTGCTCCTGCACTCATTAGGAACTGTCCAAAGCCGTTCATAATGCGCAGTCCCAGCAACCCCCAGAAGGAATAGACAAAGAGGTAACTCACGCCGCACAGGATTACCACCGCGATTCCCAGCAGCATGGTGCGCGCTGCGTTGGCGGGAGTAAGAAAGGGGCTCACCAGCAGGTAAAGCAGCATGGCGGTGAGGGAGTAGGAGCCGATCACCAGCCCGCGCAGATCGGCAGGTATCCCGAGCGTCTCCAGGTAATTAAAGAGATTGTAGAAGACGGTGACATTGCAGAAGGCAAGAAAGATGACCACACACAGGCCTAAGAACTCAAATGTCAATAATTTGCGGGGTTCACGCATTGTGTTTCAAGTCTCTCCGTTAAGCGCCGGCTACTCTATCCTGATTGAAAAAGTCAAGTCAAGACCAACAAATAAGAAGGCCTTCGAAAAAGCTGAGCAAAACCCTCTTGACATACGAGTGTTACATCTCTTATTCTTTAAATATTATAAGTTCCACAAAACTAATCATATTTAATACGAAAGGCACTTCATGAAAACCGAGCGCGGTCAAGAAAAGTTGCAGGATGAGGTATCAGCCATGGGAATGAGCAAAAAATGGGGATTTGCTAAACTTCAATCCATGTTCACGGAAGTCTTCGGTCTGGGCCGGGCAGCAATATTGAGTGCGGCTCTCCTGACAATTATAGTTATTGCACTCGGAGTATTTCTGTTTTTCTACCTTGCACCCCCTAATACAATTATCATGACGAGTGGTCCCAAAGGCAGCACGTTCGAAAGATACGCGGAAAAATATGCGAAGATACTCAAGAAGGAAGGTGTGACTCTCAAGATACTTCCGTCCGAAGGTTCTGTTGAAAACATCAAGAGGCTGACTGACCTTTCATCAAAGGCCGATGTAGGCTTTGTGCAGGGCGGCGTGTATAAGGACATCAAGACCGACAAACTTGTATCCCTCGGCAGCATCTCGTATGCACCGATTTTTGTTTTCTACAGAAGCGGGTCTGAGATCGAGCGCCTCTCCCAACTAGCCGGTCGGCGCGTTGCTGTCGGCGAGGTTGGAAGCGGGTCGCACACTCTTTCCCTCGTGCTGCTTGCAGCCAATGGCATAGAGCCCGGAGGCCCCACGAAACTGCTGGAGATGGACTCCGACGAAGCCGTGAAGGCCATTCTAGGCAGCAAGGTTGATGCCGTGTTTCTGATGGGGGAGTCTGTCTCCGTAGATCTCATACGCCAGCTTTTGCATGCTGACGGCATCCGCCTCTTCGACTTTACACAGGCTGATGCTTATACCCGCCGCATCGCATACCTCAATAAGATCAAGCTCCCGAAGGGATCTATAGATTTCGGAAAAGGCACTCCTGCGCATGATGTCTTTCTGCTCGCCCCGGCCGTTGAGCTGATCGCACGAGAAAATCTGCATCCGGCCCTGTCTGATTTGCTGCTTGAGGCGGAGACAGAAGTTCACTCAGGACCGGGACTCTTCAGGAACAAGGGCGAATTTCCGGCGCCCATCGAACAGGAGATACGTATAAGCAGTGATGCTGCACGCTTTTATAAGTCCGGCAAGAGCTTCTTCTACAGATACCTTCCATTCTGGGTCGCCAGTCTAGTGAGCCGCATCGTCGTCGTCTTGGTTCCGATGATAGTCCTGCTGCTGCCCGGACTGCGCCTCATACCGGCCATATACCAGTGGCGTTTCAGATCCCGCATCTTCAAATGGTACCGTGCGCTGCTGGTGATAGAGCGGGATGTCTTGATGGAGCTGGCGCCCGACAGGCGCAAAGAACTGCTGCAGCAGCTTGACAATATCGAGGCACAGGTGAACAAGATGAAGGTGCCCGCATCGTTCGCGGATCAGTTCTATGCCCTGCGCGGGCATATCACATTTGTGCACGCGGGGCTCATGTCGGAAAGCCATCCCCACTGACAGAAAGATTCTCGCTCCATCACTCAAGGCCGGTGGCAAGATCACAACGTTAATAGAAATCCTTGGTGCATTAAAATTTACTTTCGCATGAGGTTCGATGATATGGATAAGAAGGCCGTTTACGATAATTTCATCGCTTGGATGAGGAGATCCTGGTTTGGCTTGCCGGACTCGGAAGAACTCCTGCCTGCCATCAAGGCGCGTTATTCCGAAGAGGAGGCGGCCCTGTTGACGGGCATGCCTTTTTCCCCGAAGGACGTCCGGGAACTGGCGGCGCAGAAGGGGATGGCCCCGGGCGAACTCGCGCGTGCACTCGACACCCTCGCGCAGAAGGGCATTGTCTGCAGGATGAAGAAAGGGGAAGAATTATTCTACGGTTTGAATGACGGTTTCTTGGTCTTTCTCCGCAGTTCCTTCTGGCCGGGCCTGATCGATGAAGACAGCCGCCGTCTGGCTCCCAGGGTGAACGCCTATTTCGACGCCGGGCTATTCGATCCTTACGAAGGTGTGCGAACGAGGGGCCTCCGCGCCATTCCTGTAGAAAGATCCCTCGACGTGGATGCGGGCAAGACAATCCTTCCCTATGAAGATGTCGCGAAGGTTCTTGAGGAGCAGAGCGAATTCTGCGTCGCAGTCTGTCCATGCCGGCACCGAAAGAACCTCGACCCGGCATCACCGGACTGCAAGTACTCCACAGAAAACTGTCTGCACTTCGGAACCCTGGCGCGCTATATGGTGGAGAATGGCCTGGGACGAGCGATTACCAAACAGGAAGCGAGAGATATCCTGAAACAGGCAGCCGAGGAGGGCCTTGTTCATGGCATTTCCAACTGGCTCTCGGGTGTTGATACAATCTGCAGCTGCTGCAAATGCTGCTGTATGTGGTTCGAATCATTCCATGTCTTAAGACACGGAATGAGCATGGATGCCTCCAATTTCATCGTGTCGGTGAAGGCGGAAACATGCAAGGCCTGCGGTCTCTGCGTGAAACGCTGCCCGATGGAGGCTCTATCGCTGCAGGAATCTCCACAGGCGAAAAACAAGAAAGGGAAGGCGAGCGTCCTAAAGGCCGATAGGTGTCTCGGCTGCGGGGTATGCGCCTACAAGTGCCCGACCGACTCACTCGTGCTGGTCAGAAGGGGCACGGACACGGCTCCTCCGCAAGATCCGAGGGACTATGTGAACCGTTTCCTCACGGAATGGCAAGCGCACACCAAGGACGCCGGAGCGAAAGGTTAAGCCACTCGGAAGGGCAGCATTTTTTTCACGGCGATACGGAATAGGATTCGTCCGGTATTGTCGCGGGCGTCTCATGCTGGTTTGATCATCTTCTTCACGTCCTGCTCAGTGATGCTCATGTTGTGGCTTTTCTTCGCGTGCTGCATGGCGATCTCAACAAGCTCTTTTTCGTCATGGCTCTTCACTGAAAAATTGCAGGGTGAAGGGCATTCGATTTTTTTCATCTGTGCTGCCATTGCACTTACCTCCATCCAGATTTTAGAAAATCATACTGTCATGCCCATCTTTCTGTAAATGAGCGAAAACCTCATTTGGGCTGACGTATTCCCTTAGCATTCGCATAGTAGGATTTTTACTGTCCGATATGTTTCCGGCGGAAGCCGGCCGGGTCGGTATGGGGAAGAAAAAGGGCCGCAGTATACTCATTCATATAAGACGGGTCTGTTGTAAGCTCCAGATATGTCATTCGCCGGGTCTGCCTTTGCTGCTTCTCCCGGTGCTTCTCTGATACGAGAACCATACGGCTCCCCGCAAGAGAAGCGTTACCGATAAAATGAAACCGGTCCGACGGGAGATTCGGAAGGAGGCCGATCGTTATGGCTGCATCCAGGTCCAGAAATCTGCCGAACCCGCCGGCAATATAGATCTTCCGGAGATTGTGAAATTCCATACCCACCTGCGTGAGCAGGAGCGAACAGGCGGCATATAGCGCGGCCTTTGCCCGGATGATGTTTTCGATGTCCTTCTCGTCGATGATAATCGCGCGACCGGTGGCGCTTTCCTTTGCAGACACCAGAGTATAGGCAGCCTGACGACCGTGGATTCGAATTGCCTCAGATGGTTTTGAGCGTTTCAATTTTCCGGCGGCGTCAATCCAGCCCGTTTCCAGAAGTTGAGCCAGGAGCGATATCATGCCGGAGCCACAGACGCCACGGGGCCTGACCTGTCCTATAGTTTGGCAGGTCGCCCGGCCCGTTGCCGGATCAACCTCCACTTTCTCGATAGCTCCATCAGCGGCCCTCATGCCGCATTTGATCCCGCCGCCTTCAAAGGCCGGTCCGGCGGAGCAGGCGCAGGTCAGAAGAAATTCCCTGTTGCCTATGACCACCTCGCCATTGGTGCCGATATCCATAAAGAGACTGACGTCGTCGCTGTCGTTGCACAAATCCGTGCAGAGGATGCCCGCGGTGATGTCTCCGCCCACATAGCTTCCCACGGCCGGCGAGATCATGACAGGCGCTGGAGGATTGATTGCGATGCCTACCTCCGACGCGGTGAAAAAGGGCACATCGAGAACCGTCGGCGTATATGGTTCGAGCCGGATGTATTCAGGGTTCAGCCCCAGAAGCAGATGGATCATAGTCGTGTTGCCGGATACCGCGGCGCATGCAATTTCAAAGTGTTCCGCGTGGCTGTGCCGGGCTGATTGTTCTATGAGACGGTTGATAGTACGGAGCACTCGCATACGGAGTTCCTCCCTTCGGTCCGGGCGGCGTGCATAATCAATACGGCTGATGACGTCGAGGCCGCAGGCAAGTTGGCTGTTGTAATCGGTGCACGTGGAGAGGACTTTCATATTGGAGAGATCAACCAACTGCACCGCAACTGTTGTCGTGCCCACGTCAATAGCG
>Ga0209777_10000782_pt1 | contig 49451 bp, 50 predicted proteins | sample FrelakmetHBP12HB_FD_187147 | JGI IMG/M metagenome (GOLD analysis project Ga0209777, IMG submission 187147) | Freshwater lake sediment microbial communities from the University of Notre Dame, USA, for methane emissions studies -HBP12 HB (SPAdes)... | ecosystem: Environmental > Aquatic >... | reverse complement strand
GTCTGATTGGTCTTGCTCGGGGGTGGTCTACTTTTGGACCGCCACCAGCCGCCGCTCACGCGGCGGCATGTGGTCTATTATTGCTCCGCCGTTTATACCCGGTTCTTTATAAAGCCAATTGCGAATCATTCTCATTCATGTAGTGCAACTAATAATCATTCTCAATTGGAGGTCAAGTGGTTTTTCTGCCTTAATCTGATCTGCGGTTTTCACAGTTCGGTTTTCCCCTCGCCATTCAACCCCTGCAGGGCCTTTAAGGCTGCACGGTTTATACAAAACACCCCTTATACGTTCTTCCGGGAATGCCATCGATATCAGCCCGCTGTGCTTTCACATGACGTTCCTGCAACTGTCCCTCCGCGGCATCCCGGCCCTCGTGGAACATGGCAACACGTTGAGTGGTGAACGGTTCACCCGTGCGTGGACGCCCGCGACAACCGCCTTCTGGCTCCATCACGGCCGCCTGTTTCCCGAAGCCCTCTCCCCCGCCACCCAGGAGCGCATCACTGACGAGGAGCCGGTCAGGCCCGGCGAGCAACTAGTGCTGCTGTAGAAATGTGCTTTCAGCCGTGCCCGCCGTTCCGGCGGTCGGGCTCTACGCGCTTTGCGCCCCGAGCCTTGCGCCTCGGCCATCCGGTCACGATCCCTCACGCCGATCTAGCGCAGATGCCAATGGCTATGCCGTCCGTATACATCGACATCACCATTGCTCGTATAATATGCTCGCCTGTTGCTAGTTCAAGATGAATGAGCAGGAAAATGAACGATATGAGGAAGCGAACCGGACGCGGAGAGGAACACCCGGCTCAGCAGAATGCCGCTGCGATACTATCGTCTCTTGGCTCCAGTCGGGAATCGGGCCTCGCCAGCGCAAATGCGGCAGCACGGCTCCGGCGGGACGGTGTCAACGACGTTCCTGAGCAAAAAGCCCACCCCTTCCTGAGCTTTGCCCGCAAATTCTGGGGCCTGTCGGCATGGATGATCGAGCTGATTGCCATCCTGTCCTTCATCCTGAACAAGCGCGCGGATTTTGTCGTCGCTCTGGCACTTCTCATCGTGAATGCCGTGCTCAGCTTTCTTCAGGAGCAGCGCGCCTCGGCAGCGGTGGCCGCCCTGCGCAGCCGCTTGCAGGTGACAGGGCGGGTGCTGCGCGACCGCACCTGGAAGGCCCTGCCCGCGCGCGCTCTCGTCTGCGGCGACGTGATCAGGGTGCGGTCGGGCGATTTTGTCCCTGCCGACGCGCAGATCATTGACGGGACCTTGGAGGTGGACCAGTCGGCGCTTACTGGCGAATCGCGCGAACTCGAAAAGGCGGCTGACGACCCGCTCTACTCGGGATCGATCGTGAAGCAGGGCGAAGCGACCGCCGTGGTGATGGCGACGGGGGTCCGGACATATTACGGGCGAACGACCCAGCTCGTCGAAAGCGCTCATCCGAAACTGCATATCGAAGAAGTCGTCACGCGTATGGTCCGATGGCTTTTCCTTATCGTTGGCATACAGGTGGCAATCGCTGTCGCGGTGGCGTTGAGCGAAGGAACCTCTCTCGTCGAGATTCTACCACTCTCGCTGGTGCTGCTGATGAGCGCGGTACCGGTAGCGCTGCCGGTGATGTTCACCGTCAGCATGGCGGTGGGCTCCGTCGAACTGGCGCGGCACGGCGTTCTCGTTACACGGCTCAGCGCCGCCGAGGACGCCGCAAACATGGATGTGCTGTGCGCCGACAAGACCGGTACGCTTACCATGAACCGGCTTTCGCTGGCCGGGGCGCTGCCACAGCCGGATTTTACCGAAGACGATGTGGTTTGCGACGGCGCTGCCGCCTCCAATGAAGCCGATCAGGACGCCATCGACCTCGCTTTCCTTCGCACGGCGCGCGCGCGCCGGCTGCTTGCGGAGGCGGAGAAAACGCTTTCGTTCGTTCCGTTTTCGCCGAAAACGCGTCGGACGGAGGCTGTGATCGAGAGAAACGGCCAACGCTTCCGCGTGATCAAAGGCGCCCTGCGGACCGTGGCAGCGGCGGCAGGACTACAAGAGACCGCTATCGCCGCCCTCGAAGCCAGTGCCAACGAAGAAGCGCAGAAAGGCTTTCGCAGCATCGCTGTGGCGCGCACCGCGGGCGACGGACCGTTCCGGCTGGTTGGCATCGCGCTCCTCTCCGATGCGCCACGCCCGGATTCCCGTCAGCTCATCGACGAGCTGCGCTCTCTCGGCGTTACGGTCAAAATGCTGACCGGTGACGCCCTCGCCGTCGCTCGCGAGACGGCCCGCACACTGGGACTGGGCGAGATCATCCGCGCCCCTGACTTGCGGGAAGCGGAGAGTTCGTCCGCATCGCACGCCGGTGAACTGGTTCGTGATTCCGGAGGCTTTGCCGAAGTGTACCCGGAAGACAAATTCCTGGTCGTCAAGAGCCTGCAATCCGCCGGTCATGTCGTCGGCATGACCGGTGACGGCGTCAACGACGCCCCCGCGCTCCGTCAGGCCGAAATCGGCATTGCGGTGAGCAGCGCCACCGATGTCGCTAAGGGTGCTGCCAGCGTCGTGCTGACGACCGAGGGATTGGGAGGAATCATCGATCTGGTGAAAAACGGACGCGCCATCTATCAGCGTGTTCTCACCTGGATCATCAACAAGATCAGCCGCACGATCCTCAAATCCGGGTTCGTTGTGATCGCCTATCTCGTCACCGGGAAATTCGTCATATCGGCGCTGGGGATGGTGCTGCTTGTGTTCATGACCGACTTTGTGAAGATCGCGCTATCGACGGATCGCGTGCGGCCATCCGAGAAGCCGGAGAGCTGGAACATTGGTCCTCTTGTCCGCGTTGCCGTATTCCTCGGACTGCTGATGCTGGCGGAGGCGCTGGGTTTGCTGGCCATCGGCTGGCATCGGTTCGGTCTTGCGGCCAGCGATGGCCGGTTGCAGACATTCACGTTTCAGACGCTGCTGTTCTTTGCGCTGTTTTCGCTCGTGTCGATCCGCGAGCGCCGCGCCTTCTGGGCCTCACGGCCGAGTGCTGTGCTTGCTATCGCGCTGTTCGCCGATGCCTGCGCGGGAATATTGATCGGGCTCTACGGTCTGGCCGAGATGCAGCCCTTGCCTTTGGATCAAACGCTATTCATCGTCGGCTACGCCATCGTCTGCTTGCTGGGCGTCAACGATCTCGTCAAGAGGTTTCTGGTTGCACCACACCGGCCCACTCCTGCGGTGCCAGCGGCTCTTCCGGCATGAGACAGCGCTTGTGTGGCACATTCTATTCCCAATCCTTAAAAAGTTTATGTTCTAGCCCCTTCAGGCGCGTGCAGTGCCCCTTCACGCCGCAGAAACCGCTGTTTGCTGCTTACAGTTGACACTCAGTTGCAGATTCGAGTCTAATAAGTCTTACGAGAGTGTTGCGACTCAGTCGCAACTAGTCGCAAATGGAATCCTCCGCCTTAGAACGCCGTTCGCTGCTGCAGGAGTTGACGCTGCGCGGCATCCGCATCACCGGGCAACGAAAGATATTGATCGAAACCATCCAGGACGCTGCCCGCCATCTCGACGCGGCCACGCTGCTGGCGTTGGCGCGCAAACGCGATGACGGTATCAATCGAGCCACAGTGTACCGAACACTCGAACTCCTGAAAAAACTGCGACTGATCGACGAACTCGATCTGATGCACTTGAACGGCGAGAAGCATTTTTATGAGGCGAAAACAAACATCGATCACGTGCATCTGGCCTGCTTCCAATGCGGACGAATCGAGGAGTATACAAGCCCGCTGTTCGAACGCCTGAAGACCGAAATATCGCGTCAGAAAGGCTTTCACGTCAGCGTCGTCCGACTGGAGGTTGGAGGGCGGTGCAGCCAGTGCTGCGCGGCGGCAAGTAGCTGCGCAGATTGCGGAGAGGAGGCATGCTGTAAAGAGAGCAAGACCAACTGTTTGACAAAATAGCAGAGGCCGCGCGGCTCCCTTTTGGCGAAGAACACCGCACGACCTCTGCACATCGCCAACCCGCAGGCTGTCGATCCCCTCCATTGTAGGTTCGCCAGCCGCAGCTTTCAAGGAGAAACAAGCACATGACTGGAAACCCATTGCAGAAAACCTTACCCCTGGCGCGGGGAAGCGCCTGGCTCATTCTACTGGCGGCGGCCACTGGGCTACACGCCGCCGATGGCCCTTTCTTCATTACGTACACGCACCAGATGGAGGAGCCGCGCAATCTGGAGATCACCACCAAGAACGTGACGGGCAAGCCGGGAGATGGCACCCGATTCCTGGGTACCGCGGCGGAACTCGAGTATGGTGTGAACGCCTGGTGGACCACCGAACTGTACCTCGATGGACAGGCCACCCGTGGCGAGAGCACATTGTTCACCGGGTATCGTTGGGAGAATCGGTTTCGGGTGCTGGCGCGCGAGCACTGGATCAACCCCGTGCTCTATGTCGAATTTGAGAATATCAACGGCGCCGATAAGAGCTTACTCGAAGTGGTGGGCCACGATGGCGCAGATGATCTCACCGCTCCAAACGGAGATTCCCGGCACGAGAAGAAGCGGGAACTAGAGGCCAAACTGATCCTGGGCAGTTATTTCAAAGGCTGGACGATCGCCGAGAATTTCATCGCGGAAAAGAACATCAGCCATGCGCCGTATGAGTTCGGCTACGCCGCAGGCGTCAGCCGGCCGCTCGCGCTCAGCGCCAGACCCGACCGGTGCAACTTTTGCCTGGAGAACTTCCAGGCGGGCGTGGAAGTGTACGGCGGCCTCGGAACCCACGCCAGCTTTGGATTGCACGAAACCTCGCATTACGTGGCGCCGACGCTCGCCTGGACGCTGGCGAACGGCACGACCTTCACGGTCTCACCCGGTTTCGGCATCACGGAACCGAGCGCCCGCTTTCTACTGCGGTTTGGCGTGTCCTACGAGATCGCGCAATTCGGGTGGGCGGCACGTAATCTCTTTCGTGGGGGGCGTCCATGAACCGGGTCGTCTCTCTATTGACTGGTTGCGTCCTTGCCACGGTATGGTGCCAGGGAGCAAGCCTTGTGCATCCAGCCCCGGCAAGAATGGCAAACGTAAGCAATCCACTGGAGGGCAACGAGCGGGCACGCCGGGCAGGAGCGAAACTCTATGCCAGGGAGTGCGCCGCCTGCCACGGATCGAACCGTGAAGGCGGACAAAAAGCCCCACCCTTGAATAAGCCAGAAGTCTACCAAGCTAGACCAGGAACGCTGCTCTGGGTCCTGCGCAACGGATCGCTTCATACCGGTATGCCGTCCTTTGCGCACCTGCCAGAGCCAGAACGTTGGCAGATCATCACGTGGCTCCGCCAGGTAAACGGATCAGCGGCTGAAGATCGGGCCGCGACCGGAAAAAGGAGAACGGCATGGAATCCCGAATGAGAAGCGTCAAAGCGATCGTCCTGAAGCGTGCTCCGCTTCTGAGCCTGCTCGTGTTAGCGGCTGGTTTTTCGGGCCTCGCCGGAACGGGGGGCAGCATTGCGGGCACAGTTGAGGACCCGAGCGGCGCCGTGATGCCGGACATCTTGGTAGTTGCTCGCAACACGGAGACGGGAGTGGCGCAGAAGGCCTCCACGAACCGGGAAGGGTTCTATGCCTTCCCCACCCTGCCGAGCGGTCATTATGAGTTGCAGGTTGAGCATCCGGGATTCAAACCGTTCAAGAGAACAGGATTGGAGGTTACTTCAAACGCCGCTTTGAGGGTCGATATCGAATTGATCCTGGGACTGCACTCGGAGGCTGTGACGGTAAGAGAATCGCCGGCTCAGGTCGAAACGGCAAACACCCAGATGGGCGAACTCATCACCGCAAGCAAGATGACGGGCATTCCCGTTAACGGCCGCAGCTACACGGACCTGCTGGCGCTGCAACCTGGCGTGATACCTGCCAGTTCCCAACAGCCGAACGCGGTGGTGATGTCCGGATGTACCAGCGCGCCCCCTTCGGGAGACCTTAATCCCGGAAACATGTCGGTGAGCGGCCAGAGGGAGACTGCCAATGGTTTCACCGTGAACGGCAGCTCGGCGCAGGAAGACTTCAATATGGGGGCAGCGATTGTGCCCAGTCTCGACTCGATCCGGGAATTTCGCGTGCTCACAAGCAACTTCGACGCCGAGTACGGCAACTTCAGCGGTGGACAGGTCCTGGTCACGACGAAGTCTGGGACTAATGAACTTCATGGAAGCGCGTTTGAATTCCTTCGCAACACTGATTTAGACGCGCGGAACTATTTCGCGACCGGCCGAGCCACCTACGACAGGAATCAGTTCGGCGGCACAGTGGGCGGCCCAATCCGCAAGGAGAAGGTGTTCTTCTTTGCCGATTATCAGGGCACGCGCATGACGCAAGGCGTCGAGACGGGCCTCATTTCCGTTCCCTCCCTGCAGAACCGTGCCGGCGACTTCTCCGATATCGCAAGCCCGCTGTCTGGCAGCGTCAACGGCCAGTATTGGGCGGATCTGCTCTCCCAGAAACTCGGCTACTCGGTCCTCCCGGGCGAACCCTATTACACACGAGGGTGTGTGAGATCCGCGCTGTGCGTGCTGCCGAACGCGCAGATTCCCGAGCGCGCCTGGTCCGCTCCGGCCAAGACGCTATTGCCGTTCATCCCGAAGCCAAACCATGGCGGCGGTACATTCTCCACGTCCGCCTACAACCAGAATCTGCGCGACGATAAGGGCGCCATCAAAATCGACGGCAACACCCGCTGGGGCACTCTTTCGGCCTATTACTTCTCCGACGATTACAGGATGGATAACCCGTATCCGACTGGACAGGGCGGCGCCAGCGTGCCGGGATTTGACGCGATCTCAGTGGGCCGGGCGCAGCTCGCGACGATCGGCCTTACGAGCACCCTCAACCCCACCTCGATGAATGAATTGCGGTTCGGTTACATGCGGACCGCAAATAACGTTGGGCAGCCGGTGGGCGGCGTTGGCCCCACGCTGGCTTCGCAAGGCTTCGTCGATTCGGCGGGAAAGCCGGCAATTGTGGCGCTGGCCCCGCAAATAGAAGGCATTGAGAATGTGGCTTTCAACGACTTCACGATCGGCGTTGACACCACTGGCGTGACGCAGGCGAACAACACCTGGCTGTGGTCGGACAATTTCTCCAAGGTGACGGGGAAACACATCCTCAAATTCGGCGCTGGAATGCACTACGACCAAGTCAATATCAATCCCGACGCCGTTTACAATGGGTCATTCCTGTTCCAGGGAACCGAAACCGGCTCCGATTTTGCGGACTTCCTGCTGGGCATCGCGAGCAACTACAATCAGGCCGACTCGCGCAGCTTTTACCTCCGCAACAAATATGTTGGGCTGTATGGCCAGGACAGTTGGCAGGTGCGGCCCAACCTGACGATCAACTGCGGCTTGCGCTGGGATTTACTGCCGCCATGGCGCGAGAAATACAACCAGTTCCAGACGCTCGTTCCTGGCCAGCAGTCAGTGGTTTATCCGGGCGCTCCGACTGGCCTCGTTTTCCCCGGTGATCCGGGAATTCCCTCGACGCTCGCGCCGGCAGTGCATACCAACTTTGGCCCGCGCCTGGGCATAGCTTATTCGCCCGACGGCAAGACCAGCGTGCGTGCCGGATACGGGTTGTTCTACACCGCCTTTGAAGGCCTGTCTGCGGGTATTATGAGCGCCAACCCTCCTTATGGCTACGACTATAACAGCCTCGCCCCCCCTCTGTTCGCCACACCATTCACTACCGCCGCCAGCGGGCAGGATGTAGGACAGCGATTTCCGGAACCCATTCCCGCGTTCGCAGCCTCACCGAAGAATCCGAACACGACGGTCGACTGGTCGCAGTACCTGCCCATTACCGGGGTGCCGTCGTTCTTCCACCAAAACGTGACGCCCTACAGCGAGAGTTACACGCTCTCGATCCAGCGGGAGCTAGCGCGGGATACGGTGTTGAGCGGGAGCTATGTGGGCACGCAGGCGCATCATTTGCTGGTGCTCATTTCGGCGAATCCCGGCAATCCGACGCTGTGTTCGAGCCTCAGCCAGCCCGAGGATGTGATGCCGGGAACGGCCACCTGCGGCCCCTTCGGCGAGAGCGGCACGTATGTAACGCTCTCGGGCCAGAAGATTCAAGGCACGCGAGGGCCTTTCAACTCCCAGTTTGCGGCGGTCACCTATCAGAAAACTGTCGGCAACTCCAACTACAATGCGCTGGAGGTGTCTCTCCGTCATGCCAGCCCGTCGCTGGAATTGCTCGTGGGTTACACATACGGTAAATCCCTCGATCAGTCTTCCAGCCTGGCGGAAGCGGTCAATCCGCTCGACCCGAGACTGAGCAAGGCGCTCTCGGCTTTCGACATGCGGCACAACTTCGTCGCAAGCTACAACTGGAAGCTGCCGCTCGGCAGCCTCATCCATCGGCGGAACCATGTGACCGAAGGGTGGTCACTCTCCGGAATCACGAGGTTCAGCACGGGGCTGCCCGTCACCTTGTTCAACAACAACGACACGTCCCTATTGGGCACGATTCCGAATGGCATCAACAACAATGGCGTGGACACACCGGACTACACTCCCGGCGATCTGGGCGTCAATACCGATCCGCGGAACGGGAAGCCAGCGTTCAACACCGCATTGTTCAGCCTTCCCGATCTCGGGCACGTTGGGACCGCGGCAAGGCGATTCTTCTATGGTCCAGGAATTGCAAACTTCGATGCGGCTCTGCACAAGAACGTGAGGCTATCGGACTCCCGGTCGCTGGAATTCCGCTTGGAGGCGTTCAATGTCATCAACCACGCGCAGTTCTACGGCGCGGCAGCGGTGAACGGGAACATTACCAGTGGCAGCTTCGGACAGGTAGTCAGCGCGGCATCTCCGAGACTGGTTCAGATAGCCGCCAAATTCAGCTTCTGAGACAGACTAGAGCGTCGCTCGATGAAGTGGCAAAGTATGCGGCGCCTCGGTTAGCATGTGTGCCGTTTGGACCGGTGGCCCCTCTATCTCACATGCCGGGAAGCCAAGCATACCTGAGCCAGAACGCTGGCAGATCATCACTTTCTTGCGCGGGGTGGCCAGCCGCGATGATTCCAGGAATTGAGGCCGCAACCCGCAACTCCAAGTTGGGATCGCCGGCTCAATTTCTCCATGCCTCGAAACGCACGTCCCGCGCGGTGCGGAGGTTCCGCCCGGTGGGCTAATTTAGATTCGCTCCATCCGGAAAAACATCATACGCTCTGTCATGAAATCCACCAGTTCCGCTGGGCTCTTGAGATAGCGGTCATCAAGCGCGTCATAACGGAAAAACCCGTCGCAGACCAGTCGGCACACACCAACGCCGAAACCGTTTTTCTGAAACGCCGCAGCGATATCCTGCAGGCTGTAATCCTGCGGTGGCACGGGCGAAAAGGCGTGCACCGCTGGCATGGGTTACCGTGTCTTAAGCATTACTTTTCTAAACGTTGGATCGGTGTTACGTATTGCGAGTACAGAAACTGGTCGTCGCTGTATAGCTATAAAACATGTCGGCATTAAAATGTTTGGCTTTTGTCGGTCCGGCTCAGTTGTGCTCCCGCCGTACACGGTTTTTTAGAACTCGATAATGCTAACGCCTGATCGTCAGCAACGGCCAATTGGCGGGGAGTTTGCCCTGCGTGACCGGCGTGAGAGCCACTATTTTAGCGCACGGGGAAATCGAGGCTAGCCACCGAAGACCCCGGCAAGACCGGCATAAAGGCCGAAGCCCGTCGTCATCAGGATCACTGCGCCGACCAGCCAGGCATACGGCCCGGCTAGACGGTAGGGCGCCAGCAGCGCCCGGCGCGCCAGCAGGAACAGAAAGCCCAGCACGATCGGAAGCAACAGCGCATTCATGACCTCGATCGCCACCGAGAGCCTGACCAGATTGACTCCCGACCCCACCACCAGGCCGGCGGCGATCAGGGCGGCGGTGAAGATGCCATAGAACCAGGGAGCTTCCCTTGGGTGGTCGGACAGCGACCGGCGATAGCCGGCGACCTCTCCCAACCCCCAGGCCGCGGTCAGGCTGACCACTATGGTTGCGACCAGCGCGGCGCCGCTGATGCCAAAGGCGAAGACGATGCGGCCCATGGTTGCGCCCAGGAATGGGGTCAGGGCGCTGGCGATCTGGGGTACGTTGTCCAGGCTGACTCCTGCGCCTGTCTGGCCGATGGTCGCGGCGACCGCAATCAACACTGCGGCCATGACCAGCTGGGTGATGACCGCCCCCACCGCGGTGTCCCAGCGCAACACCTTCAGATGCCGCACCGTCAGCCCCTTATCGACCACGGCGGACTGATGGTAGAACACCATCCAGGGCATAATCACGGCACCGATGTTGGCGGCCGCCAGGTACAGGAAGCCGTTGTCGCCAAGCGGTATCGCGGTAAGTTGCGCCGCGACCTGCCCCACTTGGGGCGCCGCCCGCCAAGCTACTCCGATGAACGCCAGTTCGAAGAGCCCGAACACGATGGCGATGCGCTCGACCGAACGGTACGAGCCGGTGCAGACCATGACCACGATCATGGAGATGGTCAGAACCAGGATCTGCCAGACCGGTACGCCGAACAACTGGGCAACCCCGGCCAAACCGCTTAATTGGGTGACCAACGCGCCCAGGCAGGCCACCGCCATGGTCGACACCGAGAGCCATGCCCAGCCGCGTCCGAAGTGCTCGCGGATCAGTTCGCCGTGTCCGCGCCCGGTGACCACCCCCAGCCGGACCGTCAGCTCCTGCACGACGAACAGGATCGGCATCAGGATGGCCTGCAGCAGCAACAGCTTGTAGCCCCACTGGGCTCCGCTCTGGGCGGCGGTGATGACGCTGCCGGCGTCGGTATCCGCCAGCATCACCACCAGGCCGGGACCAGCGATGGTCAGCATCTGCCGCCAACGGGAGGACACGGCATGGTTGGCGTTGAGGGTTATGTCGTTGGAGGTTTCGTCATCGCAGAACCACCTGATACCAACCTGCTGCGCTGCTGCCGGAGACAGCGCGTCCTGCACCCTTTTATTCTTTCCTGATGATCTTTTCGTCATGACATGCTTACCTGCAGACTGGAACCTTCCCTGTGAGAACCGGCATTAAACGCACTCCCTCCCTCCCCGCAAATCTTCGAGACCTGTCTAATTTTCACCTATTCTACTTTTCCACTCTGCGCCGCCGTGGTACGGCGAGCCTCTCATCCTTTACATTATTCCCCTGAAGAACACCGACAACGCGCTTTTCAGGCTGGTCCTGTCCAGCAGACTGACCGGCAAACATATCTGCCATGGCAGCTTGGATTTTTTATGCCCGAGCGAATAGATCTGGTAGGTATTAGGATGGTTGGCGAAAATCAGCGGGAAAGCATCCTGCGGCGACCACATGCCGCTCAGGATTTCAGCCTGATGCGCGGCCAGATAACGCCGCGCCGCCGCAGATACTGCGTCCGCCCGGTCGCCCGGCAGGGACCGGGACAAATTCTTGTCCGCATTCTCGACGGCCGATTGCCATTTCATTGCATAGGATTCCGGGTCGGATTCCTTCCACGCCTGCAATCTGGCTTCGGCGGCCTGGTGATAGTCCGGGACCCTGTAATGCCTGTACAGTCGTGCTTCCCCGTCCTCGACTTCGATCCAGTCCCCGAAAGCCAGGGATCGTACCAGATGCCGCAGACCCGTGATGTAGGTGCGCGTCATGGTTTCGCAGCACAGATTCGCCTTACGCGCGCGAAGGTCGTCGGGCACGAGCTGGATCTTCACGCCATGGGGATAGAGTGGCGCGATCGCCGCCATGAAGCGGGCAAGCTGGATCACGGTCAGATATTCCGCAAGGTCCGGCGCCTGGCAACCACCGCAGCAATTGACATTTTTCAGCGGCCCGAACGCAACGCGGAACAACAGCGGCGCCTGACGGTCGCAGCACGCCTGAACGTGGCGCAGAAACGCAGCAGTATCGTCGGGGCGCCTTTTGGTGAATGTCAGCGAGCCGGCTTTCTCAATCACCGCAGCCGCAACACCTTTTTTGCGCAGCAGGCGCGGCGCCCATTCCGGCACAGGAACGTCGTGCAGGCCACGCTCGAAGTTCATCTTGACGGTCTTCAAAAAGTTTTCATGGAACACCAGCGCTTCATGAACGTCGTCAGCCAGATGGCGATGCGAATAACCGATATCGGGAATCAGCAGATTGTTGTTCGCCGGTTGCAGGCGCTCCAGCATTACCGGTATCTCTTGCTGCGGAACAGTATCGCTCGTCATGGCCATCATTCTCTACACCCCTTATTGAGAATGATTCCTAGCCAATAGTGAGAATGATTGTCAATCGCATTACAGGGGGAAACCATTTTATCCCCGTAACCAATTGGTGCATCGCAGCAACGAAATTCTTTGATGTAACTAAAAGCACTCTCTATGTTGATCTTGTTTATGGCAAACACTAACAAAAAGAACACCCTGCTGCAGCACCTCTCGCCTCTTGGCTGGGAGCACATCAACCTGACGGGCGATTATATTTGGCGGCAGAGACAGAAAATAAGGGAAGGAAAGTTCAGGCCGCTACGGCCATTTCTTGGTTCGGCACTTTTGACCGATGCTGCCTAAAGCAACAAAATAGTTTCCAAAAAGGGTTGTCCACAGACCTTAGCGGACGATTTTTTCCGTTTCGTGAGGTGACCCCACATACGTCCACGATGCCACCCGCCACATATAGCTCCTCAGCGACTTCATGCCCTCTTCTTTTCCCTATGCCCTGTAACACCACTTCCCGGCTTGATAACGGAGAATCGCCGCCACCATAACGCGCCCCCACAACAACACGCCTACGTCGTCTCCGAACCCTCAGCAGGCTTTTTTACCTCACGCGCCATCCACTCATTCAGCAACCTGACGGTATCGGTGTGGCCATTCTTCACCGCCCACTGCAGCGCCCAATCCTCTTTCGCACGGACATGAGCCCCGGCTTCGAGCAGCACCCTGACCGTATCGGTATGACCGTTCGCTGACGCCTTCCGCAGCGCCGCATCCTGCTCTCCATGGACATCGGCCCCGGCTGCGAGCAAGGCTTTTACCGTCTCGGTGTGACCGCCACCTGCCGCCAGCCGCAGCGCCGCATCCTCGTCTGTGTGGACATTGGCCCCGCCGTCGAGAAGAGCCTTGACGGTATCGGCGTGGCCGTTCTTCGCCGCCAGCCACATCGCCAGATCATCCACTGCATGGACATTGGCCCCGGCCGGCGGCGCGATCTGCCGCTCTCCCTTGTCGAGATCGAGCGCCGCATTCAGTTCGGCCTGGCGGCCCAGCAGCTCCTTAAGCCGCGCCTCGTGCTCGAAGGGCTTGCCCGCCTGCTCCTGGAAATCCCCCAGCATCTTTTCCGCGCGGGCAGCCCGCTCCCGTTCGTCCACCCCTGCCTTGTCCAGGCCGCGCAGCGCGTATTCAATACTCTGCATGGTCCCGACGGGATTCTCGGCATTCAACTGCGCCTTGTAGATCCCCGCTCCCCGGATGAACGGCTCCGGAAGCCGCTCATCGTCTGAACCGGCGAGGAGTGTTGCGCCCCTCCGCCGGCTCAAAATCTCAAAGCCGCGAAACGCGCCCCGCACCTGCAACGTCATATCGTCCCGCCACGACAGCACGGCCTGCGTGAGCGCCGCCGCTCCTTCCTCGCGCGCGCCTTTCCCGGAAAACACCCGGTTGCCAACCTTCATGGAAAACTCGTCACCCCCTGCCTCCGCAGGGGCAGGCTTATGGCCGTCACGAGTTGCGGCATCGGCTGACAGCCGTTTGATCCTCTCCTGCCTGTCTTTGATCTCGGACGGCAGCGAGCGGATTTGCAGCCGGATGCTGTGCTGCTGATTGAGATGCGCAGCCCGCAACTGGTCCAGCTTGCGGACTTCCGTATCGATTCTGACCTTCTCCATGACGGCGGGGTTGCCGGAGGCGATGGCCTTGATTTCGGCGTAGGTGAGCGCGCCGCCGTCGAGGTCCTCGGCCGCGCGGACCGACGTGTGGCCGTTCATCACCTGCTGGATGAAGCAAGCTTTGGTTTCCAGCGTCTGCCACATATAGGCATCGAACGAGCCTTCCGTCACGTACCGGAATATCCGCACCTCGCCATTGAGATTACCCTGTGGTCTTTGCGCCCCGGCCGTTCCGGCCGTCGGGCTCTTCGACCGCCATCGCTCCGTCGCGATGGCGTGAATGACTCCCCGAGCCGCTCTTCACGCGTCTCGGCCATGCGGTGACGATCCCTAGCGCTTTAGCGTGAAGGTAGACGGTATTCGGATCGGCTAACGGCTTGTCGTTCTTCGAGAGCAACGCCGCGACGATGCGGTGTGAAAGACGCTTCCCCTGGTGAGCAGGGTCCACGGCGACATAGCCAAGCGCCGGCGTGTCCGGCGCGAAAGTCACCCCGCTCTTGTACGCCTTGTCTAACGCATAGCAAGCGTTGCAAACGCCTCACTCCACCGGATACCCCTTGCCGGACCAGTCCGTGTGGAAATTCGTCGGAAGATCCAGCACGCGGACCCGGCTAAATCCAAGTTCCTTCAGCATGCGGTATGCCGGCCGTATGTTTGGACATTTATCCATCGGACAGCAGCCGCAATAAATTACGATTTCGGAACTCCTCGGAAGGGTATCCACTGCTTCTCGCAGTACCTTAAGCCCCTCTGGTTTGCTCGTTGGACCGGCAAACCGTGCGTGAAGAATGTGCCTCTGCCGGTATAAAACCGGAAAAGCCACGCAGATGATGGTCGGCGGCGTGGCGGAAGAGGTCAATACCTTGGCAAGCGAGGCCGGTTCCAAGAGATCGCCTTTCGACCACGGGTCCGGCTGCACATCATCGCCCGATAGCCCTGGCGCCAGCGTGCCTGCCGCTACCAGACTCACGGCAAGCATCAAAGACGCGTTTCTCATTTTCCTGAGAACTCGAATACGCATGCTCTCGAACACTCCTGTTTCAAATTCATCGGCAATATCGCAAGCTGCCCGCTCGGTCGTGACTAAAGTGTATGCCACTTCTCGGCCCCACACATCAACCTCTCCCTAGCCGGTCGCAGCCTCCGCCGACCCCGCCCTCAGCAGATGCGGCAGAGTACTGAAGGAACTGCCGCCCGGCTCTGCACATCGCTTCCAGAAGGCCAACGGATTCCAACTCTGAACCTTTGTCAAACTGGTCATCGCTGTGATCTACAGCGTTCGTGACATGGGCCACCACTGCAACCGGGAATCCCCGGCGCACCGCGAACGAAAACAATGAGGCAGCCTGCATTTCGACGGCCAGTACTCCTTCGGCCGCATGTCTTTCGAGTTGCTGCTGGGTTTCACGGTAGGGTGCGTCGGTTGTCCAAACCACGCCGCGGGTCACAGGAACTCTCAGCCGTCTCAGTTCGGTTTCGAGACAGTCCGGAACGCCTTTTGGCGCGTCGACGCATTCGGTGGGCGGAAGGTAGTGGTAGGACGTTCCCTCATCGCGCACGGCCGCTGTCGCAATCACAAGGCTCGGTATCGGAAGACTGCTCAGCACTCTCCCAGCCGACGTTAATCCCAGGATCAATTGCGCCCCGGAAGCAGCCAGTTGCTCCGCTACCAGAACCGCGTATGGTCCGCCTATCGTGCGCGGTATGATTCCGTGCCTAACGCCATCAACCTCCAGGGAGAACATCGTTGTGTGAAAACACGCCCACGACGCCCATGGACGCGCACGCCCTTTGGCGATCAGCCAGTCTGTCAGATCGCCGTCAAAATCGAGCACGCAGACGGGCGGAGGCGGCTCAATCTCCAGTCCGCGTTCCAAACGGACGGCTGCGATCAAAGCATCTGGAGTGAACACGGTTGGCTCGTCTAGAGCGTGGTTTAGTAGCGGCACTCTGTCCATGAGTTTCAATACCTATTGACAACGGGCATCCAAGTATTCAAATATACAATTGAATACCACATGAACGCAACTGGCGGACTCAAGAAGATGCTCTACGAACAGCTCGCGCGCCTGGGCAAAGCCGTGGCCAGTCCTCCACGCCTCGAATTGCTTGATCTTCTGTGCCAGGGACCGCGGACCGTCGAAGTTCTGGCGCGGGAAGCTAGCCTCACTGTGGCCAACTGTTCTCAGCATCTCCGCGTTCTCCATGGCGCGCGTCTGGTCGAAGCGGAAAAAGCCGGCCTGTTTGTGACCTACCGGCTCGCGGATCTGGCGGTCTGCGAGTTCTTTCAAACGTTGCGCGCACTGGGAGAGACACGCCTTGCTGAAGTCGAATCGATCGTGCGGCAGTTCAAGGACACTCCGGACTCCCTCGAACCCGTCGAGAAAAAGACCTTGCTTGGCCGAATCCGCAGAGGTGAAGTCATCCTCCTCGATGTGCGACCGGTGGAAGAGTATCAAGCCGCTCACATACCAGGCGCCCTTTCGGTGCCTTTGAAAGATTTGAAGTCGCGCATCTCGAACCTGAGGCGAAGCCAGCAAATCGTGGCATACTGCCGCGGTCCGTATTGCGTGTTGGCGGTAGAGGCCGTGAAGCTGCTGCGGGCCAAGGGATTCCAGGCACAGCGGCTGGAGGACGGCGTTCCCGAATGGCGCGCGGCGGGCCTGCCTGTCGCCGTTGGCGAGAAGCCAAAATGAACTCCAGGAACCTTCCCGCAGATTCGACGCTTGCACCCGCACGGGACTCGATGCTCGACCGGTCCCTGAACGGTATGACCCGTTTTTCGACAACACATCCACGGCTGGTCATCGCTCTGACCATTGTCTTGACCATCGCATTCGCGGTCCCGCTTCCGAGGGCGACCATCGATACCGACCCGAAGCACATGCTGCCGGCTACTTCCCCCGTTCGGCAATACAACGACAGCGTGGAACGGGATTTCGCCTTGCATGCGGACGTGATCGCGGTTGGCGTGGTCAATGAAAAGGGGATCGTAAACCGGGAGACGCTTGCCGGCATCGCTTCGCTGACGGGGCAAATCCAGAAAATGCCCGGCGTCGTTTCGCGAGACGTGACGAGCCTGTCCACGATCGACAACGTCGCCGCTCAGAAGGGTGAGCTGATAGTAGGCCCCCTACTGGACCACATCCCGGCATCCGATGCGGATCTTCAGGCGTTCCGTAAAACGGTGCTCGACAATCCCTTGTTCGTAAACCGAATCATCTCGCCGGATGGCACGGCTACCGCGATCTACGTGCCCATTGAGCCCAAGGCCAACGGCAAGGAAATCGCTGACAAGATCCGGACGCTTTTAAAAGGCCCCGGCGAGGACCGTTTCTACCTGGCTGGAGACCCGGTGGCCCGCGACACCTTCGGAGCCGAGATGTTCCGGCAGATGGGCTTGTTCTCTCCCATCGCCGGCCTTGTGATGTGCGTCGCCCTGTGGCTGTTGTTTCGAAGCATTCCCCTCATTGTGGCGAACATGTCCGTCGCGATGGTGAGCATCGTCTGGTGCATGGCCCTGCTGATCGGCCTCGGGTATCCGGTCCACATCATGAGTTCGATGAGTCCGGTGTTCCTGATGGCGATCGCGACCGACAGCGTTCACATCTTCAACGAGTTCGCCTTTCGTTTCGGGGAACTTCGGGATAAACGGAAAGCGGTGTTTGAAACGATGGCCGCAGTCGGTAGACCGGTGTTTTTCTCGGATGTGATTACGGCGATCGGGTTTGCTTCTCTTGCTACCGCGACCATCGTGCCGGTCCGGGTTTTCGGCCTGTTAGTCGGTTTTGGAACCCTGGTGATTCTGCTGATGAGTTTCACGCTGGTGCCGGCGATCCTGGTGCTGGTCCGCGAGGACCGCATCCCTGTGATTGCGGCCAATGCTGGCAGCCCAGAATCGAGATCATGGTTGTCACGGCTGGGGGAGTTCTGCGTGGACCGGGCGAAGCCAATCGCAATTGTGGGTGGCATTGTGCTGGCAGTCTCGATCGCCGGGCTCTTCCGTATCCAGGTCAACAACAACCTGGTCCATTGGTTTAAACCGGAAAGCGCCGTTCGCACGGCAGACCGGGTCCTGAGCGCCCGGCTTGGCGGTACATCCACCGGATACCTGGTGGTGCAGAGTCCAACAGAAGGCGCCATCAAGGACCCCGCCACGCTCCGCAATATCGAGGGCCTCCAGCGGGAGATCGAGAAAGATCCGCACGTGGGCAAGAGTTTTTCGGTCGTCGACTACGTCAAGCGGATCAACCGGGTACTGCACAACGACGACCCCGGCTTCGACCGCGTGCCGGATTCGGCTGACGAAGTGGGCCAGTACCTTTTTCTGTTCGGAACATCGGCCAAACCAAGCGACCTCGATAACGTCGTGGATTACCCATTTCAAAGAGCGAACATCATTCTCCAACTCAAGAGTTGGGACGCCGGGGTGATGCGAGAAGTGATTCAACGCACGCAGGCGTACCTTCGAAACCACCCTTTTCCGGATGGCGCCATTGTGAAGCCCGCCGGGATTGCTTATTTCAACCTGGTTTGGAATGACGAGGTCCTTTGGGGCATGCTCGACAGCTTTCTGGTAGGCCTTGGACTCGTTCTGCTGATTCTGGTGCTTCAGTTACGCTCCGTGCTGTGGGGTATCCTGGCGTTTCTGCCCCTGCTGTTCACCATAGTGGTGATATACGGCGCCGTCGGCTTCCTGGGCAAGGATTTCGACATGCCTGTCGCGGTGCTCTCAACGTTGTCCCTGGGCCTGGCCGTGGATTTCGCCATCCACTTCGTAGGTCGTTTCCGGCAACGCCTTCGCGAACAACCCGGAATCCGCGAAGCCCTTGTCTGGACGGTTGCACGTCCCGGCAGAGGGATTTTCCTGAATGCCGTTCTGTTCGCGTCGGGATTCGCGGTCATGATCTTCGCGGAGCTTACGCCGTATATCACGGTCGGAGTTTTCATGGCCGCCATCATGCTCCTGTCGGCGGTGATGAGCATCATGTACCTACCCGGCCTCATTCGACTCTTCGAACGCGCACTGCTGAAAGGATCGATTCAATGATCATGCGAGCATTCCCTCTTATTGTTCTGTTTGTCGTGAGCTTTAGCGCACAAGCGTTGTGCGCACAAGCGCCTCCGGTCATGAGCATCCTGGAAAAATCGGAACAGGCCTTCTATTACCCCGGATCGGACATGAAGGCCAACGTCACGATGGATTTGATCACGAGTGACGGCGAGAAGCGCACGCGCGTTCTGACGCTGCTCCGGAAGAACGACGCGAAGAACAAGAACCAGAAGTATTTCCTCTACTTCCACGAGCCCGGAGACGTGCGGCGCACCGCTTTCCTGGTCTGGAAATATCCGGAGAAGGACGATGACCGCTGGATCTTCATCCCGGCCGTGAACATGATCCGGCGCGTCGCCGCCAGGGACAGCCGATCGAGCTTCGTCGGATCGGATTTCACGTACGAAGACGTATCCGGCCGAGACTTGTCGGCCGACACTCACACGCTGCTGCGCGAGGAGAAACTGGGTGACGCGGATTGCTACGTCATCCAGAGCATCCCCAAGACGTCCGCAGAGTACACCAAGAAGATCGCGTGGATCGACAAAGCAACCTTCCTGCCGCGAAAGGAGGAGTACTACGATGCGCAGAACGAAGTCGCGCGCATGTTTACCGCGGACAAGATCGAAAGCATCTCCGCGGGAGGCAAGATTTATCCGACCGTAACGAGACGAACGATAAAGAACGTGAAGAGCGGGCATCGCACCGAAGTGACTTTCGCGAACGTGTCCTACAGCGCCGGGATCGAAGACGGCGTATTCACCGAACACTCGCTGCAAAACCCGCCGCAGAAGTGGACCCGGTAAATGCGGCTTGTACACGCCGTTGGCGCGCTCTTCGTGATCCTCGCCACAGTGCTGCCTGCGATGGCGCAGGAACCACCAGACTCGGGCGATTCGACTCCGCCCGCAAAAAGGAAGTTCCCGTTCGAGGTTCATGGGTTCCTGCTGGGCGACCTGTCGGTTCGCACAAGCGGGGAGCGCCCCCCGCAGGGCCAGGGTGGCGCTTTCGTCCTCGGGGAGGAGCGCCTGCGGCTGGACATCAGCGGCGCGAATTCAGCGGGTAGCGTGTTCCTCGTGACGAAGGGCGATTTGGTCCATGATGCCGTTGTGAACAGCCTGAAGCTCGACCTTCGCGAAGCCTACGGAGGGTATACCAAAGGACCCTTGGAGTTGCGCCTCGGGCGGCAAATCGTCACCTGGGGCGTTGGCGATTTGTTTTTCATCAACGACGTATTCCCGAAAGATTGGAATTCGTTCTTCTCCGGCAGGCCGATGGAGTACCTCAAGCTGGGAGTCGACGCCGTCCAGGTGCGGTACAACTCCGGTATCGCGAACGTGGAGTTTCTGGCGATTCCGTTCTACACGCCGGATACGATGCCCTCGGCCAGGCGTTTTTTCTTATTCAATCCATTTTCAGGCGTGCCGAATCAGACGGAGGTCACTCCTCCGTCGCGTGTTGGAAACAGCGAGTTTGCTCTTCGGGTCTACCGGCGCGCCGCGGGATTCGATATATCCGGCTACGCCTACCGGGGATACTGGCGCTCACCCAGCATGCGGATCGACGACCCTGTCGTCCCGACAACCGCGACACGCTTCTACCCGGAGCTCTCGGTCTACGGTGCGAGCGCACAGCGCAATCTTGCTCAGGGAGTTCTCAGCCTGGAAGCCGGATACTACGATTCCAGGCAGGACAGACGCGGCGTGGACCCGACCGTACCCAACTCGCAATGGCGTTTCCTCGTCGGCTACCAGCGCGAGGCGTGGCAGGACTGTACTATCGGCATTCAGGGCTACAGCGAGGTAATCACGCGGTATGGCGCCTATCGAGCTTCGCTCCCGCCAGGAGGCCCGCGAGAGGATCAGGTCAGAGAAGTGCTGTCGACGAGGCTTACACAACTTCTGCGGTACCAGACATGGACGCTGTCCATGTTCGCGGCCTTTAGCCCGACCGATCAGGATTACTTCCTTCAGCCCGAGGCGGTCTATAAGGTGACTGACCGGTTCAGCATTTCGGCGGGAGCAAATCTATTCGGCGGTGAAAGCCGCACGACGTTCTTCGGCCAGTTCGCCGGGAGCAACAACGTGTTTTTGAACCTGAGGTACGACTTCTGAGCGTCAGATTCGATTATTGAGAGGAACAGCTTTCCGTGGACAAACCCAACCGGCCGATTTATCTGGACTACAACGCCACGACGCCGCATGATCCCGAGGTCATCGAGGCGATGCGTCCCTACCTTGAGGAGCACTTCGGCAACCCGTCCAGTTCCCACTGGTATGGACGGAAGGCCCACGAGGCCGTTGAGGCGGCGCGAGCGCAAGTGGCCGCTCTGTTGAGCTGCGCGCCCGGCGAGATCATCTTCACCAGCGGCGGGACCGAGTCAAACAACTACGCAATTCGAGGCATTGCTCTCGCCCGGCGGAGCCGAGGCAAGCACATCATCACCAGCCAAATCGAGCACCCCGCCGTGACCGCCGTCTGCGAACGGCTCCGGCAGGAAGGGTTCGAAATCACATACCTCCCCGTGGACGAGCACGGCCTGGTGAGCGTATCCGATGTCGAGAAGGCTGTTCGGCCGGAGACGATCCTGATCACGCTGATGCATGCGAACAACGAGGTGGGAACCATCCAGCCAGTCGAGGAGTTGGCCCGGCTGGCGAAGTCGCTGGGCATCGTTTTTCACACCGATGCGGCCCAGTCCGCCGGCAAGATTCCGACGGACGTCACTGTGCTCGGGGTGGACCTGCTCTCGATCGCCGGCCACAAACTGTACGCGCCCAAGGGGGTAGGAGCGCTATACATCCACGAAGGGTTGACCATGGAGCGATTGATGGACGGCGCCGGTCAAGAGGGCGGCAGAAGGCCGGGAACGGAAAACGTCCTCGAAGTCGTTGGCTTGGGTAAGGCCTGCCAGATCGCGCTCCGGGATCTCACGGCGAACAGCGACCATATGCAACGCATGCGGAACAGACTGGAAGCTGGGCTCCGGGAACAAGTGCCTCGTCTCAGGGTGAACGGCCACCCCGACAAACGACTTCCGAATACCCTCAGCGTCAGCGTGCACGGCGTAGATGCGAACGCTCTGCTCGCTGCTATCGAAGGGAAGGTCGCCGCGTCGGCGGGAGCCGCTTGTCATTCGGGCCAGATCCGTATCTCCTATGTGCTCCAGGCCATGCACGTTCCCGAGGAGTGGGCACGGGGAACTCTCCGGTTTTCCACGGGACGAATGACCAACGAGACGGATATCGACACCGCCGTGGCCGTGGTCGCGGACGCTGTCGAGCGGTTTAGGGGTAAATGCTTGTGAGTTCCAGAGGAGGAAAGATGCAATCGAAGACGATCGTAGTGCTGGGCGGAGGCATAGGCGGCATGGTGGCCGCCAACGAGATTCGCCGGCAACTGCCCGCCGCCCACCGGGTGGTGATGGTGGAAAAGAATGCGCTGCACGCTTTTGCTCCCTCGTTTTTGTGGCTCATGACCGGCGATCGCAAGCCGGATCAGATTCGCAGGCCGTTGGCCGGACTGCTGCGCCACGGCGTCGAACTCTTCCAGGCGGAGGTGACCGGCATCGACCCCGCACTTCGAAAGGTGCGGACTGGCGCGAATGAGATCGCATACGACTACTTGGTTGTAGCTCTGGGTGCCGATCTGGCTCCCGATGCCATCCCAGGGCTGGCCGCCGCTTCGCACACTTTCTTCACTTTTGATGGCGCTGTTCGCCTTCGGGACGCCCTCAAAGATTTCTCCGGCGGGCGTATTGCCGTCGTGGTTTGCGCGATGCCGTACAAGTGTCCCGGAGCTCCCCACGAGGGTGCCATGCTGATCGCGGATTACTTTCGCCGCCGGGGCCTGTCCAGCAAAGTGAAAATTCACCTGTTTACACCCGAGTCACAGCCCATGCCAGTAGCCGGACCGCAGCTCGGGGAGGCTGTCCGCGGCATGCTCCAGGCCAAGGGGATTGAGTTCCACCCGCTTCATAAACTCAGCGCCGTCGACCCGGTTGCGCGGGAGCTGACGTTCGACAACGGGGTACGATTCGGCAACGACCTGCTGGTTGCGGTGCCTCCGCACCGGGCGCCGAAGGTTGTTGTCGAGGCCGGGCTGACCAACCAGGCTGGCTGGATTCCTGTGGACCCGAACACGCTGGCCACGAAGCATAGCGGTGTTTACGCCATCGGCGATGTCACGGCGATCCCGGTTCCGGGACGGTGGAAACCGGACGTGCCCCTGATGTTACCCAAGGCTGGCGTGTTCGCTCACGCGCAGGCGGAGGTCGTCGCCCAGCGAATAGTCGCGGAGGTTAACGGCCGTTCCTGCCAGGCGATGTTCTGCGGAGACGGGTACTGCATGCTGGAAGCTGGTGAGGATCTCGCCGGCTTCGCCTTTGGCAATTTCTTCGCCGAACCAGCGCCGGATGTGCATCTGCGGCAAATCGGCAAGGCATGGCACCTGGGCAAGGTGCTGTTCGAGAAATGGTGGCTGGCGCCGGTCGGTTTCAGGAGGTCTGTGATCGGCTGGGTAGTGAAAGCAGGCGGGCGACTTTACGGCATACGAATCAGTCTATAGGATTTCTTTCCTCAATTGGAGCAGCAATGAACTATCTCATCGTTCTGAATGATCCTCCGTACGGAACCGAACGCAGCTACAACGGCCTTCGCCTGGCGAGTGCTCTGGCCAAAGACGAGGAGACGAGCGTCTCGGTGTTCTTAATAGGCGATGCGGCTTCGTGCGCAGTCGCGGGTCAGACAACGCCCAACGGCTATTACAACATCGAACGGATGCTGAAGATCCTCTCATCAAAGGGGGGCAAGATCGGCGTCTGTGGCTCCTGTATGGATGCTCGCGGCCTCAAGCCGGAGGCGCTTGCGCAAGGCGCGCATCGAAGTTCGATGGAGGAACTGACTTGCTGGACAAAGGAGGCGGACAAGGTGATTGTGTTCTGACCGTGAACGTCGGGCGCCAGGAATCGGAAATTGAGCCGGCGGACTACGTCCGCTGGCGCGACTCACGATTGGGCTCGCTGACAGAGTTCATCGAGCAGCGAGCCATCCTGGGGCTTTGCGGCAACTTGTCTGGCCGGCGGGTTCTGGATCTCGGTTGCGGCGACGGCACCTATGCTCTTCGCGCGTCCGAAGAAGGAGCGTTCGCCGTGGGCCTCGACATTTCGCCAGCGATGCTGAGTGCCGCCCGTACCCGCGCAGCCGCTCAAACGACCCAAGTCAGATGGTGCCAGGCGTCCATTGCCGCACTTCCGTTCGCGGCAAACGCTTTCGACGTAGTGATTGCAGTGACAGTACTTTGTTTCAGCGTCGATCCCGATGCCGCGATCAAGGAGGCGGCGCGAGTTCTCCGCCCAGGCGGATCGCTCGTGATCGGAGAACTTGGGAAGTGCAGCCTTTGGGCACTCTCCCGCAGAATTCGAGGTTGGCTCGGATCGAGAACGTGGAGCCATTCGCGATTCTGGCGCGTGCAGGAACTCCGGCGCGTAATTGAGGCGGCCGGACTCCGGTTCGACGACGCTCAGGGCCACGTGTATTACCCTCCGGTCGCAGTCCTCGCCGAGGTTCTCAGCCCGTTAGATACCGCTCTGTCGCGCCTAGGCCCGTGCGGTGCCGCATTCATCGCCGTCAAGGCCACCAAAGCATGAGGGACTTAATTAAATCAAAATCCTCTCCACTTCATCGAGGGAAACCTGATCATTCCGCCGATCCTAAAGGCCGGTGGTGCGAGCGCTCTCGCGGTTGGTCATCTGCTGCGCGCGGCGGTTCGGTGCCGTCCCTGCTGAACGGCGAAGCCTTTGATTGTGGCCGCGGGTCGGTCTGCAGAAATTAAGAAGGCGATATCTGCAGCGCCCGGCGCGAGTCGCGCACGATGCCGACTGCGGACATCAGAAAAAGGGTCGCAATGACCGCGCCTACGATAATGTCCGGCCAGCGTGACGAAAGAACGTAGCTGGCCGCGGCGGCGAACAAAACGCCGGCATTCGCAATCAGGTCGTTGCGTGAGCAGATCCAGGTGGAGTTCATGTTGAGGTTGTCGCCGCGGTGGCGATAGAGCAGGAAAAAACAAACGAGGTTGGCGGCGAGCGCGACGCTGCCGACGATGCCCATGGCTTCCACGCCCGGAAAGACGGGGTGAATGATCTTGAAAATGGCTTCCGCCAGGACGCCGAAGCCAAACACGAGCATAAAACCGCCTTTGGCGAGAGCCGCCCCCGCCTGCCAGCGGGTCGATCGCGCCAGCACGAAAAGGCTGAAGCCATAGACCAAAGAATCGCCCAGCATATCGAGCGCGTCGGCAAGCAGGGAAGTCGAATGTGCGAGAAGGCCCGCGCCGCCTTCGATAACGAACATCGCGGCGTTAATGACAAGCACGATCCAGAGCACGCGCCCGTGGCTTTCGCGCAGCGCCATCACCTCGGTACTCTTGTCGTCACAGCAAGGTTTCATCGTCCATCTCCAGGTTAGATCAGAATGCGCTCCACTTCATCAAGGCTGACCTGATCGTTGCGCCGGTCGTGGAGGCCGGTGGGCCTCATCACACCTTCCGCCCCGGCGTCTGACTGAAGGTCTTCCGGGCCATCGGCTCCGGAGCCGGATCAACCCGGACAGGTCAACCAGGATCATCCCTGTCTCCCGCCTTTTGCGATCCCGCACTGTTGGCCGCGATTTGTTTCATCGCGTGCGACAAAGCGCGGTTGCGGATCATCGTCCTTCGCACAACTCCTTTTGCCGGTTTTCAATTCATGACGCATCGTAGGCCGGGTGCGCCGGGCCGTCAACGGCCTGCCCGCTCCCAGGATTCCGTGTTGGCCGTGCCGCTGCGCTTGACCGCCCGGCTTACGCCCCCGGCCCTGTCTCTCCGCGTTTTGAAAAACCACTAGCAAAAGGAGCAGGAAAATGACTGACGAGCATACACCAGGCGACTGGGGTTTCGACGACAGGTTCATCGTTGCGCCCGACCCGGCAGGCAAACACCGGGATATCTACATCGCTGAGATAGCCACGGAGGACAGCGAAGGTCGCATCGCGCCGGATGAACAGCACCATCCCAACGGGCGGCTGCTGGCAAAAGCGCCGCAGCTTCTAAGAGCCCTCGAAGATGCATTTACATTGCTCGACCGCATCAGCGACACCCTGCATTACGAAGACGGCCTGCCGGTCACGGCTCTCGAAGCTCGTGACATCGAAATAATCTACGGCGATGCCGTCACCGAGCTTGCCCGGTTCGAAACGCTGATCTGCGAAGCACGGGGGTTGCAATGACCGTTATCGACCTGTCCGACCGGCTTGACGACCTCTGCCGCCGCTATCCGCAATACTGGCGGTCCGCCGAGGCCCAGCGGGAATTGCAGGCCCTGTGGGGCGGCGCAGCTTGTAACGACTGCGGCGTATTCGAGCGCGGAGAAACCATCCGCATCCAGCTTGACGGCCAGAAATCCTGGTACGGAGAACTGCGGATCGCCGTCGCGCCGAACGGCTGGCACGCCGTCTCGACAAGCTACTGGTATGCCCAGGGCGGCGGCGGTTCATCCCCGTCCGTCTGGAACCGCGTCGCCTACACCACGCGCGACGAAGCCGTCGCCGCCGGCATCAACAAGCTGATTGCCGCCTTCGAGGGTATCCGCGACTGCAAAGGCTACGCACCGCAAAACCAGTCCGCCCTCGCGCAGCGCATGATCGAAACGCTCAAAGCCTATCTGGCACACTCCCGCCAGTTGTCGCTTTTCTGACATCAAAGAAATTCAAACCGTTATGAATCCTTGGCGTGCTTTAAAGTCCGTTTCGTGAGGCGACCCCGTCATCGCCGGCGGCGAAACCGGCCATGACGCCCGCCCCATGCACCCGGACTGGGTCCGCTCGCTCCGCGACCAGCGTCAGCACGCCGGTGTCCCGTTTTTCTTCAAGCAGTGGGGCGAATGGATGCCCGATCCCGATCTTCCGAGCGAGTTGCAGGAGCACTATGAAATTCTCGGCCAATGGGATGGCGTCTGTCGCCGTGTTGGCAAGAAAGCCGCCGGCCGCAAGCTGGACGGTATCACCTGGGACGAATTCCCCGCCTCGTTGCCAGCATCCACTTGATGCCCGCTTCATCCAGCAGGAGAATAATAAGGAGCAGTCATGCCCCCAAAAACCCCGGCACTCAAAACCTGCCCCTTCTGCGGCGGCGAGGCTTCCGTGAAACAAGCGCCCGGAATTTCATCGCCCGTCATGTTTACTATCGGCTGCCTGGATGAGAGCTGCATCGGCTTCCCCGCGACCAGGTTTCAAACCCGCAAGGATGCCATCGCCGCATGGAACAAGCGGGCGTCGTGAAACCCCTCTTCATTCCCCTCAAGGCCGAATACTACGACCAGTTTGCCACCGGCGAAAAACGCGACGAGCTGCGCCTTTACGGTCCGCGTTGGAACGAACGCACCTGTCCGGTTGGCCGTCCTGTGATCCTGTCCAGAGGCTAGGGCAAGCAGCACCGTCTGCGTGCCCGCATCTGGCGCTTCTAACGCCAGCACGGCTCGACCTTCGGCAGCACCTACAGCGCCGCCATTCTCACCTGCCACGGCACGCTTGATATCGACATTGCCGTGATTTCTCTCACCGACATCGCCCCCGCTGTCGCCTGATGCTCCGTCCGTCCCCCATCGCCCCTTCGCCGGTTTCTTCCTCTTGTGCGCTTTTTAAGCCAGGCGCGCTCCGGGATAAACAACTTTCCGGCGACCCGGAGGGTTCCCTCCAGAAAGTTGTTGACCCGTCGCTTATCTCGCCAGGCTTTCCTCTGCGCCACGAAGAAACAACAGCAAAGGAGAAGAAAATGGGCGACAGAGCATTAATCATCTTTACCGACGGCAAGGAAGTATCCCCCGTCATCTACCTTCACTGGTCCGGATCGAAAGTGCCGGACTTGCTGGAGCAGCATAAGCCGCTGATGGCCAGCCGGGGAGCCGATGTGTCCTACGCCGCAGCCCGATTTGTCGGGATCGTTCACGCCACAATGCCGGAGCAGAACCTGAGCTTGGGCATGTGGAACGCAGACCGCAGAATACGAACCGCCGTTACCCGCAGCGACGCCGACACCCTGAAAGAATTCAGCCACGGCGATGCAGGCGTCGTTGTTGTCGATGTCACAGATTATTCCTGGAAAGCTTACGGCGGCTATCTTTCCGGCCAGAGGGGGCAGCAATGACCGGAACATACACCCTCATCGAAGCAAACCGGCAGCATGCGCAGAACATCGCCGCGATCGCAGCCGAGTTTCACACGCACCGGCTCTATAACGACTTTTACGACACGTTCGGAAAGCTGATCGATGGCTTCGTCGGCAACTACGACCTGTGCATTCAAATGGCCGAGGCCCTGACCGACTGGGAACTCGAACACGGCGGCCTGATGGCCTACGAAAACGCCGGCGTCGCATGGATCGAAGTCGTCGAGAATTTCGTCGAGGACATGCTGGAGAGATCCATCGAAACGCAAAGCGTGCTCAACCCGCACACGGTCCTGCGGGAAATTCAGGTCCTTCAGATCGCACGGGAACGGGCATGACCTCCGCTGATCTCGGCATATACAGCGCCGTCCGCGCAGCAAGCCCCGTCGTCAGAATCCATATGCCAGCCACAATCAACGGCTCTCGCGGGCAGGCCGCTTCTCCCTGGCTCCCGCGAGCGCAGAGGCGACCATATACGCCGAGCGCGTCTTGCCTTCCTTCTTCGCGCGCCGGTCGATCTCCTCCATCTGGCTCTTGCGCGCCGTGATGTTAAACCGCTCCGCCTTCTCCGCGACATCGACGTTCACCAGAAACGCGACCGCACCCTTCATCGCCGGATCGTTCGCCAGAGCGTCGAGTGTCGAAGGCTCCGGGATTGCCTCTCCGTCCTCCATCATCCCCTCGATATGCAGGCTCAACGCTTCGACCGCCATCCTGCGCGCTTCGTCGAGCGTCTTGCCAGCCGTCACACAGCCCGGAAAATCAGGGAAGCTTACGCCGTAATCCGACTTCCGGTCTTTATGAAGATATGCGATGTACTCCATGGTTTCGCTCCGTTCTTGCGCCGGGATCATCTCAGCTTGATACCGGCCTGTTTTTCAATGCTCTTCAGAGTTCCTATGGGGATGTCCCTTTTCGGGTGCGGGACCGTCGCGCGGCCCTTTTTCGTCGGGTGTTTGAACTGCTTGTGGCTGCCGATCTGATTCACTTCGTACCAACCATCCCGCTTCAACGCCCTGACAACTTCCCGACTGTCCATTCCGGATCATCCCTCATCCTTATAGCTCCATAATACACACTTTATACACACTTGTCAAAGACTATGCGCGAATCGCGGAGCCCGTCCACTGCTCCCCGGAGTGCGGATGATCGGCTCGACTTCATATCCTTGTCGCCCAAAATCTTCACCGCCTTGGCAATCAAAGCCCGCCCGTCCCCCAACGGTCCGGACGTGCAGCCCCGGAACACTGCGCCGCGATGGCTGTCTCCTTTCCGTCCCGTGGCTTGTTCACTTTCAACGCTCATCCTGCCGGTCCTGCCGGCAACCGAGCCCGCTCACCGCTCCAGAGCGTGACGGACGTGCAGCCCCGCACACCGCGAGATTCCCGTGTTATCGCGGTTATGTTCCTGCCGTCTTCCGCAACCCTTGTCCGTTCCCGTTTGCCGCACGGTTTTCTCATAACCTTGACGCGATCATGGGCCGGTCGGCGTGCCCCGTCAACGGCGCTGCCCGCTCCGTTCGTCCCTGCGGTCCTCCCGTGTTGGCCGTTTCCCCCGGATCGGGTCCGGGGTGACGGGACACTTCATCCCGCCCGGCCTTTCAATGCCCGCGTCATGAGAAACCCCGACGCAAAGAGAAAGGAACAGACAATGCAGAATACAGAACGGCAGGATATCTACACACGCATCACCGGAAAAATCGTCGCTTCACTCGAACAGGGCGTCCGCCCCTGGATCAGGCCGTGGAGCGGAGAGAACGCCGCCGGCAGGATCACACGTCCGCTGCGCCACAACGGCATGCCTTATTCCGGCATCAACATCCTGATGCTGTGGGCCTCGTCGGTCGAACAGGGCTTCGCCTCGCCAAGCTGGATGACCTTCAAGCAGGCGCTTGAGCTGGACGCCCATGTCCGCAAGGGCGAGAAGGGTTCACTGGTCGTGTACGCCAATTCGATCACGAAGACCGAGCAGAACGATGCCGGTGAGGATGTCGAGCGCGATATCCATTTCCTGAAAGGCTACACAGTTTTTAACTGCGATCAAATCGAAGGCTTGCCCGAGCAGTACTACGTGAAGCCTGAGCCAAAATTCACCGCCGTCGAGCGCATCGGTCACGCCGAGGCGTTTTTCGCGGCCACCAAAGCCGATATCCGCTACCGGGGCGGCCAGGCTTACTACGCGCAGGGAGCCGACTATATCCAGATGCCGCCGATAGAGAGCTTCCGCGACGCTGCGAGCTTTTACGCGATTCTCGGCCATGAATGTGTTCACTGGACGAAGCACCCGTCCCGGCTTGAGCGCGATTTCGGACGCAAGAGCTGGGGCGACGAAGGCTATGCCGCCGAGGAACTCGTCGCCGAGCTGGGGTCCGCGTTCCTGTGCGCCGATCTCGAACTCACCCCGGAGGTCCGCGACGATCACGCCTCCTACCTCGCCTCGTGGCTGGAAGTTTTGAAGAACGACAGCCGCGCGATCTTCACGGCAGCCGCCCACGCGCAGCGCGCCGTCGATTACCTGCGCAAGCTCCAGCCGGAACGCATGGAGGCCGCCGCTTAGGCGGCCTTCGTGTTCGAACTTCTACACATCGGCCTTTTGCGATATTGGGAAGTCCCGAAAGGCTCTAAAGACCGCCACCTAAGCCGTCTCTGAAGCAGAAGCACGCTTTCTCTTCCGGCGGGCCTCCCACGCCTTCAGAACCCTGACCGTATCTACGTGGCCGTTCTTCGCCGCCAACCGCATGGCCTCATCCCGGCGGCTGGCACGGAGGCCAGCCCCGGCCTCAAGCAACGCCCTGACAGTATCCGTATGGCCGTTCTCGGCTGCATTCACCAGCGCAGCCCCGTCGCATACATGGAGATCGGCACCCGCCGCGATCAGCTCGGCAACGGTTTCGGCATGCTGATTGTGCTCCGCCATCATTAGCGCGAGGCCGCGATAAGCATGCATATTGGCGCCTCTGGCGAGCAGCTCCCGAACCAGTTCGGTAAGGCCGTTCGCCGCGGCCTCCAGCAGCGCGATATCCTGATTGGCCCCGGCGTCGAGCAAAGCGCGCATCGTATCGGTATGGCGTCCCCCCGCCGCATACCACAGCGGCGCGTCCACCGAATTGTGGACATCCGCTCCAGCGTCCAGCAACGCCTTGACGCATTCGGTATCGCCATCCATCGCCGCCATGCGTAGCGCGCTGTCTATCTTTGCTGCGATGCTGTTTTCTCTCATGCCACGCCCCTTCACCTGGTTTCCTCAAGCATTCTAAAGCGGCTTTTCTAAACATCCGGTTAAGGCGGATCATACCGGGGTATGCTGCGTGTCTTTCCATTTCGCCCTCTGCCGTTGCCCTCAATCAGCATGGACCCTGACCGCGCGCGCCTGTCCGTAAACGGCCTGCCCGCACCAGTGACCGTGTTGGCCGTCCCCGGATACCTCCGGGTTGACAGACAGGCTTATGCGCTCGGTCGAACGGCTCCCATGTTGAGGACAACCACGAAGCAAGGGAGATACAGAAAATGACACCGCAGAATTTCACAGTCGAAGATGCCTGTCGCCTTCTCGGACTCGCCGATCAATTTCTTGAGGATTGGGAATCCAGCGAAGGCAAGGACGATCCGGAATGCAAGGAGCGACGGTCCGAATGGGATGCAATACGGCCCCTGCTCGCCAACGCACCGCGATTGCTGGCGATCTTGCAGGATGCCTTGCTCCAGTCCGGTTACGGAATCACAGCCCCTATCCCCGAACAGGATCGGTACATGGTCCCGGCGTGGATCTACAGCGCGCGCGAAATTATCGCCGCCATCCGGGGACAACAATGACCGGAGAGCCAATACCGTTCATCGACTACTGGGATGCCGTCGACAAAGCCATGTTGAACCTCTTCGCCATCGACACGACCGATGCCGCCATAGAGCCGGACCTTATCGCCGCCGCCCAGGAAGAAGGCCAGACACCGGAGGAGTTCGCTCTTTGGTGCGCGAAAATGTCCGGGGGTTCTGTGGCATGAGGGTCGCCTCAATTTGATGAGGCCCGCCCTTTGGTTGCATTGGCGCTACAGATCAATTGATGGTTGTAAAGGCGCTTGCTGTGCGGCAAATCTTCTGGCAGACTCTTCCATGGCCAAACAGATTCTGATGGCCTCACCGCGTGCGTAATGACTGAAGGAATTCCGATGACCTGAAAATAGAAAACCCGCCGAGGCGGGCTTCCTGAAAGGCAATATTAGGGCTCTAAGCACCCCCAATATTGCAGGATTCGCCACCTGATGCAAGAGCATTCTTGCAGCGTTTTCGTGTTGCCTCAATCGGCGCGGTTCTCTCCCTGCCACAAACCAGAAGACTGCTTTTGTCCACACTGATCGCATACAGATTTAAAACCCCACAGGCGCAAGCGTTCCCGCCCTATTCGCCTGACCAAATCCGCAAGTGTCATCGGCGGCACGCCGCGGCGCGCTTGCTGCTTGCCGATTCTTGCTACACACTTTTCCAATGGCCAATCCGATTCCGGATGCTGGCCATTGTGTGTTCACAACTGATCGACGAAGGAAATCCTATGACGTAATAAAAAGAAAACCCGCCTGGTGGCGGGCCTTCTAAAAACTGAAGCTCTGAAAGAGCGGGCGTGTTGCAACCCCACTCTCTCAGAAACCGGAAACGGACGCAAGAGTTTTTTGCGGTGATGTTTTGCGGCCTGAATTTGGCGGGTTTTCTCATAACCAAGGAGAGAACCATGCACCGACCAACTGAAGCTGAAGTCGCGCAGGAAATGCTCGCCCGCCTTAAGGCGCGCATGGCCCGCGACGGCATTCGTATCGAACAAATCCCCTCCCCCACTTCGCTCCCGCCAACGACCAGAAACGAAAACCGGCGGCAGCGCTCACTGCGATCCTGTCATCTGCCCGCCGAAGCCAAACCTCGCCGCGCACAACCGCGCGACAGCGGCGCTTACGTGCCGGAGATGGCCGCGCGGATCGAGGACGATCCCAACCTGACGGACGGCGCGCGGCGCTGCGCACGTAAAATCATGGAATACGTCTACCGGAAAAATCGCGAAGGCCGGGAAGCCGAGATCACCGTATCTTATCTGGTCAAGGCGCTCGGCCGTTGCAGCCGCAGCGTGCAGCGCTATCTGCGCCAGTTAGAGGCGGGAGGCTATATCAGCGTTGCCGTCATCCATGCCCGCACGCGGATGTGCGCCGGGCTGCTGGTGGAGGTGCTGGCTCCGCTGTTTCCAAGGCATCACCGGCAAAAATGGCCGGGCAAGCTAATGGATTCGGATACGACACGAGAGTCACAGAATAATAGACCCAGATATAAATACAGCCGTGAATCATGGGCGCTTCGCTGCATGGACGGCGTGTTCCGCTCATTTATGAAAACGCGGCCGACCCTTCCGGTGCTTTCGATCACCGTTTGAGCATGTGTTTTCTCCTTTCTTGCTCGGCGGGAGGGTGCCTGTGGCAGGCGCCGGAAAACTCCTTTTGCATCCCGACTTGTGGTATCCGCATCCATATAATCGCGTGACGTGTTTCCGGCCTGGACGACGAACGCAGAGTAATCCATCACGCTCCTTCAAACGCCAGCCCCCGATCACCGTCTGAGCCCTTGTTTCCTTCCTTTTTGCTTGGCGGGTGAAGCCTGTAGCAAGCGACTGAGAATCACTCCTGCATCCTCGCTTGTGGCATCATCAACCGTACAACCGAAGGTTTTAACCCGGTTTTAACGGGTAATGGCTGAGCATCAAGTATGATCCTGAAGGGCAATCAACGCGCCGGCGGGCAACAACTGGCCGCCCACCTGATGAACTCGTTCGATAACGAGCGCGTTGAGGTCGCGGAAGTCCGGGGCGCCGTCGCGCAGGATCTCTCCGGCGCTTTCGCCGAATGGGCCGCCGAGGCCCGCGCCACCCGCTGCGAAAAATACATCTACAGCCTTTCCTTAAGCCCCGACCAGGCGCAGGGCCGCCTCACCCGCGAACAATACCTCGATCTGATCGCCCGCACCGAGCGCAGCCTGAAGCTGATCGGCCAGCCGCGCGCCGTGGTTTTTCACGAAAAACGCGACAAGGATGGAACCTTGCGCCAGCACGCGCACGTCATCTGGTCGCGCATCGACAGTGAAAAAGCCAAGGCCATCCCGATCGGGCACGACCACCTGAAACTGCGCAGCGTAGCAAAGGAATTCGCCCGCGATTACGGGCTGGAACTCCCCGACGGCATGAAGAAGGACGGCAAGCGTGACCGCTTCAACGATCGCGCGAAACAGGAAAACCTCGGCGAAAAGCAGCAGCAGGAGCGCACCGGCATCGACAAGGCCGGTCGCATGGCCGAGATAGCATCCTGCTGGACAACCACGAAGACCGGCCCGGAATTCGTCCGCGCCATGGAGGACAAGGGTTATTACCTGGCGCGCGGCGATCAGCGCGCTTATGTGCTGATCGATCTTTATGGCGAAATCCATAGCCTGTCGCGCCAGCTCGGCGGCGTTGCGAAGAGGAAAGAACTCATGGACCGCCTCTCCGGTTATCCGCCGGACAAACAGCCCGACATTGAATCCGCGCGGGCTTACGCCCGGCAGAAATTGGAGCAACGGCAGAAGGCGCAGGAGAAAGGCAGCAGCCAGGAGGCGATGGGCTTGTCCGCCGAAGCCTCGGCGAAGGCGGAAGCGAAAGCGGCCGAGGGGAATCTCTTGAAACAGCGTCGAGAGGCATTGGCGGAACGCCAGGCCGAAAGACGCGCCCAGCTGGACAAACAGCGCACCGACCTCTTCGCCCGCCAATTCGCGGAACGAGGGGCGCTGCGCGAGATGCAGGAGGCCGGGAAGGAAGGCGTCGCCGCGGCCCGGACGGAGCGGCAACCGAAGGGGCTGGCCGCGTTCCTGACGCGCATCACCGGGATCGGCAGTCTTGTTTCGTGGGTGCAGAACAAGGCCGATCAGAAACGCGAATCGGCGCACAAGCGGCAGACTGAAACCCTTCTGCGCCGCCATGACCGCGAGCTGAAGGAAGTGGACCGCCATTACAGCGCCCTCGACCGCCTGGAAGCCCGCGAAAATCGCGCCGCCGACAACGCCGGCCGCCGCGAAGGATACCGTAAGCTGCGCCTGCGCACCTTCGCGCTCAAACCGGAATTCGATAAAGCCCTGACGCGGCCAGAGGCGACGGCCGCCGCAGGCGGCGGCGGAAAAACCGCCGGATTATTCAACCGCCTCGCCGCCGGCATGGGCTTCAGCAAAGGGGACCTGCAGGCCGCTTTCGAGCGCGCCACCGCCGGCAAAGCTGCACCCTCGGGCGATACCGATACTAAAGGCCACTCCCCCGCCGATCCCGAAAAACTGGAACAGGCCCGCCAGCTCCGCGACGAACTCAGCCGCCGCCAGCCGCGTCCGGGTCCCGACCGGGACCGGGAGCGCTGAAATCCTTGGTGCCCTCCTCAAGGACGGCATCCCTGCATGCGGGCCACCCGCGCGCGGGTGATATTTTCCAGAGATGCGAGGGCGTTTCGCCGCTCCGGCGATCCCCGCTTCGTGCGCACAAGACCCTTCGACACCGTGCAGAACAACGCGGATAATTCGCTTTCACTCCGTTTGTGCAGCTCGTGGGTTGATATCAGTTTCATTTTTTCCTCCTGTGTTCGCGGTCCCGGCATGGGGCCTTTCATGAGGAAGCGGAACGCCCGGCAGCCAGCCGGACTGTCAAACGGACTACACGGTCACTCGGTGCGGGCCGAAAGTTGACAGTCCGGAGGGCTCCGGGCAGCGTCCATTCTGAAAAGGCCCTGTCGGGCAAGACACGGAAGGAAAACGATTTTACTGATTATTAACGCAAAGGTTGTACAGTGGAAAAATAACAATCTGTAATATGGGGTCTTTCATGCCGCTCCAGCTTGTAAGGAAACCGCCGGTCGGAAACGTCAGGAGCGACCGCCTCAAGATCATGCTCGCCGGCAACCACACCCTCAAGCAAAAAGCCAGCATGCTGCTGCAGGCCAAGTATTACCTCCAGCATGAACAGAACATCGGCTTCGCCGGCCCGACCGATGTCTATATATCGCTGATCGACCAGTACGGCCATCCGCTGACGCATTTTTTCAACGGCAACGCCATCGGCGACTGGAGCATCGTCATCGAGAATCCCTACCACTGCGCCGCCGACGATTACGACCGGCGTCCGACCCCGCCTGTCCTCCGCCCCTTCTGAACCGTGCGCCGCATCACAGGTTTTTGTCGTCACGCCGTTTCCCGTTCGCGCGGCCTGACCGTTCATCACCAGCCTTGAACTGTGAATTTCTGCCAGAAACCGTCCCTCATGGCCGCAAGTACAAAATCCCGTCTCCCCCAAAGGTCCAGGGTGCGGGTCCCTCGGTTTTTCTGCTGGCGTCCGGTCCCGTCCCCGGCGCAGGCGAAATCACAAGGCTGGCAATGGTGCAGGCCGAACAAACAGAAGGAAACCGAACATGACGACGAACAAAAAACCCGCTTTTGAAGCTTTCACGGTCCGCGACAGCAGCAAGGGCAAATCCTACTTCACGAGGGTCGGCGCCGCCTGGCCGACCAAAAACGGCGGCGGGGTCACGCTGTATCTCGACGCGCTGCCAATCGACGGCAAGCTGATCCTGATGCCGCCGAAGGCAAAGCAGGAAGCCGCGCCCGATGCGACCGTCGATGACAACGGTCCCTACATCGACGACGACGGGAATTTCACCGCCCCGTCGTAATCCACCGGCGGCAGCCCCCTGAGGGGCTGCCGCCTTTCCTTTGCGCTATAATCCAGGCAAGTATGGCCGACCGGACCACGTCCGCCGCCAAAAGCGTCGAAGGGCTGCATCATGATGAAAGCGCCCTCGACCGCGCTCTTGCGCTGCGCGACCAGTTCGCCCGCGCGCAGAACGACAACCAGAAACAGAAGGAAACCGAGGCGGAAAAACCGCCTGAAGGCTCCAAGATGGTCAATCAGGACGCGCCGGTCCTGCGCCCCACGCCGAGCGGCCCGATGCGCCAGATGACCGACCGGCAGGCCTCTTCAGCGCGGCTGGGGAAAGAACGCGGCGAGGCCGAAAAGAAGAACGATGCAGCGAAGATGGCGCAGCAGTTCAGGTCCCTGCAGGGCAAATCGCACGATAACGAACACGACCGCGATCACTGACCGTGTAAGGCGCATTTTGCCAGCACTATCGCCGCGGCTTTCAATTTAAACACCATGAACCCCGCGACGCCGGCAAACGCCAACCCCGCCAGAACGCACCACACCGGGGAAATCCCGATCACCGCCATAAACAAAGCCAGCGCCGCGAACACGGAAAACAGCACGGCCGCCAGCGTCGCCGAGCGCTTTTGCTCCCGTATGAAGCCGATGAACGTTTCAGCGAAGGTGATCAGGTCATCGAACGTCGCCCGGCTTTCGGGCTCCGCCGCGTCGTAATACTCCACCTGATACAGCGGCCCTTCTGAAAACTTATCCGTCAGGGCCTTGAACCGCCCCGTCCGAGACGCTCGCAGGTGTCCCGCGACTGCGTCCTTTTTGGTGGTGATGAGGCCTACCGGGTCGCCCGCCTTCACCATTTCGCCGGACGGGCGCTCCCACCCGGCCAGCTTCAGACCGCACGGGCTTTCAGCGAAAAGAAACACCAGCCTGCCCATGTCCTTGCCGTTGACGCACACCACCTGAGGGGAGATCAGCGGATGATCGGGATGCGGATCGAACAGACCCATGAACTGGAAATCCTCGAAGTAGTTCACCCGCCGCAGGGCCACCGGACGCGCCCCTGAGATGACCGCCAGCGCGAGGCCGGGATAGGCCAGACGCTCCCGGTCGTCGATGCGCGCGAACACCTGCCCGATCTCGTCGGGCGTGATCAGGGCGCGTTTCTGGATGGTCTCGCTCGTTCCCGCCGTGCTGGATTTGGAGGTGCCGTGCGTGACCCCATCGGTTTCGCTGATGCCCGTGGTCCGGCTTTCCGAGGTTCCATGCGACACTCCCTCGGAGCGCCCCTCGGTCCAGCCCTTCGACTTCCCCTCGGTATAGGACCGGCCCTTGCTCTTGCCCTCGTTCCCCCCCTGCCAGCGCTTGCCGCCGAGGAAACCGCCGTACGTCCAGTTCCGCCCCGACGACCAGTTGAAGTTCTGCCCCTCAGAGCTGTTGACGCCCCATGACCGGCCTGTATTCACGGAAGCGTTGGTTCCCTCGGATTCGGACGTGCCGGTTGATGATGACCGCCCCGTGCTGCGTGAAAGGCTTTCGGATTCCGAGGTGCCCTCGCTCTCCGAGCGCACTTCGCGGACCACTTCGGTTTCCCCGATCAGTTTGCTGACGTAGTCGCGCGAGAAATTGTCCTCAAGGTTGAAAAACACCTTGAGGCCGGAGTTGGCGAGGAAGGTCTCCCAGTTCTCCTTGTACGCCCCTTTCAGTTGCTCAAGGCTCTGCAGGACGAAGAACAGCTTGACGCCGTAACCGGCGATCTGGGCGACGGCGTTTTCGATGACCTCCATCCGCTTCAGCCCGGCAAATTCGTCGAGCACCATCAGGACGGGATGAGCCGCCGCCGGACGGCCGCCCACCTTCTCCATTTCCGTGACCGTAAGGGAGATCATCATGCGCAGCCACCGGTAGTGCGTGCTCATGTACCGTTGCGGCAGGCAAAGATAAAGGCTCAGCCCCTCGGGGCGGCTTTTCAGTTCCGAAAGCTGGAAGTCCGAAGCCTCCAGCAGGCGCTGCATCGCGGGTGAGTCGATGAACTCCGTGTTCCGGTTGGCGACCTGTAGCACGCTCTCATACTGCTTGGGCGAATTGAGCAGCATGTTGGTGAAGGAATCGCCGATGCCGGCGACCAGCCCGTCGAATGCCGGGTTGTTCGTCAGCCCCGTCCACAGCAGGCCGTGCGCCGGGGGAAGGTCATTCTCGCCCGCCTGCCGCAGCTCATCGATCGATTCCCAGTCGCCCCGCGTGACCAGTTTGCGCAGAGTGTTCAGGTTCCTGCGGCCTTCGTACCGGGGCGCTGTCAGGATATGGAGGATCAGCCCTTTGACCATCGCCCGCGCCGACTCGTCCCAGAACGGATCGGTGGCGGCGCCCTCGTGGACGACGACAAGGGCGTCGGCGATGCGCCCCGCCTCGTCGATGGTTTCCTCGTTTTTGGGATCGAGGGAGTCGAGGGGATTGAAGCGCCCCCTCAGGGCGTCGTCCACCTGGGCGGACTGGAACGGATCGAGAACCCTGACCTTCTGGTTCATGCCCGTGGCGTTTGGCGATCCCGCGCCCCGTCTGGCGGCGGTGATCGTGGCGTTTTCGCCCTTGGGATCGACGACGCAGACGGAACCGGGCCAGGTCAGCAGCGCCGGGATTATCCCGGTCGTGCCCTTGCCGCCCCGCGATCCCGCGACAAGGCAGACATGGCGGTCGTCCATGTAGCCGAGGGGAACCTCGTGTTCACTGGCGGAGCGCCCCAGCCAGATCGTACCGTCATGGTACAGGTATCGCTCCTCGACCTCATCCGGGTTCGCCCATTCGGCTGTGGCGATGCGCATGGTCATGTTTCAGCACACTCGGGGATAATCATAATGATACGCCCGTTGAGGTTTCGTTAAGGGATCGGGGGCAACAATGCTGTTGCATGGGAAACGCGGGTGATAGTATGATGCGGTTACGTCAATTCGTTCCGGTTTTGTTCCGGAGCCAGCGCGCTGAAGAACCAAAGCGCAATCCAGCAGAAAGGACCGTCGCGATACCGCTTCCAAGATGTGCGCGGGCAGACCGCGCTACCGCTCGCCTGGCGGCTCTCTCATCTTGGCAAGGGGGCAGCTTCGCCCCCCGTTGCATCCCCCGGACCAGGAGCGTTGCTCCGTGGACCTCACCAGACGCGCTTCGCCTTCTGGACTTCCGACCGGGAGGTGTTTCACCCTCCGGCCACCCGACTGCTGTTTCGGCAGCGGCTTCGACCAGGAGAGCCTTCGTGCCCTCCATGGACCTCCAGACCGAGGGAGACTTCGCTCTCCCTCTGGACACCCATCGACCAGCCGTCCGCCGTCTGGACCAGCGCCAGGGCTTTCGCGCCCGTGGACCACGACGAGGGGGCGTCCCCTGCCCTCGACCCCCGGCCAACCCTGGGCGGATTGGATGCGCCCCGAGCGGGGGAAACACACAAGAGGCAACAGGAGCGGCGGCATGAGCGACGACGGCAAGGACAGAAGTAGCGGCAGCGAAACCCGCCAGCGAAGAAAGCGCCGGACCATCCGTTTCAGCGATGAAGAGGATGCCCAGATCGAGAAACTGGTTGAAGCAACCAGGCAATCTCCGGGCGCCCTGCTCCGGGCTGCGCTGCTGAACGTTCCCCTTCCCCGCCACCGTCGGCCCACCGTCAACGACAAAGCTCTGGGTGCGTTTCTGGCCGCCGCCGCCAAGGTCAAGGACGCGCTCAAGGACAGCCTCGCCGAATTGGGGAAGTCGGGATCGAATCTTAACCAGATCGCCTACATGCTGAACGCTAACACCGCCCCTGCCCGGATCATGAACATCATCGAAAACGCCATTAATGAACACAACGCCCTCGTCGCGCGGCATGAGGCGGCCTCCAAGGATCTGGATGAATTGCGCACTATGGCCATGGACGCTCTGGGGCTTGAGCGCTGAAACCGCCCGCTGCCCGAACAACAGTCCCCCACCTTCTCATTCCGCCCCCGAGGGCGGACGCCGGGGCGGGATGGTTCCCCCCACGACGGCAAAGACAGCCGTCTCCCCCCGCCAGAGGGATTTCAAGAACGCACCCGCTGAAATCCCCCTCGCGGCTCCCCCTACCGGAGCTTCAAAGCGCGAGCCCCTCCCCTCACCACGCTCCCTTCAGACAGGATTAGATCACCTCGCAAACATGTGAACACGGCAACAGGCCAACACGTGAACAACAAAAGGTGTCCTCTCGCCACTTGACCAGAGAACACGAATCGGCAAGACTGAGCTAACGTGTTCGCCTCCTTTCCTGTTCACAAGTAAACACGCCCCACCCGTTTTTCACCTGCACTGCCATAGATGTTCATCGCCGCAAGCACTATTCCGCAGCATTGTCCTGCCGCCCGTATCCGCCCCGGTCGCGAATTGCGCGGGGCGCGGACCACCTTGCCTTCTTCAAGAGTTCACACGTCAACTCGAAAACCAGTGAACTTCATTCGGCGCGCACTGCTGTGCCTGCCCCCGCATCCTGTAAACAGGTTCGTACGCCAACATGTAAACTCGGCGGCACGTTATCAGGGCAACTTGTCATCACCAGAAGGTGTGAACTTGTTCCCGCCGGAACTCCCCAACAAGTTGGCAAGCTATCAAGTCAACGTGTTCCCCGGCAAACACGCAAACCCGTCCCCAAGCAAACTTGTAAACCCGCAATCTGGTCCACACAGCAACACGAAAAGGAGTAAACATGTCGCCCCAGTTCAGGTGTAAACGAGTAAACACGTTAACAGCTTCAAAGGTGCACTCATGAAGGTGATATCCGTTCTCGGGCAGAAGGGGGGAAGCGGCAAGACCACTCTGACCCTTTCACTCGCCGTAGCCGCCTACAAGGCAAACAGGTCGGTTGCTGTCATCGATCTCGACCCGCAGGCCAGCGCCTGCAAATGGGGCGACCGGCGCAACGCGGACCCTGTAATCATCTCCGTTCAGCCCGCTCGTCTGCGTAACGTACTCGCCACTGCTCGCGAGAACGGGGCTGATCTCGTGTTGATCGACACGCCCGGCCGTCTGGAACAATCAGCCATCGCTGCGGCTCAAGAGGCGGACCTGATACTGATTCCGTGTCGCCCGACTATCAAAGACACGGAAACCATAGAGAGCACGATAAGCCTTATTCGTGCCGCCCGAACCAAGGCGAAATTGGCGGTTATCCTCAACGGCGTCCCGTCCCGCGGGGCGCAACGCGAGCAGGCGGAAGACGCGATCCGCAGCATGGCGATCCCGGTCTATCCGTTCTTTCTGAGCAATCGTGTCGCATTCACCCACGCGGATGTTCTCGGGCTGAGCGCCCAGGAATTTGAGCCGAGCGGGCAGGGGGCTCGCGAAATCAAAGAAATTTACAAGTTCACGTGTGAACTCTTGAACTCAGCAACCAGCCAACAATCGAAGGGAAAGAACCATGGCAAAAAGACCAGACTTACGGCAAGCGCTTAAGCCCCGTGCCGAGGTGCCTGTACCGCAACCGGCCCCCCAGCAAGACAACGCGTCAGCGCCCCCGCCCAAGAGTCCGCACTTCCGGCCCAGCAGAGAAGGGAAGAGCAACGTCACGGGCTATTTTCCTCCGGCAGTGAAGAGGCAGTTGCGTATCCTCGCTGCTGACCGCGACACCACGATTCAGGATCTGCTCGCCGAGGCGCTCAACGATCTCTTTGCAAAACATGGGAAGCCCGAGATTGCTCCGATGGAAACAGTGACGGCGCAATGAATTCCCTAAGGCCCGAAATAGAGCGGGTCGAGACGACGGCGGCAGTAGCTGGGTAGTGGTAGTTTGCAATCCCAAGCCGCCGGATCGCAGATGCGCAGGGCAGGGTCTTGGGCGAAACACTGGCGCCGACACAACACCCCGGATTGACCAGCACATCGCCGGAGGGGCGGGCAGGGGGGTGCGGCTGACGATTTTCCGCGAGGCCCAGGCGGCGCGCGGCTTCCATGGCTGGTAAGATGCGGGTGCGGGGAGAGATTGAAAAAACGGCCGAAATTTACACAGTCGCTTACACAGTTTCACATTTTTAAAATTTAAGTCGCATTGATGCAGTCACTTGCAAGCAGAATCAACGGACTCAAAATCCCGCGACCTTCACTGGTCATGAGGGTTCGACCCCCTCCTCCAGCACCATCATTGTAAAAGACTTCTGCGTTCTTCCTGCTCCTCGTTCGGGGCTTGTGAGCGGGCCGGTGTGCCCGAAAGTGTGCCCAGGCTCTCCAGGTACGGCTCCTTCTCGGCCCCAACGTGAACGTGAACATGAGGCTCGAGGGGCCAGAGTAGGCCCCTTCCTGGTCCGCTGGAGTCGCCCGGTATGAAAGAAAGATGAGAGAAACGCCTCAAATGGAGACATTTGGTGTAGAATTGACGGCGGCCAGGAAGCCAAGCCTGAGATTCTGAGGAGGAAGTTCAAAGCAACACGGAGGCAACCAAAGTGAAGCAAAAACTACTGTACTCACTCTTCATGCCATTGCTTGCCCTCTGCGTGTCCAGCCTGCCAGCGATGGCAGGTGTGTTGTTCACCGACTTAGGGCCCGCAGGCGACGTCTACAATTGCTGCTCGGGATGGACGGTGTCCGGCTCGGCAAGCAACGCAGGGCTTATTACCGCTGCGAACCTGTTCACCGTTTCGGGCAGCGGCAGCCTTTCAGTGACCGAGATCGATCTCGGCGTGACCAACGCAGGCGGTCTCAATACCTTCTCCGCCTCGATTTGGACAGAAGTCGGCGGCCTGCCGGGAGCCCAGGTACCCGGCGCTGACTGGAGCCCCCTGTCCACCAGCACAGTCTTCGGAAACTGCTGCGGCTTGGTTTCCATCACCGGTATCACGGGAGTGACCCTGACCGGCGGTCAACAGTACTTCATGATTCTCAGTCCGGTGAGCAATTCCGACAACAGTTGGAACCCGTGGAACCAGAACAACCAGGGAGTAACGGGCCTGGATCTCTATTCTCAGGACGGAGGAACCACCTGGAAGAGTAATGGCGCGACGACGCTCGGCACTTTTGACATCCTCGGTGTTCCGGAGCCGGGCTCTCTGCTCCTGTTCGGAACCGGATTGATCGGAATTCTGGGCGCTTGCCGCCGCAAGTCAAATCGCTAACCCCCTTTGACCAGCTCACGAGCCGGAGCCACGAGCTCCGGCTTCTTCTGTTGTCCCAGCCCGCCCCGGAAGAACAGGCTCAGGGCTTTGCGCCGCTGTGTGCTGAACCACGTCCACCAAAGTGGCATGGGGCGCGTCTTGGCCAACGTCAGCGCTGTTTCACAGGACTGGTCCAAGGGCATGCCGCGGCCCTCTTCCCGGTGGTCGTCCGTCGCGATGCGCCTCAGACCTCACCGCGCGCGCTCAGGTCCCGTAGCGACCCGCCTCGTCCGCGATCGGCGCGAGCATCTCCAGTTTCCACGGCTCCACGCGCGGAGCGACCGAGCACGCCGTGCTCAGGATGTAGCCTGCTCCCGGCTTGCCGATCAGTAACGGCCGCAGCGCTTCCGCTCGAACCTCCTCTTTGGTCTTGAACCGAAGCAGCGCGACGGAATTCATGTTGCCCTTAAAGAAGAGGCGCTCACCGAAATCGCGCTTTGCTACCGCGAGATCGCAGTTGCCGAGCGGCGGCGGGTCGAGCGTATCGATGCCCTGCGTGCCGGTCGCTTCGAGGAGGTCGAGACGGTCGGCGATACGGCCGCAACTATGCGTGTAGACGATTCCTCCCGCGGCTTGGATTGCCTGGTTGACCCGCCGCTCGTAGGGCACCACGAACTCGCGATACATGTTGCGGGAGAGGAACGGGGCCGCAACGAAGGCGGATGAGTGATCGAGTGCGTCCACGCCGCGATCGACAAGTGCGAGCGCCCATGCAATCACGCCTTCCGTCATGCGGTCCAGGACCGCGTGCGCCTTGCCCGGATCCGTGACGAGGCCCATGAGAGCCTGTTCGTAACCGAAGAGCTCGAAGTAGTGTGTGACCGGCGAGTAAATGGAACCGTGAATTGAGAGGTCGTTGCCGGCACGAGCCTTAACCATGTCGAATGCCCGAAAGGAGAACGCCGGAATCCTGCCTCGCTCGAGCGGCCCCGGATAGTTCTTCTCCGGGATCTCATGGAGGTGATAGAGCAGGTTCCACGTGTATCCGGAAAACCCGTCGATACTGCCCATGTCCCGGTCGGGATCGAAGGTTGCGAAGTCCGCGCGCGCGGGCCGCGCCGAATCCGCCGGATGGTGGTGCGGCATGTCGTCCCACGGAAGGAAGATGCGGTCGCCGTTGCGCCAGGTCAGCCACTGGCCGTCTTCGTCTTCCAGCAGCGAGGTGACGTTGTCCAGGTAATTCTCCGGCCTGCCGGTCATCACTACCAGGATGCCGTCGAAGCGGTATTGCCGCGCGAGTTTCACAGCAGCGTCGGCGAACGCCTCCGTCTCGAACCAGATCTCGTGCGGCTTGTAGCCGCCGTTCAGGTTGTAGTGCCCGATGGAGAGCTGGCACATCACCGGCACGCGATCCGGTTCCTGGCGCCGCATGGTCCTGGCGATTCGCTCTCGTCCGTTCATCGGCAAGCCCCACACCGCGTGTGCTCCCGTGCCGTCATCCTTGCGGTCCCCTTTCACTAGTCATTTCGTTGGCGGCGCTGAGCATAAGGCCGGGGATCCACTCCATCGAGACGTGGTCCATCAGGATCTCGCCCTTCTCGGCGGGGACCGCCCACCCGGTGTACACACCGCGAATGCGGCCGTCCGAGTCGATGTGATCCCTCACGAATTTCCACCCCGCATCGACGAACGTATTGAACGTGGAGGGGAGCCAGCCACGCCGGATCGCCTCGTGCATGCACATCATGCACATCGCCGTGCCGCTAGTCTCGGCGGGGCTGCCGGGCTGGTCAAGATACAGCGGCAGCGCTCCTGAAGGGCCTTGCGCACGAGCAACGCCGCCGGCCAGTATTCTCAAGTCCGCGACGAATCCGGCAAAGGTCCTGTCGCCGGGAGGCAGATAGCGCAGCATGCCGGTGATCGCCCACATGAGCCAGCCCGAAGCGCGCGTCCAATAGGTCTTACCCTGGCCCGAGTTGAGCAGGATGGTTTTCGCCAAGCCCGTCTCGCGCACCAGGAAAACATCGATGTTCGTGCGGAGCTGGTAGACGGCCTGCTCGCGGTAGGGCCACCCGCGCTGCGGGTCGAGCGCCGCCGCCATCATGAGCGGCACAACGGTAAAGAAGCACGTATCCGGAATGACGAAATCGTCGTTGTCGGCGTGGGCGACCATGCCGAAGCGGTTTCGGGCGGTCTGGTGGAGGATGATCGAGGCGACGTCGAGGCAAACCTGGCGGGCGCGCGCGTCTCCGAACTGCCGCGCGATCTTGAAAGCAGGGAAGCCGAGGCCGAAGTGGCCGCAATACGTGGTGATCGGAATCCCGCCGGCCCGTACCGTCCGCGATCCATGGCCCGAGTAAGGCGCGACTTCACGGCTGTCGAGATGGTGGGCGAGCCACTGCCTGGCGAAAGTGCTTGCCTCAGGTATGCCGCGGCGGCCCCACTCCAGCAATCCCGTGGTGAGCAGGGTGCCGAACCAATCGGTGTTGATCGACGCCGGCGTTCGGGCGAGCGCGTTCGCGATAATCGAGGCAACGCCTTCCGGCGCCGAGGGCGGGAGTCGCCTCCGTATGGAGTCCACGGCCGGCGCATCCGCTCGCAACGCGCCCGGCGCGGCCGCCAGCCATGCCGCTAGCTGCCTTCTCGTGAGCACCTCGCCGCCTCCTTACGTTTTTCGGCCTGAGCACAAGGCAGCCCAGTTGAAACCGAGAGCACCGGCACGCGCGGGAGATCATCTCCGGCGCGCACAACCGGCAAGTATACAAGGTCCGCTTCCCTCCGCACGTGCCTTGACCACCGCCCGGAGCACGCCGTATGATTCCCCCGGTGGCGGCGCACCGCCCGGCCGCCGAACATCTATGACCTGCTCACGGATTCTCGTCCTTGTCTTCTCGATGACCGCGGTTCTCCCCGCGCAGCCCACGCCGGCGCACAACCTGCACTACACGGTCCCAGCTACGGTCTGGGACGAGGCGTTCCCGCTCGGCAACGGAATGACGGGCGCGCTGGTGTGGGGCGATGGGAACCCGCTGCGAATTTCACTGGACCGGGCCGATCTCTGGGACACGCGGCCCGTGCCTGAGTTCAGCGGGCCGGACTACAAGTTCCGCGTGATGAAGCGCTGGCACGAGGAGGGTCGCGTGGCCGACTTGATCCGTGTCTACGAGGCGCCGTACGAACGGGCCGCCCCCACGAAGATCCCGGCCGGCCGAATCGAACTCATTTTCCCGGGCGGGACGCAGTTCCGCAACGCCATTCTTGACCTTGCCACGGCGCAGGCCACAATGTTGTTCTCCAATAGTGCGAAGGCGGAGATCTTCGTGCACGCGCGGGAGCCGATTGGCGTCGCGCGCATTTCCGGAACAGCGTTTCCGGAAGTGAAGCTGCTCGCACCGCCGTTCTCGCGGGCCAGGGAGAAAGCAGGAACCGGCTCGAACGATGCCGGAGAACTCACTCGGCTCGGCTACCCTGCGCCCGTCGAGACACACGGCGACCGCTGGAAGGCGTACTCGCAGGAGGGCGGCGAGGGTTTCCGCTTCGCCGTTTTCGTCGGCTGGCAGGGCGATACGCTCGCGTGGTCCATCGCGTCCTCCAATGAAGGCGCGGAACCGCTCGAGATCGCGAGGAAGCGGGTGGAGGCTGCGCTGCGCAAGGGGTTTGCGCAGCTATCGGCGGAACACAGGCGGTGGTGGACCGAGTTCTGGTCGCAGGCGTTGGTGAGGGTGCCGAACCCGGTGATCGAGCGGCAGTGGTATCTGGATACGTACAAGTGGGGCGCGGCTGCGCGGCGCGGCGCTCCGCCCATCACGCTGCAGGCCGTGTGGACGGCCGACAACGGCCGCCTGCCCCCTTGGAAGGGCGACTACCACCACGACCTCAACACACAGTTGAGTTACTGGCCCACGTATTCGGGCAACCATCTCGAAGACGGGCTCGGCTACCTCGACTGGCTCTGGAAGACGCGCAATACGGCCGTCGAGTGGACGCGCCGCTTCTTCGAGCTTCCGGGGATGAACGTCCCCATGACGGCCGACATCAACGGCCGGCAGATCGGCGGCTGGCGGCAATACACTCATTCGGCGACCACGAGCGCGTGGCTTGCGCAGCACTTCTATCTGCACTGGCGCTACAGCCGCGACCGCCAGTTCCTGAGAGAGCGCGCCTATCCTTACCTGCGTGACGTGGCGGTGTTTCTCGAAGCGTTCACCGCGACGAAGGACGCGCACGGCAAGCGCACGCACCCGCTGAGCGCGTCACCCGAGATCAACGACAACAGACCCTCGGCGTGGTTTGACCGGATCACGAACTTCGACCTCGCGCTCGACCGCTGGACTTTCGAGAAGGCCGCCGAACTGGCAGCGGAGCTGGGACTGAAAGACGATGAGGCGCGCTGGCGGGGCGTTCTGGCGGAATTGCCGGAGTTCGCAATTGACAAGGACGGCGCACTGCTGGTGGCGAAGGACTATCCACTGCCCGAGTCCCACCGGCACTTCTCGCATCTCATGGCGATCCACCCGCTCGGCCTGATCGATTGGGAGCAGGGGCCGGAAGCGCGCCGGATCATCACCGCTTCACTCGCGGACCTGCGGCGCAAGGGCACTGATTGGTGGTGCGGGTACAGCTACTCCTGGCTCGGGAACATGGCGGCGCGGGGGCGAGACGGCGAGGCGGCGGAAAAGGCGCTCGAGATCTTCGCGCAGGCCTTCTGCCTCCGCAACAGCTTCCACGTGAATGGCGACCAGTTGCGCAAGGGCTACTCCAAGTTCACGTACCGGCCGTTCACGCTCGAAGGGAACTTCGCCATGCCCGCGGCGCTGCAGGAGATGCTGCTGCAGAGCCAAGCCGGGAAGGTGGTTCTTTTCCCCGCCATTCCCGCTTCCTGGAAGGAGGCTGAGTTTCGAACGCTGCGCGCCGACGGCGCGTTCTTGATTTCGGCGCAGCTCCGCCAGGGCCGTGTGACGCGCGTTGAAGTGACTGCCGAAAAGGGCGGCGTGATGAAGCTCGAATCGCCGAAGGATAAGAGTATCGTCGAGCTGCGTTTCGAGCCCGGCGAGCGCCGCGTGCTTACTTTCTGAGGAGCGCCCCGGGGCAGGTGCGCCGGCTCAGCAGCGGTATTCGTCAAGTTCGGCGGCTCTGAACGTGAGATTTGCGGCGGCTCGAGCGCAAGCCGCGGTCCAGTTGTTTCGCGACGCCCGGGCGGTACGGTTGGGTGCGCGACTTGAAAGTGGCGAGACTCCGAATTCCGAAGGAAAACGCGGGTATCTGAGCGTAGTGGTACGCAAGGACGCTACACCAGCCCGGAGGGCGACGGAGAGTAGATGGAATGAGAAGGCCGGTCTCCCGGCGGGATGCGATATGCTCCCGTTGAAGGACGCACTCGAAGTGCAGAAAGGAGACCAGCCATGAAGAAGAATATCATCGAACAGCCGCGGCAGACACGGAAAGGCCGCAAGCGGTGGGAGGAGAACTTAACGATAGGAATTGATCTGGGAGATCGGAGTTCACGCTACTGCGTTCTGAACCAGGACGGTGAGGTCGT